>Ga0209339_1000621_pt1 | contig 13357 bp, 7 predicted proteins | sample OlaalgELextract3_FD_187376 | JGI IMG/M metagenome (GOLD analysis project Ga0209339, IMG submission 187376) | Olavius algarvensis symbiont microbial communities from Tuscany, Italy - Type A ELBA extract 3 (SPAdes) (version 2) | ecosystem: Host-associated > Annelida > Digestive system >... | reverse complement strand
GCCGTTGGTGGATGGGCTGTTACATTTGGTACAGCGAGGAGGGGCCTGTGCGTGCTGGGGCCCCGCCCAGTCCCCTCCTCGCTGTACCAAATGTAACAGCCCACCCATCAACGGCCAGTGTACAAACTTAATATAATTTGATGTGGCACTATAATTGCCTCAGCACTCTAAAGGGTTAACATTGTGTCGTCATGGCTGTGCGAACTGGTGTGATAACGGCGCTGCGCACAGCTATGATCTGATAATACCGCGGCGTCGTAATGGTTCAGTTGCTGTGACTGGAGAAGGCGACTGATGTGATGTGCCGTGTACAGTACTTCCGGGTGTATGGCGAAGCTGGTCACGTGACTCACATTTGTCCAATTATTTTACCAGTGTGCTGGTCAGATCTATCGTCGACGTGCTATCACTTCATCTTCATCTGCATCCTCAAAAATCCTCATTTTGCATCCAGATCATTGCGTCATTAACGTAACGTAGTCTTCACCTCGGTGTCATTAAACTTACATGCGCATGCGCAATTACGTACGGAAACATTGAAGAACTACTGGCGCGAAATACAGTAACCTTCTCACACTGACTGGAACCGTTACGTTAACTGTTTATTTATCTATATACTGTCTATTTTCTACCCCGCTCTGGACATTTTGTGCCTCCCTCAGTCTAGACTGACAACAGACATAATGCTCTCGACCTGTCTGTCCGTTCCGCAAATTCGCGCGTGGTCATACTAGGCCTATCCTATCCTTTCCAGTTGCCTGAGTGTTCTACTGATGAACTGATCTGCACAAGAGATCTTAAACAAGTGTATCGGAGACGATATGAAAGCCGCCGCTCGTCAAAGCCTAAACTGCATTAAAACAAAAAAATAAACTATGGCGAAAAACGATTTTCAATGTGGCGGATGGAATTCGTACACCCTGCAATGTGGCACGATCATGATATTGATTTCGCCAGGTGACTGCACCGCCAGGTGACTGCACCCTGCAATGTGGCAGGTGGCTCACTGACATGCCATTGAATTCGCTCAAAAGTCCGCCATATTGGAATTCTACATCTGGTTTCGATTTCGACCACACCACCGCAGTCGACATGTCATTCTGCACCAGTCTCCGAAATTTTATCCAAATCGGACCACCCTCGGCAGAAAAAAATGACGTCATGTCGATTTTCAAGATGGCGGATCTCAGCCATCTTGAACTTTTACAATAATGGGTTCTTTGAAAAGCCCACGTACAACTTCCTATAGGTCGTCAATAGACACCATAGCTCTAAAGTGCTTCGTTTTTGAGAAAATCGCGTTTTTTTGCATTTTGGCGACAGACAGACAAACAGGCGAACAGATGGACACGCCCGTTGCATGAAGCCGCTCTCGCTGTTGCGAGCGGCGGCTTAATAACATATCTGACTCACTGGTACTACTATTTTATTGCTTATATTATGTTTTTATTCCTATATTCGGTGTTTTTATGTTTCTTAGGTTACTTACTATATTGTACTATCATTGTCAATTATGAACATTGCTTGATGTGCGTTTGTCGCATCACGATAAAGATTATGGATGGATGGATAAGTAGTCCGTCTGGCAAGGACATGAAATTATCAACTTTGGGGTCAGGAGGTCAAAGGTTTAGGACACAAGAGGCCGAAGTCGGATTTGGAGATCTAGCGGAGGCAGCATTCTCGACCCCTTGGGTTGAGTAGCTTTTCTAGTTTGCAGATAATTTCATAAGAATAAGTCTAATCTTACACTTGTGGTCATTGGTTCGTGCCCGAGAAGTGACATGTCATTACGGACACGTTAATCGTTTTTGTTACTTACTTACACCGTCATGCTCCGGTCGTACCGCGCACACAAAACAGTTTTGACGACAGACGTTTTGCTGCTGTCGGTCCGCGTGTGTGAAACGGTTTGCAGTCGTACTTGTGACAGGGCATCAGCTACTGACAATTTAGGAGACTGCTGAAATAATATCTATTTGGTATTTAGTTGACCACGGTGCATAAATACTCTTACTTATGGGCGTAGATCCGTGGGTGGACAGGGGGACATGTCCCCCTACTTTTTGAAGTGGAGGGGACGCCCTGTGTTTTGTCCCCCCTACTTTTTGGGAGCAGATATTGTTTGTAATGCACAACGTTGATTGCAGGAGATCGGACTCGGCTAAAAGTGTGACTAGGATTATTGGTTAGAAACAATGTCGGTATGATTATTGATTAGTGTTTGTCAGACGTTGCATTTTCTTTGTCAGGGTAGGACTGTGTTATCAGTAACACCATGCATCGGTGTTCATTGCAGCAATTTTCACGAAATTTAGTCAATTAATTCTCAGGAAAATTAATATAATTGTCACCACCAGATGTCAGATTTTAAGGCTAAAATGCACCAAATTCGATTTCGGCTGGGGCTCCGCCACAGACCCCGCTAGGGGAGCTTACAGCGCTCCCCCAGACCCCTAGCTGGATTTAACGGAGCCTACTTCTCAGGGCAGGGGAGGGAGGGGAAGAGGAGGGGAGGGGAGGGAAGGGTAGGGAAAGGGAAGGGAAGGAAGGGCAGGGGAGAGGAAGGGGAGGAATGGGAAGGAGACTCATTCGGGCCTCGACCCGGTCCCCCTACTTTTTTGTGGATGCTCTTACTAATTTATTTACTAATTTACTTACTTATTTACTTAGCAACAGAAAAGAGAGTTTTGGCAGACCGGCCGATAATCATTTATCAAACAGTCATCACTGGGAGACGACAGCTTTTTGCTGTGACAGTAACCGATCGTTATACAGTTAAAGTTTGCTATTAGCAGCTAAAATATAACTTCGGCTTAACTCAGTCAAACTTAGTATCATACAATTTGGAGTCGCAAATTATTGTTTCGTTATACAGTAGCACTACGTTATAACTTATTAAGCATAATTATATGACCTTATAAGTTTCGACAGACAAAAACTATAGATTCACTATAGAGCTTCCATATAGGGAATATAACCATGGATGTAGCCGGATACTATGTTGTATAAATAATAAATTAGACAGCATCACCGCATGTTCTTGACTTGATCGGAATTAGTCTTGTCGGCGAGATTGGCAGAATGTATAACAGCATGCAGCTGGTCGGCACGTTCTATACGCACATCTGCCTTGTTGTGTCACCATTCCCTGTCATTTGCAGATGTACATATTGTCAGCAACTACAACGATAATTCCACGTCCGTGATTAATTCTTTCTCTGCGTACAAGACATTGCCGTGTTTCACTCAGCACGTGCGATAGCTATAGGTAACCGATAACCGAATGTTGCAACGGAAGTTGTGTGAGTGCGAGTGACATTTGATACGAGTTTAAAATGGCTCTGAAATATTACACTGTATAGCGCTAATACTCTTGCCACTCATAGAGCTGATAACGATATCGTGTAAACATTTGTCGCTGGACGGCGACTAGTACAATATAAAGCGATTCGGCTCAGCTGTCGCAGAGAAACCGCGCGCAACACTCCGCATTATTTACAAATCTTCATGCACATAAGAACCAACACGCAGCCTAATGTCACAAAATGCATCGTCTTTATTCATTGCGCATCTAAATTGCCAGACTCATAATTTTAATTTTTCCGCTCTAACTATATGCATATATACAGAGTGGCGCACATTAAAATACCCCACCGGACAAAATGCAATTTCTCGACAACAAATTTCTTGGTTTATATGGCACAGATCCTGCTACAATTCTGAATTTTTTTTAAAAATTATTTTAGTTTTCTTCAAAGTTATGGCTATATAAATATTCTATGCCACATTTTCAATTCTACATGGAATAATCAACAGCAACTTGTAATTTTCATTCACGTCATGGTTTCTGCGGGCGTCAGATTCGGTGGGAAGGGAAGATTGCATTTAATTCCAAACAAGACCAAAGTGAATGCTAAACTTTATCTTGAAACCCCCAACGTTGCCGGAACTTGTTCAAGATTGCAGATTGTTTTGCCATCTGGCTTCATCTTTCAACAGGTCGGCGCGCCTGCACACACGGCAAAGCTGGCTCAAGACTGGATTGCTACCAACTGCAGTGAATTCATAGGTAAAGATTAATGGCCTCCGAACTCGCCAGACCTCAACGTGTGGGTGGACTACCATTTCTGGGGTGCTATATGCTTGAATGCTACAAGTCATTTCAACCCAACCGGAGCATATCGATGAGCTCAAGAAAGTTCTGCAGTTGATATGGGACCAGCTGCCACAATACTCGATCAACAAAGTCATATTGAGCTTCCCGAAAAGACTTCGGGCTTGTGTGAAAGCTGGTGGTGGACACTTCGAACATACGCTAAAATGAACTACTTGTGAGATTTTGGTATTTGTAATAACAGTCTATGTTTCTTGACAATGAAAATTACAATTTGCTATTGATTATTCCATGCAGAATGGAAAATATAGCATTGAATATTTATACAGCCATAACTTCGGAGAAAACTAATTTTTTAAAAATGTCAGAATTATAGCAGGATCTCTCCCATATAAACCAAGAAATTTGGGTATAAAAATCTCACACGTTTGTCGAGAAATTGCATTTTGTCTGGTGGGATATTTTAATTTGAGCCACCTTGTACATTTGTGTTATATGTTTACTTGGTAAAATGGGATGTTATAAGCGAGTAAGTGCACTCACTGAAATTTGGTAGAACCAACCAATGTCTGTGCCTAATGAAACTGAATGCGACGCGATGCGATAGTGTGTATGTAACGTGCAGTAAAAAGCGCGGGTAGCCATTTAGTCCACCACACGGAACAAACAAAAAAATAAAATGTGAAACTAAAAATAAAACGATTAGCATGATAGGTCCGGTCCAGTCCCGTTGTCATGAAGGCAATCCGATAGAAAAACTGAAAATAAAAAATGCTGAAACAAAACGTTCATACGATGATGAATTGGCGACAGGCACAACAGACTGTTCAGGTCTTTGCACTGCGGTATTCGACGTGAAAATTATACCGAGTCCGGCGTTGCGTACTGGTGAATAATGATCCATCTATTTTCCAAATTGGCCTGAATGATACGCAGCATGCAGACGGCCATGCTATTCAGCTACCGTACAGTATTTTCTTCTCTTGATGTCTTACGCGGATTTCGAGTTCTGACGGTATCCATACGGATTCACTTTATTTCAATGGCAGACAGAGAGCCCATCGAAAAATAAACAAAATATACAATATACTGAGAAAACAGTAAAACATAAAATTTAAAAATTAAAAAAAATAAAAAGGTAAAAACAACATGCAAAGAATATAAAAAGTCACGGAGTTATGAAGAAAAACACTATGAACAAATACAAGCAAGATAAAAATACAAGTGTGTTATGCACAGCAGACCTTGACCCGCGCCCCATTGCAGGAAATCTGTTGACTGGTGAATTTTTATGCTATGCAGCCATCATTCGTCTACCCTGAAAGTTTCATGGTCACGCGGATAGCTCTAACCGTTTCTCCTTAATAAGAATAAGGTAAGATAACGAGTTCTCATTAGCTAGGCTCTCTCGCAGCTATACAGCGTAAAGGGGTGTTTATAGCGACACAACTCAACTCAACTGAACTCAACTGACCCATTATTATAAAGCTCGTAGATAAGTACAGAAATAAGAAAACATACAACTATGAAAACACAAAAACGAACAGGAACAAAGTGCAAGCAGTGCAGTGAGACAAACAAAAATATGGTATTGCTTATGTACAACAGAAATACAAAATTAAATCGTCAATCTCAGATCTGAGTAGTGAACACTTTCCTGATCGCGAAGATCTAGTAACTCGCACAGAAAGAGACCAGATTGTTGTCGAGCCTGCGTTATGCTCAAATTATGAAAGGTCCCAAAATTAGTATTGCATAATGACAATTTACCGCTAGTGAAGTCAGAAAATGACCAGTCAAACCGTTTACAACACAATAGTGCATTACGTATCATCATATTATTGTTTTTACTCAGTGGTCCCAAAATAGGTTTTTCGCCCCACAGGGGCGACACGTTGGGCCGATAAACGTGAAATTTGGTATGTGGGAGCGGACCGAAGGTCTGCTCTCCCATGTCAAATTTCACGTTTATCGGGGCAGAAATGTGGGAATACAGCCCCAAAACTGTCAAAACTGTCAAAATTAAGCCATAAATTTACCCCTCAGGGGTCACTCGTTTGCACAATTTGTACGAAATTCTCAGATACGCATCTGTAAGTGGATTTTAAGTTTTTAATTTGGTTGCTTTTGGGGGACAAATAACCAAGTTATAAGCATTTTCCCGCGGTGGGGGCATTTTCCCTCAAATTTTCAATAGCCCCTAGCGGCGAAACTACTGATCGGATCAAAAAAGTCGGAGGGGTGCAAAAACGGGACCAACCTCTATGACCATGCCAAGTATGGTGGGGATCGTGGGTCGCGCGCCCGCGCCGGCTGTAGACGAAAAAGTGTGATTTTTTTGTCTGTAATTGTCTGTATGTCTGTCACGCTTTGGAATTACGAAGTTTGTGATAACGGAAACGCTATGAAACAGTGTAATTTTCAAAACAATTATGGTACCATTGCATAGAGAAAGGTTTCTAGTTGTACATCTATATTCAAGTTTCTCTATGGACCCGCTGGATTTTTTCTTAGGGACAAATTTATACCAAAAATTGCTATTTTTGACGATTTTGGCGGCCGTAAGGCTACATTTATAAAGCCACAAAGGTGAAAGTTGGCGTGATTATGTGGACCTGAGAGATCCTCCCCCACGAAAATTGCTTAAGGGGATATATATAAAATCTTTATTCGCCATAAGGCAGCAGACAGAAAATATATATTTGCCCTTCTGGGGCAAATATATACCAAAAATTACCAATTTTGGCGATTTTGGGGGCTGGAAGCCCACATTTTAAAGCCACAGTGGTAAAATTTGGTGTGAGGGTGCAAACCCTGGAGACCCTCCTCCATGCCAAATTTTGTAAAAATCGCTAAAGGGGGTATACCCCTTTTGGGCAAATATATACCAAAAATTACCAATTTCGGCGAATTTGGGGGCTGTAAGCTCACATTGTAAGAGTGACAACGGTGAAATTGCATGAGGGTACAGACCTGGGACTCCGTTTCCCGCGCCTAATTTTGTAAATATAGCGAGGGGATTTGTCCTTTATGGGGAAATTTTTACCAAAAAAAATCGAAATTTTCGCGATTTTTAGCTACTTAATCCCACATTTCTATACCCATAATGTTAAAATTCTACTTAAGAGAACGGACGAACTTAGGAATCCATCAACGACAGAAAATTTCGTCAAAATCGCTCAAGGGGCCTGCCGGTATTGCATTGCCTCGGAGGTGATGCATATTGATTTATAGTTTAGATTTCATTTATTATGTGCAACGACGTCAGCCAATCAATCAATCAGTCAGTCAGTCAGTTATGATATGTTTGACTTTGTGAAAGTTGTGTACAAAATAGCTCTCTACACCGTGCTACAAGCCACTGGCAGCCATAATTTTATTGCTCAGATGAAACTGAACATCGGACATGAAAAGTGAAAAGAGTAAGATGTTGAGCATAAAAAGTCAGACAGGAAGATAATAACTTTTAACGAGGAACAGAACAGAGACAAATTGATGGATGTTGACAGTGAAGCAGATGGGTGAAAGCAGTAATGGAAGTCGGAATAAAATGAGTAGGCCTAATAATTAGGACGAAATTGATGAACTGAATGATGCGGATAGCTGATTACAAAGACTAAGAGATGGATAACAACATCAACACGGTTATTTTGAGAGATGAACTTAATCGTGATTGTCTGGCTCAGACTGGCTGCCGAATGAGACTGAAAACAGATGCTGATGAAAGTGTAAAATTATGCACACAATCTTTCTGAGTTTGTAGACATCAGGTAGAATGTTCGAACAATACATTTCAGACAAGAAGCTCAGCTGTCGCAGAGAGACCGCGCGCTGTTTCGTGTCATTAAATATTTCACTAAGTCACTCAAGGTCACTCAAGATCATTCGAATTAATACCCTTTAGTAGGGCGCGTATAAGTCGATATTAATATTCCATTGAAACTATGTCTGTATTTCGTACTATTTTTGATATATTCAGCGTCAAATAATGGCGTGGTCTTGAAATCGCGGTTAGGGGTTGTTCAAGGTGGTTGAAAATGGCGCCGTTCGGTAGATCGTACGCCTTACTATTGGTCTGCATGCCTTTATATAAGTATAGCTCTATCTTGCACAATTTTTGAGTTGACCTTAAATAATATCGTGACCTTGAAATCTGGGTTGGGGTCACACAAGGTAACTGAAAATGATACCATTCGAAAGCTTGGCTACGGTTTCCTATTCGCGATTCCACATCTTTTATCATTTTTGATATAATCGAGATATTGGTCGAAAATCGCTATTTTTTATACCCTCAGGCTGCATTCGACGTCTCCGTTTGGCGGTTCCCGTCTGAATGTTGTTATGACGTTTAGTACTGTAAAACCTGACGGTGAAATAAAACTAGTGACATGTTTAGCCGTTTCGATAAAATACCGGCATGTGACAGACGGACAGACAACTTGCGACAGCAAAGTCCGCGCTATGCGTAGCATCGCGCGGTAAAAATCATTTACAAAATCGAAAACAAATAAATAGCGTTTAAATCCCAAACGCTTCTGCATCTTCACGTCATAAAAACAGTCAAGTTTACCAACAGTATTACAAAAAATGCGTTTAATCACCGAGGCACATCAGTCCATGTTTGATTCCAGTTACATCTAGTTACAGGCTTTCGCGGTGATGCGCTATATAAATTGATGATTGACATTGTTTTCTTTCATTTCTATTATTTTATTACTGTGTGTATTCAGTATACTCTGCATTTGTGCACACAAGCATACTTATTAATAACAAATAAAACCAGAAATATGTTAAACGATTTATCGAGTTATTGTTATTGTGGTTTGGCATTACCCTTTTTGTTAAAAAGACCAGAAGTACATTATAAATGTCAAATAATGGATAAAGTAAAGAACTAAGCGACGTTAAAAGCTATGGTAAACATGTGCATTTTGAGTAATCGTTTAATAACGTTGAAACTATCAGCTGCCCGAACGGACTCTGGTAATGAGCTCAAACGAGAATGCACTTTCGCCAAAAACAGTTTGGTCCTGAGTCGAGGAATTAAGAACACAGTCTAGGCTGGAACTGTCAGATCGACGATCGTTGTCCGGATCACCGCGATTGTGTATAGACAATGGCAACATAATGTCGTTAATGTAGGCTACTTAGGACAGTTTCCAATGGTAGCAGTACACAGAAGTTTTAAATCGATGCGGTAACGAACTAGAAGTCAGGGAAATTGAATCAGATAAGGTGTAGGCCCCTAATGAGATCTCGTAAACGCTAAATTTGGAGTCTGCGTAATGTTTTTCGTCCCTATCATAGCCCAGAACCAGCCATATTCTACTTTCATTTCATTTTTACGTAAAGTTTTTACGTAAATGTCTAACCGTATGCGATGACATCAGTACAAAATCGTAACAAATTAGTAGGCCTACGATCGATAATCTTTTTTTACTTTTAGTATAAACTTACCCTGTGTTCTGTAGGCCTACTCTTACAATCTGATTAATTTTGCATCTCAGTTGGAAATTGGAATACTACAATAGATAACAGTCATGTCAAACACAAAGACAGTTTGATCAAATTTAACAACGAGCCATTAATATGAAGATGTAAATTGTGATAAACTCGAATGTGTGACTTTGTTACATTTGGAGTCGTCTACACAGCGGTCATGTTTTTAACCTTTTAATACCCACGTTAAAACGGCATAGCAGCGGACCGTTGTACAGCAGTGCGTTGATTGGTGCACTGGCCGTTAATGGGTGGGCTGTTACATTTGGTACAGCGAGGAGGGGCCTGGGTGGGCTGGGGCCCCTCCCAGTCCCCTCCTCGCTGTACCAAATGTAACAGCCCACCCATCAACGGCAAGTGTACCAACTTCATATTATTTGATGCGGCACTATAATTGCCTCTGGATTCTAAGGGGTTAAATGTTGAGGGATGGCGTGAGAGGCTCGGTCGCACATTACCGCTTGTGACAGCCGTCTAAATGTGACAGAGCAGTCGCGATATTACTACTGAGATGAGTTCAATCTTGACGGGGGACACGCTATGTGCTGCAGCGTTGTCAGTCTGTCAGTCTGTCGTGCTGCAAACTGACAACGAATCCATCATAATCAGTCGCAATGCGTCTCTCTCCTCTGTATGGTTGTTGCTGCTGCTGGCACGTGTCGCTTTGCTTATAGTGCGTCGTTATTCGTTAAAAGCTCTGACTAACACATCAGCGCTCGAACAACTATAATTTATTTATAGTCAAATCGATTCAGCTGTTGCATCATCTGTGAACTGAATTTCTGTTCGAAGTTTAGCCTTCTCGGTGCGGTGTTGGTGTTATAAATATCGATGAATTTACAAAAAAAACATTATCTTTTGTTTTTTTCGCATAACTCCTGAAAAAATTAACGGATTTGAATGACAATTATAGCTGACTAAATGCTAATTCTTTGCATCTGAAAGTAATTTGTCTATTGGTTGAAATATAATTTGTCAACAGCAATGTAGAGTGGACGTCACAAAAACTGTTGTTGCAGCATCGGCTTGTACTGTTGGAGATAAACATTGCATGAAATTGTTCTGAATGAGTTACAAGAGGTCAAAGTAATTTGACAAAAAGCGCCCATTCCCCGGTTAGGGGTCACCCCAGGGGGTCGAAATTTGTACCATTAAATTCCTGGGGTAGGGTTTCCTATTAGTGTTCCATAGTAACGATAGGCCTAGGATGCACCGTTTGGCCACAGTGCACGCGCGTGACAACTAACCAACCAACCAACGACCAACGACGTCACGACACAGCCTATCTCAATAAGCGCCTCTTTTACTAAAGTAAAGTGAGGCGCTTAAAAATTATGGAGTAGAATGCTTGCTCACGGCGTTTACTGACAGACGATGGTGGATTAAAACACTGATCAGAGAAAATGACAGTAGTGGCAGTGATGACCAATGTGATTTCTATTTAACCCCCTACCCACTCCTCATCTGCTGTCACCCTTTCTCGACCACCGACCGTCTTCTCTTTGACAAGAAGCTCAGCTGTCGCAGAGAGGCCGCGCGATGCTTCGTGTCATTGAATATTTTGCTAAGTTACTCAAGATCACTCAAGGTCATTCGCAGTGACACCGTTGAGTAGGACGTCCCTATTATATTCCATTGTATTTTTCTATCTTTTACCGTTTATGAGACATTGAACGTCGAATAATGAAATGACCTTGAATTCTTGGTTAGGGATTATTCAAGGTCATTGAAAATGGCACCAGTTGATAGATCATATACAACTTACTATAGTCTGTCACTGTAAATAATATAACTAAGGCGAGATGGCAAATTATGTATGCATTTAATAGCTAAAGTCATCAGGATATCACATGCTAACTTTCATTGCAACAGACTTACAACTGTACGGTGGGTGCAGCAGTTATGGTTAATGACACGCATACGAGAAGAAGAAGTGGTCCAGTTGGTGGAGTATCGGACTCGTAACCAAGAGGTTGCGGGTTCGACTCACACCCGGTCTACTGCAAGCAACCTTGAGTAAGTTGCTAACCTACTGTGTGCTCAGGCCAACTCGGCCTCCTACCCTCAGCGGGACGGGAAATGAGTAGTAGCTACGGCTACGGGGTGAAGGCCTAGTGTGGCTGATTGGGGCGATGGTGTGTCTGCTAGCTGCACCGTGGGTCCAATTGTCCGTTAGTGCGGGCAATAGATGTCCACATAATGCGCTGCGGCACCATAGGCTCATGCCAATCAGCTGCCACTTCCGAGATTGTAAAACGCTGCTGGTCACGAGTCTGACTCGTGTAAGTGGCGCTATAGCAAGTGTCCAGACCTTTACCTTTACCTTTTAGCTTAGTGGTAACGCATTGGACTCGATCAACATAGTTACTCTACGCTGGGCCCGGTTAGTGCCTGGATGGGTGACCGTCTTCGGGCGGGTAAACTATCTCGGTATGTAACCAGCCACCCTGATCAACTCAGCCTGGCCATCCCTCTGTGGGTAGATGCGATGAGTACCAGCTTAGGCTGGGAAGGTAACCGTAGGTCTGGCGTCGCACTGGCCATGCGTCACAGACAAATAGTGGTTTATCCACCTACGAGTTAGTCAACGGCCTACGTCAGGGAGATGAGCACCCCGCCTACACTCCTGCTGGGGTGTGACACTCCTTTACCTTTGTTTATCATTTTGGTATCTTGATGTGGCTGTTGATAGAGAGAGATGGAACGTTATATGCGTGAGTTACGAGAAACCAGCGAGAAACTGTGTATTGCCGAGGCAGCTCTACACAAGAAAATGAACGGTTTGTCTCAGCATTCGTGATTGTCTGCATATAGCAGTGCATCGCATTGGAAAGATTCTAAATTCACTTGGCGTGTGTCAATGTGTCTATAATACTCAGAAATCGCTGAATGGGGTGCAGCATGTATTCTACAGTGCCGTGATTTTTTATCAGATCTGCACCAAATTTGGAAGTATTGTCCCCTAATAATTAACAAGGCCAGCGGTATTTTGCTTAGATGTACGGAGTTGCCACTGTTTGCAGTCTCTTCAATGTGCATTGAGCTTTACAGTGTCATCATCATTCACAACAGCATTACTAAGTAAGTAACACAACAGCATCAGTAAGTAAGTAAGTAATTAGATGTATAAAGCGCCATAGTCGACAACGAATCAGAGTTGTTGAGATGGGTCGCTAGGCAGCGGCAAAGGCGGAGTGGAAAAGATGAGATTCTAGATGTCGGCGGAATGTTGTGAGAGTTTCACAAGAACGGGCATTAGAGGGGAGATTATTCCAGATGGCAGGAACTGCCGAGCGAAAACCTCGAGCATCAAATGAGATGTTACAACGAGTGACAGACAGAAGGTTGGCAGAGGCAGACCTTGGAGTTCTGCATGGAGTGTGCCACTGGACTAGATTAGCCAAATATGGGGGGGGGGTTACTGGTATGTATAGCTTTATGGGTCATTGTGGCGATTTTGAATTTAATACGACAGTGAACCTGATTAAATTCAAAATTGCCACAATGACCCATAATGTCATTAGCATGTCATTAGCATATCAGCCGCAACTGCTTGAACTTGACTAGAATGCACTATTTTGCATGGTAATATTTAACGAAAATTCTGGTAGTAGCATGCAGACCCATCTCACACTGACCTCCTCACACTGCAGTCCCCAACCTAGGGCTTTGTGTGCAGCCGTGATCTCACAGTGACCTCCTCACACTGCAGTCCCCAACCTAGGGCTTTGTGTGCAGCCG
>Ga0209339_1000619_pt1 | contig 13384 bp, 7 predicted proteins | sample OlaalgELextract3_FD_187376 | JGI IMG/M metagenome (GOLD analysis project Ga0209339, IMG submission 187376) | Olavius algarvensis symbiont microbial communities from Tuscany, Italy - Type A ELBA extract 3 (SPAdes) (version 2) | ecosystem: Host-associated > Annelida > Digestive system >... | reverse complement strand
ATGATGTTTGGGATGACTGTGCTGAAGAAACAGCTGTTCACATGAATCGTGGAGATGATGATGGTGATGATGATGATGAGCATGATGGTGATGATGATGATGATGACGATGATGTTGAATCGGAAGAGTGTGCTGAAGACACAGGTCCAGCTTATCGTTCACAGAAGCCACCACCCGCGCTGTGGCTGCTACATATGCAACGGAAGAGAAAACAGACAAAAACACAGAGTGACGATGAAGACTATCAGCCTGATTATGAGGTATCTGCTACTGAAGAGACGGTGTCTCAAGTTTGGCAAAGACAACGAGCCGGAAGACGTAAGAAATGGTCTGAGGAAGAACTCAAAATTTTAAGAAAAACATTCAGTACATTCAGGTAGCCGCCAGATAATCTGTCAATACAACGGCTGCAGGCATGTCATCCATGCTTCCGTCATCGCACCCTGCCACAGATAAAGAGTCGTGCTTGGCACTTGATAAAAACCGGTAATTAAGATGACATTACATTTGCTGTGTGCGCTACACCCCACCCCCCGTTAGGCGGGTCCCTGTCAGAATATTGCTATAAGGTTTGGTAGGCTACATAAAAAAACTGCGTAACCCGCGCAACGCATAAGCTTACGCATCGTGCGTAAAAAGCGATAACATCAAAAGTATGTCAATCACGGAGGAACTTTACCAGAGTTCGAGTTCAGGGGGTAAATTACCACCAATCGACGCTGATGGTCGACGGCTGGCTTGAGCCGCGGGACCTGTCGAATTGTCCGTCGTCGGGCCGTTACGCAACGCTGGATCTGATTTTCGGCCAATCAATCACACGAACATTAGTTGACTGCGGACCAGCTAGGCAGGCGTCCAGCGAGTGCGCGCTAAGCCTGGTAAGCCGCGACGCTCAGTAAACTACATCTGACAGCCTAATGGACTGGGCCGCTCATCGCTATAGTGACTAGTTTACCGGCCGATAAACCAACCACACAACTGTGATTCTGGGAAGCGCATGTGAGCGGAGCGGAAAACGGAGCGGAGCGCGCCTAAAGTCAGCGTCTATCGGAGCGGAGCGGTGAGTGGTGGTTCCAGAACTCAGTGGAGCGTGAGAGCGAGCGCGGAGCTCGGGTCCACTAAGCGGGAGCAGAGCAGATCAGATCAGATATTTTATTCGCCAGAATTAACAAACAGCAGGGGGTCACAGAAATAGACAGGAGCGATGAGCGGAGATTGTGCCGCTCAGTTCACTCTCCGCTCGCATGCTCTGATTCTGGGAGTAGCACATCCCATATACCTACAGTGCAAGTTACAGATCGCTTTTAAGCTTATTTAAGGATTCCTTAAAGACAAACAAAGTCCTGCTCCTGGTCATTGTCTTTGACATAAGCCTACAATTCCTTGTCCTTGTCCTGGTAGGAGGTCAACCCTCCGGACAAATCCCATTCCTTTTTTGCTGCTGTAGGACAGAACCAGGCGGGGATTTTTTAACGGGCACTCACCCGTACTCGATCACTACTCATGACCCTATCCGACTCACAAGGTGAGGTCCTGACCCTAACGACCCACGAACGGGATGCAGCAAAGAACAGGATGCATAAGGTACATGTGACCTTCAGAAGGCGGCTGTGCCAACCAAAACTGGAACGGGCACCTGGCGGTTGGATAGAAGTCACGACAGCGTTGCAGAACAAGCGGGCTACAGTGGACACCACACAAGGCCACAGAGGAAGAGTGCAACCAAAGAACAGCTGGAGAAAGAAACGTCCGTAGTGTTGGTGAAATTTCTCTCAAACTCTTACTGATAAATATGACGATGACTAGATGTGAGACGATGACTAGATGTGAAACAGCGATGACATAATGCGAACGTTACGTAGTACGGTAGCGAGGATCGCCTAAAAAGTGTCATACTCGCAGCCATTACTTATTTATCGGATCCCAATGCTGACGTCATGACAGCGTGCGTGTTTACATTTACCTGCAGGCACGCTGGCTGCCTTGCTTAGGATTTATTATCGCTCAATAATGATCGTCGGATGCTGACTGGTTGTCGCAGGTGTATCGACTTATTAATTACTGCGGCTCTGTGGTCGATTCCACACTGACTAGTTACGACATATTCGCTGTAATGGCGTACACAAACTGCACAGATTATCTCGCTGAAGACGGCCTGTCTGCCCAACAGCTATTCGCCGACGGTACAGGGCTCACGTACAAGTAAGTGCACGTGTATTGCACTTGAGGGCTCTTTCGTTGTCGGTGTAAACCTCTCGAACCACTGCGACTCAGTGTACGCGGTAGAACAGGGCTGTTGGTTAATTTAACTGTTAGCAAGTAAGTAAGTAAGTAAGTACGTAACAATGTACTGATTAAGGTGACACTATCACTTCAAAGACATTGCAGGGGCACCATGCAAAATTAAAAAGAAAAGCAAACAAAAACGACAGAATCGCCGACAGTTGGTAGTCGCGGGCAGACAACAGTTATACTGTGCAGTACAATCACGATTGCCTAGTCATTGTCAAACGACGACCGGAAAAGTACTGTCTTCAGCTCGCGACGGAACGTCGTCAGCGATGGTGCATTCCTGACAGACGACGGCACGCTGTTCCACGCACGTGCCGAAGCCAGTGGGACGACACGGTCACCGAGTGTTGAACATCTGGTGGACGGTACCACCAGCATGGCTGAGTCAGCAGAGCGCAGACGACGTCGAGTGTCGACGTTAGATGTCCGGAGAAGGCTCTCAGCAAGATAGCCGACGCTGTTCCATGAAGACAGCGGTAGGCCAGAACACACAGCCGGAATGTGACTCGCTCCGGAGCTCTCAACCAATGGAGTTCACGAAGCAAAAGGGGTTATGCGTTCTGACCGCCTCGCTGAGATAACCAAATGGGCGGCGGCATTCAAGACGGACTGCAGCCGGTCTTTCAGCTGGCCGGGGATACCAGCGAGAACCGAGTTAGGGGAGAGATGGTCAAACAGGGTGTTTATACAGATGGTTAGTCGTGCACATGGCTAGGGTTGAGGAGAGGGTTAGGGTTACAGTTAGTAATTAATTAGTAAATTGTTGTTGTTGATCTCTGAAGTGACTGGAATGCATCAGGTATCATCCAAGTCGTATTCACTACAGTAGTACAGGTACAAAACGTTGTGATCAGTCCTGAGAAAACATTCATCAGTTAGTAATATTGTTATGGTTAGATCTAGCCTCACCATTAGGGAGTTACAGTTTATCACACGACTAGCCATCTGCTCCTAGTACACCGTACTGCTAGCTGTGTGCATAGCATCGTTCATGGTCGAGTGGTACAGTTGCATGTCAAAGACCCAGTTCAACTCCGGTGGTGGGCGGTGATGGAATTTGTAAATATTTCCCACTAATACAGTTTTATTCTGTGCTAAAACATGCATGCATTAGTTGTGTTAGGTTTATATGTATATTAATTTATGTAGTTGTGGTAAACTTGGTGCTTAGTAGCAGCCTAATGCCCATGCTAAAGTTTGTTGTTTCGTTGTATGTAAGCCTGCGTGCCAAAGCTGGTTTATTTTTCTGTTGTAGTGTGCTGTCCTGCATGGCAACTTGTTGTTTGGTTATATTTGTTGTGAGTTACGATAGTCAACTATGCATTACTAGTACTATCATCACTGTTATTGTTGTCATATTGTTATGTTAGTAGGTAAGTACAGCATAGAGGCACAGATGCCACAGGAAGTAACCATAACCACATTCTGCTGATTGACAGGCACTTTGATTATTCAGTACGAATATCATTATCATAGCTGACGTGTGTGAAAATCTTTTCTGAATAAGCCACACAGTTTACAGTTTCCGATGTCACAGGCTTAAGTTACTGTCGGGCTCAGTTTACCAGGTGTCATCACTACTGTGCATGCACTAGAATCAGTAGCCAATTAAATGCAAGCTGCATTCTGCAAAATGGCAGAAATGCCATGTTTTTGCTTGTTGACTTACTTACTGAAAATGTCTTTGATTTGATGTTATTTATAGTTCATTCTTATTCAGCTGACATTGGTTCAGACGTAGACGTAGCAGAATAGCAGGCCTAAGCCTCTGTGCCCGCCTCATTTCACACTTTAACATGGTCAATATAGTCATTTAGTCATATCTAAATATGTTACTACGACTTCCGGTTCCCTGTAACTGTGCACGAAAATCGTAGATAATCTCCTGGTCTTGCCAATACCGGTATATGTCTAACCTGCTTTTAAAAGTGTTAGTACTGTTAGCCATAACAATCCAGTTTGGCAAACTATTCCAAGCATCCACTACTCTGTTAGTAAAACAAAACTTGCGCAAGTCATATTTAAAACGAGTTATGAAGATTCTCAGATCATTATACCGGGTTGCTGGGATGCCAGTTGTTTTCAAATGTGGTACCACATTTGTATCATATTTCCCAGAAAGTACTGTATCTTATAAGTTTCTGTCATATCTCCTCTTACCTGCCTATAATGCAAGGTTGACATATTACACGCTTTCAAGCAATCTTTGTAAGGGAGGTTTTTCAATGCAGGTATCAAGTTAGTTGCTTTTTTCTGTACCTTCTCTAAAGCCTCTATATCTCCTTTTCTGTAGGGTGACCAGACAGGACAGCAGTAATCCAAATGGGATCTGACCATACTTTTATATAATGCTACAAAAGTGGGAATAGACATATGTTTAAAATTACGATTAATTAAGCCTAACGTCATATATATGCCTTGTTTATTTTTTCATGCATATGGTCATTAAAGTCTAATTAAAGTTAATTAAGTCTTTAAAGTCTCTAATTTTGCATCAAAATATACACCAATGTCTTTAATTTTATGAAGTCTCGCTAGTGGAACTGCTTGTTGATTTTTGTCTATAATAGTATAGTTCAGGGTTGATTAGTCTTAGTTTTATTTTGGCACATAGCCGGCTGTGTGCAATTGTTGGTATACGCATGCACAGCAGTAGTGACACCTGGTAAACTGAGCCTGATGGTAACCTGAGCCCGTGACACTAGTACAGTAATCTTGCCATTGAATTTTTTGCCGTGTTTTTGTAACATTTGTCTGCTGTGTATGTTGGTGTCAGTGACTTCATCATTCTTCCAGGTTATGTCGACTTCTCAGCCAACGAAGTGGTCAGTTTCTGTACACTGTGTTAGTATGTAGTGGTCACTCAGCAGCCGTGCGGTCACCATCTCGCTAACGTTACCTGCTAAATTCTAGCATCAGTGAATGGTTATCACCAGCCAGCTGGCGATAGTGTGTGTAGCAAGGTGGTATGTTTTCTGTAGTGTCCATATCTGGGTGTGTCTGTCTATCAACGCGATTCTCAGATCATTACCCCGGGTTGCTGGGATGCCAGTTGTTTTCAAATGAAAATATTTCTGTCATATCTCCTCTTACCCGCCTATAGTGCAAGGTTGACATATCACATGCTTTCAAGCGATCTTTGTAAGGGAGGTTTTTCAATACAGGTATCAATTTAGTTGCTCTTTTCTGTACCTTCTCTAAAGGCTCTATATCTCCTTTTCTGTAGAGCAACTAGAATTTCTGGATGTGTCTGTCTGTCCACACTGAGATATCGTCATGAACTTTCTACGGGAACAAAATTTAGTCAGAAGCTTGGATGAGTTCAAAACACGATGAACATTATCAGTTGACATTGTCGGTTGAAATCAAGTTTTAAAGATTAAAGAAATGAACACTTGCTGTCTTTTCGTCGTGTTTTCGTAAAAATTTTCAATGGCGTTAATTTTTAAAATTGTGATTAATTCTTCAACACATTAACGTGTTCATTTAATGCGTTATCGCGTTAACTTAACTGCACTTGCTAGTTTATAGGGAGACGTTAGGGGACTGCATCTAGGTTCTCCTAGAGGCACCTTTGGGGAGCTGCTATTACAAACAAGTGATCGATTGAATTTGACTGACTGGTTAAAGAAGAGCCGCCAGTACGGTGTGTGTTACTGAGTGTTAATAAGTACATTGGTGTGTTTTGTCTGCAGGATTTAACATCTTCGTTAACGAGGAACATATCACTCAAGACTCCCATCATGTCGTCTCCGATGGACACAGTCACTGAAAGCCACATGGCCATTGCCATGGCGGTCAGTCTAGCTTCTCTCATCTTACCTTCTCTCATCTCTCATCTTACCTTCTGTTAACTGCACTGTACAGTGCTCTGACTCACTAGTCAGAAGGCAGTGAACTAAGTAAGTAAGTAAGTAATTAAGTCTTAAATTTATATAGCGCATTACGCAATGCCTCTAATGGGCTAGATGTCCAAGTGCATTCCGAAACAGATGCGTCTTTAGCGTCTTCCTGAGATTGTCGGCACTGAGCGCATTCCAGGACATCGGACCGGCGACGGAGAACGCCCGACGGCCGAGCGTGCTGCGACGATGTCGTTGTACGACGAGATGGTGGTGGCTGGAAGGTCGAAGTCGCTGACGACTGGCAATGTCCGATGTGGGGTGGCAGCAGTTCACGAGGTACTGGAGAGCCTTGCCTTGGAGACACCGGTGAACTGTCACTCCGAGCTTATGGAGGATTCGCAGCGGAACATTGAGCCAGTGCAGCTCAGAGTGGAGCAGATGTGTCAAGCTTGGTCGAACTTCCCAGTATTAACCACATGGAATGGCTGGCACTAATATCTATAAATAGAAATTACGTCGTGTGACAGGTATGTGGTAACATGATTGGTTATTGAGCTGCAGTAATGATGAATATGTAATATAATTGTCAGTGACTGGTTGAAAACATCCCGGAATTGTTTTTGCTTGAGGTTAACAATAGCTGTCCACCATTTTAGGAGACCCTTTTTGCGTTTCATTGTCGTATAAATGTAAACTGTTTTTCGTTTTTTTCCGTGCCATTATGCATGATCATATTGACTTAGTGATTAAGACTGCCACACACTGGGGATTTTTTTGGCTTATTTGATGCACAGTGAGTATCAATGTTTATAGTTGTTTATTTGCTGCTGGGTAGTTTGCAATGACCAGTGTGTTTGTGTGATCCAGCTGAGTGGTGGAGTCGGCGTTATACATCACAACTGCACACCGGAATTCCAGGCCAATGAAGTACGCAAAGTTAAGGTATGTTCACACTACTGTTTGAACCTTCTCACTTGTTGCAGTAGACGCATTTCGTTGATTATCAAAGAAATGAGCGATTTCAAGATGATTTCATGCCAAAGTCGGCGGCGTGGCACAGTTCTAAAACGCTGGTCTCTGACTGGCAAACTTTCCCTGTCATGTGCTCTAAGCTGACGCATAACCACTTATGTTGTTAAAGTCTCTTCGACAGGTCAGGCAACCAGGCCAACTCGCTCTTTCATCCTTTTGGGATCGATAAATGAGTAATAAACTGCAACTAGATGTCGGCGCTGAGGCAGGCATGTTGTTGTTTGCAGGTAAAACTGTGTGATCCACGCCTGAGCACCTCGAGGGTGAGGTGCTCACTGGAAAGGTGCTATTATCCGCTGACCTTAACCTTTATAAATGTCTGAGCACCTCGAGGGTGAGGTGCTCACTGGAAAGGTGCTATTATCCGCTGACCTTAACCTTTATAAATGTCCATCAGTTGTTCGCCATATTTAGCTAATCATGTCATTTGAAACGTCTGTTGCCTGTTGGTCAGGATCTGTCAATGGCAGTTTGTCGGTGGCAGGTGATTTGGCTACAGTGAAACTAGTAGGTCCGTCTATGTGTTGACATGTCCGATGGTCTTTCTGTGTTGTAGTACATTCAGATGAGCGCATTAGCACTTATTACTGCCTGCACTGTACATATATGCATTTCATTGGTGACGGTGGGTGTAGACTATAGCGTCCTACAGGCAGACTCGTAGTCCAAGTGAGTTGTTTGGTTTGCGGGTCTGTAGCTGCTTGGCACTGTCCTTTTATCAAATGAACCAATCAGGTGAACCAATCAATCAATCAGGTAAACCAATCAGTCAATCAGGTGAACCAATCAGTCAATCAATCAATCAGGTGAACCAATCAATCAATCAATCAGATGAACCAGTCAATCAATCAGGTGAACCAATCAATCAATCAGGTGAACCAATCAATCAGTCAATCAATCAGGTGAATCAATCAATCAGGTGAACCAATCAATCAGTCAATCAGGTGAACCAATCAATCAATCAGGTGAATCAATCAATCAGTCAGGTGAACCAATTAATCAGTCAGGTGAACCAATCAATCAAAATCAATCAGGTGAACCAATCAATCAGTCAGGTGAACCAATCAATCACTCAATCAGGTGAACCAATTAATCAGTCAGGTGAACCAATCAATCAATCAGGTGAACTTTCACAATGTTTATGTTGGAGGAGGTTATGTTTTTAGTTTTGTTTGTGAGTTTGTGAGCAGGATTACTGCAAAAGTAATGAGCCAATTTTATTGAAACTTGGTGTTATGATTGGGCCTACCGATGGGAAGAACTGGTTAACTTTTGGTGGTGATACGGTCCCGGATACAGATACTGCGTCACACTTTTCCACTTCCCTCGCCAATGCGGAATAGGAATGTTTTAGGAGATTTATCAGCATTTCTCACATAGTCGCCGGCCACTTTTCATGAGACTGAGAAAAGTGATGACACAAACGAAGTAATGAATCTACTACATTTGGGGAGTTATCCGACAGACACCGGGATCTGCATCTTCTTCTTCTCGTATGCATGACGTCAATGTAATGGATCTCTGCCAGTGACTGTATGATGTGACGCTTTGCTGCTGACAACCCCTCGACGTTGAGCTGCGACGTTCACCTATGGCTTGTGAAAGCCCAGGTCGGCGTTATCGGAGGGGTTCTTACCGGCTTTGTGACCAGGATCCATAAGGATTCGGTCTGCAGGTGGAATCTTTGGTTTCCCTCAGCTGGTGTATTCGCCGAGGTACCTGTACTCACGGGGAGGGCGACAGGGACGCAGATTACCTTCCCCCCAAATCAAATCCTGGATCACTTTTGGTTGAAGCAACAAGAGTTCAGTAGTGCATTTGATGTTGGCTTAGTTATGCTTTCTCTGAGTGCAGACTAGTTATTATGATTATTATAATTTTTTTTTACATTTGAGGCATGTATGTAAGTTGCTGACTCTGCTGTGCTAGAAATACGAGCAGGGTTTTATAATCGACCCGGTAGTGATGTCACCGCATGACGTCGTTGCCGACGTCCTTGCGTCAAAAAAGAACTGCGGTTTTTCCGGAATTCCAATAACAGAAACCGGCAGAATCGGTTCGAAGCTTGTCGGCTTGGTAACACAGCGTGACGTCGACTTCCTGCTCAAGGATGAGCGGTCCACTCCAATTGGAGACGTGAGTAACTGCAGCTGGCATTTTAAAAATGAATTTTGGTTCTTAAAAACTAATCTGGACAAATGTTGTAATTTTTCTGCTGGCTTTCATCCGATGATGTCGCGTGGGAATTCCGCAGAAGTACAAGCAGGGTTTTATCGTCAGTCCGTTGGTGATGTCACCGGCACACACCGTCGCCGACGTCGCTGGCGCGAAGACGCAGTTTGGGTTTTCGGGAATTCCCGTAACGGATACCGGCGAAATGGGCGGCCGGCTTGTTGGGCTGGTGACGCAGCGCGACGTCGATTTTTTGACCGCGGACGAACACAGTTTGTTCATCTCGGAGGTTTAAATGTTGTCGTCATGGTGATTGCTTCGTTGTCGTGGTGATTGTTTCGTGATTGACCCTTTAATCTATCGAGAATAGTAACTGTTTGAGTTGTGATGACGTTGTTGTTTTTTTGGTGGTATATGTGTCATGTAGTTAAGTCTTTACTAGGGTTGTGCGGAAATCCAAAAATTGGTTCGGATTCAGTTTCAGAAAAGGCAAACCATCCAAAAATTTGACATCCATTCAGACGCTTTTCCAACCGAGATTGCATGCAATCAGCAATTCTGATTAAAAGTGACAAAAATGACTCTGCAGTACTTGCATGCATATTTGGGCATATTATGCGCATGGACGACAACGCAGATGCCAAGAGGATCCTGTTAGCCTCCCCTCCGGCAGATTGGAGAAGACAACTAGGTTGTCCCCACATTACGTGGCTCAGCACCGTCCAACAGGATCTGAAACAACACCACCTTACGCTCCATGAAGCAGCAGATTTGGCTCAGAACCGCCCTCTGTGTAGGACGATGTCGACGTATGGCGCTACGCAATCGTGAGTTGCATGCCAGAAACGACGACGACGCATGCAATGTGCAGATAAAGAATGTTTTAAAACCCAACCGAAACAGAGTTTAGCACATAATTTTTAGAATGCAATTAATTACTTACTTGTGTCGTTATTATGAGTGACGTCATTGACATCAAAGTTACTGTCAACAAATGAAAATAACTATAATATCCGATCCGCACCGCTTTTATTTCAAACCGAACCAAACTCATTCCAAACCGAATCTGATTTTTTTCAAAAAACACACCGAACCGAAATAACAAAATCTATTCTGCACATCTCTAGTGCTTACCTCATACCTCAACAATTATGTCTTTTTGGTGACGTGTTTTCTGCACATTTTACGTCATTTTTATTGTGAATTTGATAAGTAACTTTATAGCAGATGATATCTTCGGTTGTGTTGCTGTGAGACTGTCTGAGCGTATATTAAAACAAGCTGTAGTGTCAGGCAAGAGAAACCTTGCGCCATCGTAGTGCTTCATTGGCATTCACCAGGTGGCGCTACGTAACAGTACTTAGCAGCATTTATGTACCAGTGATTAGGACCTGGCTCAGTTTGCGTCCAAATTTAGTGGCGTAATCCCAGTACCACTGCAGGGTGCTGCCACCTGGCGAATTAATGACATCATCCCAGAGCCACTGCCGATACGTTTTAAAAGTTTCTTGACGAAAGGTGTTACAACTTTTTTCTTGTATTCATGCTAACAAATGAGCGAACACGCCACAGAAAACAATCTCGCTGAATAAATCCGTCTGGTTGCAACATATACTTTATACTTTATACATAGACCTTAAAACACAACCAAAATGTTAATCACATTCGATGTTTCGACCTCTGTCAGAGGCCTTCATCAGAAGAATCCGGTACTTGTTTTCGGGTCCTTGACATGACGTGAACATGCTGAGTCAGGAAACCAGTACTTTACCATTTCCAGATCTTTGGTGAAATTTTCAGCTTTTCTGGTCCACTATAGTTTCATTTGTTTGTTTTCCTGTGCGTTTGTGTCGTGTTGCGTTTCGTCTGCATTCTCTTAGCTCGTCGCTGGAATGGATTTTTTGTTTGTCAATTTTAGTAGCAAAGTCTACATTTTCTCAGTTGCTTGTAGCATTCCACGAATGTAACTTAGTGTTATGCTAGCTGTCTTTTCATGATTTGTTTAAAATTTTGGCCTAACAGCATTGAATGAGAAAGTGAGGTCACTTAAGTATGTGCAGTAGCAACTACAAAGCTCTGCAGAATTAAGTAAAATTTACATACACAAATTGTTATCTGTTTGTATCATTGATGCCAAATTTGATACTAGTCAGTCTTCCCGTTTAAGAGAAGAGGCTGACTAAACCAGGGCTAGTTAGGTTTCGTTGGGTTTTGTTTTTTGGGGATTTTTTTGTGTTGTGTATTATTTGAGTTAGCCTTGTTGTCTGGACTACTTTGTCAACTGATTGGCTAGCCAGGCCGTATCCAATGATGCCTATGTCGAGGAGTAAGTCTTCACAAAGACCAGTTGCATGAGGATGTGTTAAGCTTTAAGCAAAACAGTTTACATGGACTGTTTTGATGTTTTTATTGTAGTTTCAGTTTATTGTTTATCGTTTAATCATTTATCTTCTTCATCATCATCTAGTCACAACTTCCCAGCTCTCTCAGATTTGTTACATGTTAGTTTTTAGCATTTACTTTCTGTGGCATGTTAGTCGCTGATTCCGATCCTTTGTTTTTTTTAAATAAATTTTAACCAATACGCGGTACCACTAAACAGCATATCCTCAACTTCCTATCCGAAATAAATATCTTTAACAAATTTTAGTTTTAACGTGGCACGATATAGCATTGTTTTGCTGAAAGTGCCATCAAACACCAACCAACCAACTCGCTTATGGGGCTCACTTTTTTCCAGACACACTGTACAGTTACAAGAGTCGAGACCGGAGCTTTTATACAATTGAGTACTGTACAGAAATATGTAACGTAGACTCATAAGCTGACAGGTAGCGAGCTTAGTCTAAACAATGCATTGTGAGAGACGAAGGATATCATGCCCAAGCTGCTTGTAGAAAAAGTTCAGCCCTGTAGAAGCCTTGGAACAAACGAAAGCGCAGCGTTAGAATGTGTCTTTTTGGGTCACCACGTCCAGTCTGTTGTCTGATGCCGTTTGTATTAATTGATTATTAATTTATTTATTATTATATCAGGTAATGACGAAACTGGAAGAACTTATCGTTGCACCACACGGTGTGACATTAAAAGAAGCAAATCAGATCCTGCAGAAGAGCAAGAAAGGTGAGTTAAGAATTGTACGACTATGGACACAGGCTTATTGATGTAGCCTCTTTAGTAGTATTATTTTCTGAGGCTATTATTATGCCTCCACAGTTTACAGGCCATGTACAGTATGTTTTCACTATGTATCCCGTTGTCCTTATGTCCCATGCCAACATAAAATGACTCATCCGCATGGCGGGCAAGTCCATTACACACGTGCAGTGGCTAACGTCAGGTATATGGAGGAAGGCTGCCACTGACAAGCTGGTAGAGAAAAATGTCAAACATGACAGTTGGCCAATCCAGCCTGATATCATCAACCCACCATTGCTACGACTGAAATCCAGGAAGCCGCTGTGGCTGGACTTGCAACCAGCTGACATCAAAAGTCGATGGAGGCCAAACTGGAAGTTGGCTCAAGTGGTCAATTGTCACCTAGTGTGCGACCCCACAGTCTGGTAACCGGGGAACGCCACTGGTGGGGCATTGTGGGAACAAAATTTGTGCCCGTGTGAGGTTGCTTGACTCTGACTATCACTGACTGAAGGGGGCTACAATGTGTCAATCGCTGAGTTTTCATGGACTGGGGGGAGGGGGGGGGTAAATATACACACTTCTAGCACATAACTTTATTTCTAGCCTAGCAGAAACCTATTAAAGCCCACTTATAACAGTCAGGAAAAATTTCTAGCATCGCACTAAATTTCTTTGCTAGCTGTTTTGGCCACGCCCACTTATGGTAGAGGTGAACAAAGAATTTGTTTTTTTTTAAATTTTTTGTATTTAAAAATTTAAACATTTGTGCATAGTATGTTTAAAATCTGACCATTTGAATGACACTCACTCACTCACTCACTCACTGCTGCGCTTGACCAGCTGAGGGTCGTAGCGTCCTCCACATCGAACGATCCTGGCCCGCGATCCAGGCAGCACCAACA
>Ga0209339_1000618_pt1 | contig 13388 bp, 11 predicted proteins | sample OlaalgELextract3_FD_187376 | JGI IMG/M metagenome (GOLD analysis project Ga0209339, IMG submission 187376) | Olavius algarvensis symbiont microbial communities from Tuscany, Italy - Type A ELBA extract 3 (SPAdes) (version 2) | ecosystem: Host-associated > Annelida > Digestive system >... | reverse complement strand
AGGTGGTAGCCTATTAAAACGACCACCTCACCTCAAGTCTGTTGCGAAACGTGAATGCGCAACTGTACAACTTTACAAGAAAGTTATTAAACTCAATATGGTGCAATAACGTTCAATTTCAGTAAATGTCTACCAGGAATGTTATCTGCTTGTTCGTATGTATGCAGATAAATTTACAGCATGTGTTCAAAGTTTCCGCCTCCCGAACGCGTGCATCGGAACGTCTCTTGCGTAGTACACGTCCGACGTTCAGCGAGACCGTCATGGTGTCCGTCGGAGTTTCAAAACTCGGCTGCACAGAGTTGTTTTCTTTTTGTAGAGCCGGGGTGAAAGTAAACGGTGTTTATTACCGCGACGTGCTGCTGACGCAGAAGTTATTGCCAGTCATTAGGCAGATATCAGGGAATGAGTTAGTGTTTCAGCAGGACAGTGCCCCAGCACACTCGTGAGACAATTGAGCTCTTATGTCAAGAGACGCGCCGGGCTTTATAAGTCCAGATCTTAACCCGGTAGATGACAAAATCTGGACTACAATGTAGCAGCGCGTCTACCAGACAAAGATTCGAAATGTTGACGAACTGAGACAGTGTCTGCTGAACGTTTAGAGCAGCATTGAACAAGACGTCATCGACGCATCTATTGACCAGTGGCGTGTGCGACTCAAAATCATGCGTGCGTTCGGGAGGCGGACATTTTGATGAACACATGCTGTAAACTTATCTGCATAGACATACGAACAAGCAGATAACATTCCTTATAGACATTTATTGAAATTAAACGTTATTGCACCATATGGAGTTTAATAACTTTCTTGTAAAGTTGGACATTTGCGCATTCAATTTTCGCAAGGTAGTGCGGCAACAGACTTGAGGTGAGGCGATCGCTTTAATACCACCTTCCTCAGCAGTAGATATGAGAATACAACAATGAAAGAATTATTAAAATCGGTCTACATTTGCTAAAGTTATTACAAAAATGAAAGTGGCACCCTTTTTTGAGAGACAGTGTATATACACTGTGTTCCAAAAAAATCATGTGACCACGTCTTCCACGATAAGTTGAACTAGAATTGTCCGTTTACAACGATTTTTGGCACACTTATTACCAAGAGTATAGGCCATCGACAGGTATTTTTATTTTCCCGCCTTACCTATTTTGTGTATCTACTTTACCTTGGGAAAGTGTCAAGAAAAGTTTCGCAGAAACTTGCAATTCTCATTAAAATTCTCTCTATCTGTTAAAGCAGTATGGTGCATCAAGGCTGTTGAGTGAATTGCCCGACAAGGATAGAGATTTGGAAACATCGACAGTCTGCTGAAGAAAATCCGCAGGACGGGTACAATTGTCTGGCTACTAGGCAACGGCAGACCGCGTTCAGCGCGTTTAGGACCTTAGTATGACAAGCCAAAAATGCACCGATATTTCGTATAAAACTGCCATTCTCCGTTCAAGTGTGCACAAAATAATTCACCGTGGTCTCCAACTCAAAATGCTTCAAACGATGTCGTGTTTAGCTGTTGTCTGAAGCCAATTGAATCTCTCGTCTCACTCGCTGATAAACAACCTTACCGTCTGCAACATTAATCTTGTTATTGTTCTCTTATAAACCGTAAGTTGAATGATAAGTAAAATAATATGGTGACAGTTTTGCCGTTAATATCCCAGTATTGTGGCATTGGGAAAATCAGCAATTTAAGGCTAAATTCGTGATATTTAGGTCTCGACAGTTTCCCAAGGTAAAGTAGCTGCACTAATTAGTTGAGGTTGGAAACTAAAAATGCATGTCGATAGCTCTTGGTAATAGGTGCCAAAAATCTTTGTAAACAGACAGTTCTAGTTCAACTTATCATCAAAAACGTGGTCACATGTTTTTGGAACACAGTGTATATGATGCGTAGGCCTATGCGGTGCTGTCGCCGCTATTGTCCTATGAGGCTGCGGATGCGACTGTGAATTCACGAATGCGTCACAACGGGATGGAAGTACCTATTGATAAACAGCGGTTGTCGATGTTGAACGCGTCGTTCATGCGTAATGCAGCTCAATCTCACTCGCCTGATGATCGACTATGCCTGCTTCGTTCACTGCATGGTGAAGCAGAGGGTCAATAAATATGTCTACGCTGGTGATTATCTATTTCACATTCTTCTTATCACCATTTCTCCGTTTTATCACCCTTAGGCCATATGACGCATGGGCATTAGCTTATTATCTAGCATTACGTATGCATAATGATGTACGTAGTCGACGAGGATACAAATGCTCTGAGGCGCCGAGTATACCGTTACGTTTTGTTAGGTTTTACCACAGAAGCTGTAGTCATAACTGATGATACAACTAGGCCTACGTGAGTGTTAATTGTGCTCTTTGTTCATCAACGGATAGTAAAAAAATAGTTAAAACAAATGCAATGTATGGTCTGGAAGCTATTGTCCTTACACTCGCTTCTTTATGAAACTCTATCAGACTTGAAATTGTAAAGCACTCTCGAGAGCATTTCGATTTTGAAATTCATAGTGCATTGTGGCCGAAGCATGCTAACAAGTTCAAACATGGATTTTTTAAAAAAAACTGACAACATGTTCTGTAAATCTTTTGCAATTTACTTGCTTAGAATTACTGTTACATATATGACATTGTCATGTTGCATATTATTTATTATCTTTTCATTAGGTATTGCTATTACTATATGGTGAATATACATGTAGATGAATATAGGCTTAATAAAAGAACTTAACAAATAAATTATCATTGCCTAAATTTAACAGATTAGACCACACAACACTTTATATGTATATACAATCAAACATATCAATTGTCTCTAAGTTGGCTTGAGTAATTTCATCAAATTAAGTAATTTCGTCTTGCACGATCTCAGAGCCATTGTCCGTCTATTATGAAAGTCTCATAACCGCTTTCGCGTAGTGTTGCTAAGTTACAAAAAGTTGACATACACTGTCAAATTTCAACAAAGTTTCAAAGTACAACCAAACATCACTAATTTAACAGATTGTAGCCTCATGGCTACTATTTTCTAATACAAGTTTAGTACTACAAACAGAAGCGACCAAAATATAATTAATTACAACTCCATGCGATTTATGCATGATATGATGCAGCAATCAATTTGCTGGCAGCACCGTCCAGCACGCAAGAAAGCTGCTTGTTCTCCTAGCGATTGTACGGTGACACAATGAGGTCGGTCTAATTGCCAAGATGTACTACGTTTCAGTGGCTGCGCTGTTGAGGGAGATTGATCGAATTGTCGCATCACTGATGGAATCTGTCAGTTTGGACGCGCGTCGGTGGTTTCATTGGTTGGAATATTAATAAGGTTACAGCGCTTTTTCCAGCTTTCCAGTTTCCGTTCTCACTAAAGCTGCACGTTTGTCCTGCAGCGGCAACCGACAACCTGAACCACGGCGTTAAATGCAGGTGGAGTGTAAAAGAATTATTGATTTTCAATAATATCTGCCTATATCTAATAGCACGTCTATCAAAACAAGTCACAACCGATAACCCATGAGTAGTCTTCAAAGGTCATTTCAGCTACTACAAACCGCAAAAGTTTAGTAGGAAGTGTGTACTTCTGAAAAGTGGAAACTGGGCAACTTTTTGTGTTTTCTAAATGAGGAGCATCGCGCATTTCTCTGCAATAGCTAGGCTTCCTATTACTGATGAACTTGCTGCGAAATAGACCCGCTTGCGACATAGAAAGACTGCTTGTTGAATAATAGCCGAAGTCTTCTTGCCAGATACAGTTGGGTAGAGACGCCACCAACTTACGTACGACCGTTCAGTCGATACGTTCGCGTTGTGAATGTGTAATGAAGCGGCTTCATCAACGTCGCGTCATCTCCGTCTCCGTTGTTCGTTCAGTTGATGAGCCTTATAATCGACCGCCAGCTGACTGGCCGTATCGTATCGCATCGTTCGATCCGGCCAGTCACCGTTCTTGGAACCGTAGACAAAATACTGCCAGTTGTCGATTTATTATTTCGCGACCGCAAACGAGCGTTTTACTGCCCGACGAGATTGACATCACGCGTCGCTGCGACGTCGCGCCGTGCATAATTTTAGCGTCGATGAATGACCATGCATGCTGGGTATAAATCGGACCACCAACGCACCGGCACGCCCTACCGCAAGCCGTTTTACGACGCCTGATGGTCGAAGGATTAGCTGTCGCTAACCGGGATCAGCCGATAGATTTAGCTGTGGCCTCTTGACTTTACCGTAAGTTGCAAGCTGGGGCGACAAGTCGATGCGCGCCACTTTTCTGTCGGCGCAGATCAGCGGCGGATTAAGTCTCACAAGTAGTTCGTCTTCGTAAGAGCCGCTTCTGCCGTCGACCACTCTCATGCGAAGCATTTTACGTGGTACGGAGATACGCAAAATTTTAGTGGGGTACCGTACCCACACACATTTTAAAATAGGCCTGTCGGCCTAGATAGCTCTAGCTCCACTGCTGCAGTTCCAAAGACTAAGTTCAAATTTAAAATTTAAAAAGTCGAAAAAAAGTTTTAAAATCAAAATTTCGAAAATATGTTCCACAATTTTATGCTTCGTGAGAATCAGAGAAAAACTGTAGGACCAGTAGCGATTTGAAATAAGTTCGACGACACATAGACCGACATCCAGACGAACTGACAGCAATCAATCACCTATACTACAAGCTCTGATGGCTGCAAGCAGCAGTGGAGCTAAAAGTGATAATTTCCTTATCAATGTCGCGAACATCGTTCTCACTAGATGCATATGAGCTAAAACGCATCAGACCGCACTGTATAAGCTCACGACGCTCCCAAAGATTTTCTGGTTGGATTTTGGGGGACGCTACACGGCGGGGAAGGAAAGGAAAAAGGGCAAAAGAAAAGAACAGAGGGAAGGGGAAGCAAGGGAAGGGTATGCCCAATTTTTACCCCAAAGTGACGCCAGTGACCATTCTTAGTGACCGTCGTGACGCAGTTAATGCGACAAGTCCTAACCCTTAATGAGCACATTAAAACCGCACAGCAACGGACCATTATACAGCAATACACTAGCCGTTGATTGGTTGGCTGTTACATTTGGTACACCGAGGAGGGACCTGGGCGGGCTGCTGCCCCGCTCAGTCCCCTTCTCGCTGTACGAAATTAATGTAACAGCCCACCTATCAACGGCGAATGTACCAATTCATATTATTCGATGTGGCACTATAATTGCATCTGCCCTGTAAAGGGTTAAACTGTCGACAAATAGCGCGTCGCGTCTGTCGAGGCTAATCCGCCTTGTAACTCGCCGGAAATAACGTTCGTCGGCACGGATATCTCCAACTATAATTCAGAATTGTCATCATCGCGTAACGGTGCGCTGTCGCGGCGTCATTTGTTAATTGCAGCCAAGACGTTGATGCGCCAGCCACAAAGCTGGCTTTACGTTCTACGGGAGTCGTACACGCTTCACGGCATTCGTTTAAGATCGTTTAGACTGTAAATAATGATCTCACGTGCATGGCTGTAGCGTTTGCAACAATAAATAACGTCACCATTCTAGTTTCTTTTAATTACCGGTATATAGTCATGAAACAAAACAGGCATAGTACTAAAGTTAACGTATAATTTCATTTTTATTACCGGCATGCTTTCGGAAAGCTGCGGTATTTCGTTTACTCAGTGGTATAATATGTTGCACCGATAAATTGTTAAATGTTAAATTTAGATGCTTTTGTTAAATTCAGATGTAAAATTTAGATGTTAATTTAAATGTTAGATATTAAATTTAGCACTAAATTAAAGAATTTTAAAACATCCAACGAATTTTATTATTTTATATTTTTTTACCGCCATACGGAGTACCGGCTCGGTATTTTAAGTTCGTGTTGGATTTATTACTCACCATACGGCAGTATGGTTGGATATTACGTTTTCTGTGTTTTACCCGCCATACGGAGTATGGAAGAGTATTAAGTTTTTGGTGTTTTTTGTACGACGGCGGTGCAACCGATCCGCGTGAAGTTTTGCATGGTCGTAGAGCCATGTTCCAGACGTGTCCTGTGTCCTTTTTTACTTTTATATATACATACATACTTTTGTTTTCTTGCATAACTCTTAGAAAAGTAACCAATTTAAATGAAAAGTTCAGACAAAATAGCTAATGAAATGCTGATTCATACAGCATAAAATTAATTTGTATTCTTCTTACATATCCCTTGCTAGCAGCGATGTAAACCGGACGTCAGTAAAAGTGTCATTACAGCAATGTGATTTACCACTGACGATAAACATATCACTAAATGGATGTGAATGAAAATAACACGTAGAAAAACGCTTGCTCAAGATGCTATTGGCAGAAGATGAAATCTTGATGGGGTAAAGACACTGATCAAAATATCAGTGCGAGATCTTTAACTTTGTTGATCTTTGCAGTGGGATGGGTATTGTGTGGTCGACCACAACCCGAACACGAGTCAGTGATGCCACTGCTGTCACTTTCTCCGTTAAATGTTTTAACCCACTAAAATTCTATCATCTCTCAGCAAACATCTTGTGAAAATGGTTTGCTTCATACTTTTTATTTATTCACAGCATTTAATAATAATTATGTGATCTCCAACGATAAATCTTATTGTTGTAACGACACTTATTACTGAACGATTATTGCTAGCGATTATAGCTGGCCCGCCAAGGGCTAGATACGCGATGGTTGCCGACGTCGGTCCGTTGTCCGTCCGTCCGTTCATCCGTCCGTCTGTTGTCCGTCAAAACTGAGCAAGATAGAGACACCCGCTGCGGTGATATTCTGGTTTAAAATACATCAAGAAGTGTGGCCGCCGGGCTCGGTCGCCACGGTAAGCCCCGCCAGCCTCTAATGACACAGGTACAGCATTTTGTTTCCCGAATTAAAAAGAGGCAGAGATGAGACGTACAGACGATGTGAGCTTATGACCTTGACTTTTGACCTTGGAGGTCACCGCGATTGTCGGTCATACGCGTCTTGGTACTTTGTCAGAGTACCAAGTGCAAATTTTGGTGATACTACGACTATTCGTTTACGATTTATGGACTATTGGGCCAACACGGCTCAGACTGATCACGTGACCTTGCGACCTTGACCTTTGACCTTGGAGATCATAGCGCCTGTAGCTTATGAGGGTCGTCGTCGTACATCGGTGTACCAAGTTTGAAGTTCATCAGCCTTGACATTCGCAGATATGCGCACGATGTGTGTCAGCATTAATGGGCCTGGTGACCCTGACCTTTGACCGTTTGACCTTGAAACTGGTATGCGAGTCGCATCTAAGGTGGAAAACCTTTCTTCCAATTTTGGGCACGCGAGGCCTTTGGGTTTTCGAATCATTCGCTATATACGGACGGACAGACAGACAGACAGACAGACAGACAGACGGACGGACGGACAAAAGCAACGCTTATTGCCCCCTTCCCTACGGCGGCGAGGGCATAAAATATGTACAAATAGTAATACGCTCGGAACTTATTATTCACAATAATCGCCAGTTACGATACAATACGATACGATACGGTGTATTTAACGTGCAGTAAAAAGCTGTCTACCACACGGAATGAACAAAAAATTAAAATGACTGAGAAACTAAAAATAAACTGATGAACATGATAAGTCCGGTCCAGTCCCATTGTTATGACGGCAATGTTGACGACGCCAAAGTCGAACAGTAGGCGGGCCAGCTTCTTTTCGCAGTGCGATATTTTCGTTTTCATCGTTGTTCTATACGACAGTTGTCGTGTAACGTATTGCCGTTTTCCACAGTAGTGGAGCAACTACTCAGTTACCGCGCTCTGCGTCTCCGCCGCTGTGGGTCAACAGTTGGCGATTTGCAAATGGCATCGACACGGGCGCGACCGCAGCGGTTCCGCCCCGATACACTAGCCGAACGGACGGCCACGAGGCGGACGCGAGCCTGCGCGCGCTTTACGCTCTAACTAATGTAGTGTCAGTGCGTCGACGCGTGCCTTCTCTTCGCAAAGAACAGTCGACCTGGCTTCCGTTGTCGTGATCGACGAGGTTTTGATGGTAATGCTCGCGTTCAGGATGCCGCTGCAGCGGTCGTACCCGGCAAAGCGACCGTGGCCTGCTTGCGACAGATCGACGCGACCCGACGTAGCCGTCTAGCCGCCCGTCCGATGGTCTAGCATCGTTTGCCACGGTTGTGATGAATTGTGGCCGAAGTGCCGCGGCGGACGCCGTTTTGCAAGCTGTCATACGCTGGCGCGCTCTAAGAGGATTACGCAATAAATCTAATTGAGCTCCGGTTGTGCGAGGCGTGAGTGACGCGAGAAATGGCGAGACTTCGGCGCCACCTACGACTCATTGTAGTAGCCATTGTTATCTGAGACAGGCGATGAAGCAGCCACAGAAGCTTATAAAAGCTAAATGTAATTATCGACAAATCTACATCATATAATAATGCCTATACAACTATAGAATATTACAGGTTAATGCAACAAGGACATGTCGCGTCCTCCCTTCAGTTTTGAATAACGCCGTCAAAAACGAATCAATTTCAATAGCTTTTATTGTAGAATATCCTCAGGAAATTTGACACCAGAAGGCTATAATATTTATTAAAATTTCTGTCAACTGCAACATGTGGTCGCATTACCTCGAGAAGTTGGAAACGTCATCTCTCAACGATATTATTTATACATGCTTCTGACAGTCTTAAATAAAACATATTCAAACCGTCAAAATGCAGCTAAATCATACCTAGATAACAGATAAATGTTGCCAAGAAAACAGGGCGGATACGTAGAAAATTTATTTCACAACGTTTGGGTAAAGCATTTTATTATAATATCCCTGATACAAACTCCGAGAGAAAACTAGTTTTGCATTTTTCAGGTGCGATGGACAACTTCATGATCGCTTATGTCAAATTATTCGTGAATCTGTACGAAAAGTTATTGAAATCAGTTCATTTTAAGGGAATTGTTCAAAAAATGAAAAGGGAACATTTTTCAGACACATTGTACTACTGTCAGAAATATTTTGGAACATGGTTTACACGTTGTTTACACGTTGTTCCAAAATAATTCTGACAGTAGTACAATGTGTCTGAAAAATGTTCCCTTTTCATTTTTTGAACATGGTTTACACGTTCATCGGCTCGTGAGACATTTTACTTACCCAGTTACGTTGTCATGCTCAGCTAACACGGTAAACTGTTTGAAAAGCAATCTTGATAAATCCTGTGTAACCAAGATATCAATTATGATCATAAAATTATCTTGAACTGTTGATGAGTTATATAGCAAGAGATTGTATGGGATACTTTTGGCGCGCGGTGTATACAGCTATATCACGTAAAAATGACATTTCGAATACGGTTATCTGTTTCGGGGGATCGGGGCACGTATTGCACAGCCGCATGTTTTAATATTTTAGCATGCACCAAAATGTATTCATTCTCCACACTATATTACCCCAACGTATCCAATCAAAACTTTGCTATACTAAATCTGTAAACAATCCTGCAAAGAGTGTACACAATACCGACACTCTAACACTAGTTGTCAGTCGGACGCGCAGCAATTTTGGAGACAGGACATTTGCCGCCGCAGGACCACAAGTCTCAAACAGTTTGCCGGAACAATCTCAGACTATGTAAGCAGTCAGTTCAGGCGGTTACTGCAAGACATTTTTATTCGGACGGTGAGGCCAAAGCGCAGTGTAAACTGTTTTTAACTGCACCGAATAGAAATATTCTTACTTACTTACTTACTTAATATTAAGTGATGTGGGTGAGCCAGTGCACACGGCATACGGCCACACTCAGTGACGATGGTATAGTCACTGAATTTCTTCTGTGAACAGAAACCAGCATCGCAGTTGTTCGCCAGATTGAATGACAGATCGATCTTATGTGAAGTCGCGAAGACGAAGTTGGAAAGCAGATGATGATAAAGAACTTCGCAGAGTAATTCGTAACTGGGCGCGATTGACTCCGACCCGTTCGAATGCGCCTGCAGCGAGCAATCGAGATGGAATTTTGGCGCCGAACTGATTAATAACTGATCAAATGCGGCGGACGACTAAACGGATACAGCCGTGTTGGACGTGCGACGCGGCGACTGACGCACAAAGATGCACTGGCTGCCGACCATCACATACTCTCGGACGCTGCCAGTCCAACTCCTTTGTGCACCGCGACGACGAAATTCGACTTGCGCAAATCATCGCGCGAGTGAACGAGCAACAATTTTAGCGCGAAGCCGGCGCCGGGCGCCGTCGAATCACGATAAATCGCATTTCGAGCTGCGTTCATCCGTCGCCGGGTGTCCGCCTGTCTGGGCCTCAACAGCTCGCCGAGCTGCTGCCGCTGCTGCACTTCCATCCCTCGCTTAGCGCCCTAACCTCCCGCCAGCTCGCCGACAAAAACCATCGTCGAATTGGACGACGCAGGAAAGACGCTAAACCAGTGATTGACACGGTAATAATAGAATATCTGTACCGGGAGCCCATTTTCGTTCATTACGGGCACGCCGGTCGAGCTTTATCGGCCCGGTGTCGGAGGTCACATCGAGCCCTTTGGGTCCGACGATGGACCGACGGGTACCTTCCTCGTCGGACGCGCTGCTGCGTGCATGGTCGGCTTGCTCGATTGTTCCTAATTGGATTTCGACAATCATCTCCGGCCCGGATTCCCTTTATGTCCGTCGGCGGCGGACGGCGTGGCCAGTTCGATCAACGTTGCTGCATGGCGCCTTCGACCACCGTGTTGATCACTCGACGCCGTTCAGCTGTCGTAGCCGTACACGAACAGAGCGATTTCTTGCTTGCAAACTTTCGAGCCGCCTGCATCTGGCAGTCGCGCCGCAATTTTCCGCACGCCGCGCGTTGTTGATACGCAAATTCAACGATTTTTACCCGCCATTCGCTCGTTAGAGCGAAGGGCGAGGTATTAGTTTTACTGTATGTTTTTTTGGTTTGTTCGTTTTTTGTCAACGATTTCTCGACAACCCGCGGGCCAATTCAAGCAAATTTTGCATGTGGGCGTACTCTGGTTCCGGATGTGTGTTCTCCCCTTTTGGGGGTTAACGGCCCCCGGCGGGCGGAAAAAGGAGGGAAATGAAGTTTTCGTTACTATTAGGAGTCAATAAGGAATTTTTGCATTTTGGTGGTTTTTGAGCGATATCTCAGCAACGCGTGGACGGATCCACACCAAATTTTTATATTACCCGCCATTCGCTCGTTAGAGCGAAGGGCGAGATATTAGTTTTATTGTAGGGCCTACGTTTTGTTTGTTTGTTCGGTCAACGATTTCTCGACAACCCGCGGGCCGATTCAAGCCAAGTTTTGCATGAGGGCGTATTCTGGTTCTAAATGTGTCTTCTCCCCTTTTGGGGGTTAGCGGCCCCCGGCGGACGGGAAAAGGGGAAATGAAATTTTCGTTACTATGGGAATCAACGGGGAATTTTTGCATTTTGGCGGTTTTTAGCGATATCTCAACAACGCGTGGATGGATCCACACCAAATTTTATTTGTATAGGGACAATGTCTGCCAACGTGCCCCTTTCCCCTCTGCGGTCCATCGGCCCCTGGGGGAGGGGGAGTCAAAAACTCCAAAAATGGGGGGGTGGTCTCATTCGTGCTGCGGACAGCTACCATTTCTATTTTCCTCAGCGTTGCCAAATGTGGTTCAATATGGAGGGCACAGACCTGCGCACATTCTGGTGTAGAACCGTCAAGATCGGCCAAGGCGTTTCTACAGGGTGGGTCAAAAAGTTCGAAAAAATTTCGAATTTTTCACCATTTCGACATTTTACGTCCCTATATCTATGAAAGTATAAAAAATAGAGGCATATATATAAGCAGCGTACGAAAATAAGCTTTATCTCTCCCCTATCCAACTGTCGCATGTGTATAAACCCATCGCTCAAGGGGTTCTACAGGGTAATCCAAAAAGTGAGTGACGTAATACCAGTTTTGCGGCTTACGCCTATAGCAACTCAGCCGTCTGCCGTTTCTGTTTTCCTTCGCCAAGTGCAGTCGCGTATGTAGGGCACAGACCTGCGCACATTCTGGCATAGAGCCATCCACTTTGGCCAAGGGGTTTCTACAGGGTGGGCCAAAAGTTCAAAAACATTTCGAATTTTTGACCATTTCTAGCTTTTACGTCCCCTATATCTCAGCAACCGCTAAAAATAGAGGCTTACGAGCAGCGTATGTAGCTTTTTGACCATCCATGTAGAAACCCCGTGAAATCTGTGCCCCGTGGAAAAGCTATTTGGAATGCGAATGGCGGGTTTGTGTCAGTTCTACTGACGCACTTGTTTTTATTGTTTTTCTACTACCATACCGTATTTATGGTGAAATAAAGTTGTGTATATATGTGTATGGACAATGTCTGCCGACGTGCCCCTTCCCCTCTGCGGTCCATCGGCCCCTGGGGGGCGGGGAGGGGGAGTTAAAAACTCAAAAATTGGGGGGTGGTCTTATTCGTGCTGCGGACAGCTACCATTTCTATTTACCTCAGCGTTGCCAAATGTGGTTCAATATGTAGGGCACAGACCTGCGCACATTCTGGCATAGAACCGTCAAGGTCGGCCAAGGCGTTTCTACAGGATGGGTCAAAAAGTTCGAAAAAATTTCGAATTTTTCACCATTTCGACACTTTACGTCCCTATATCTCAAAAACTATTAAAAATAGAGGCATATAAGCAGCGTACGGAAAAAAGGTTTATCCTTCCCCTATTCAATTGTCGCATGTGTATGGACTATGGACCCATCGCTCACGGGGTTATACAGGGTTGGCCAAAAATTGAGTGGCGTAATACCGGTTTTGCGGATTACGTCTACAGCAACTGAGCCGTCTACCGTTTCTGTTTTCCTCAGCGTCGTCAAGTTCGGTCGCGTATGTAGGGCACAGACCTGAGCACATTCTGGCATTGAGCCCTCCACGTTGGTCAAGGGGTTTTCACAGGGTAAGCCAAAAAGTTCGAAAATAATTCGAATTTTTGACCATTTCGAAAATGTACGTCCCTATATCTCTGCAACCGTTATAAATAGAGCCATATAAGCAGCATACGGAAAAATGCTTTATCCATCCCCTATCCAACTGTCGCATGTGTATGGACCAATCGCCCACGGGGTTTTACAGGGTGGTCCAAAAATGTAGAATGCGAATGGCGGGTTTGTGTCAGTTCAGTTCAGTTCAGTTCGTTACAGTCTTAAAACAAAATGTTCTCAGAGGCTGTAGGCTTGCTTGAACAGGTGGTTTTTAAGCCCAGCCCGAAACTGTCCTCGACTTATCAGTGGTGATCGTAAGTGAGCTGGTAGTGAATTCCAGACGACCGGAGCAGCCACCGTGAAACTCCGTCGACTGAGCTTCATCGTTTTTGTTCGAGGACATCGTTCTTGTACTATTGATG
>Ga0209339_1000617_pt1 | contig 13392 bp, 5 predicted proteins | sample OlaalgELextract3_FD_187376 | JGI IMG/M metagenome (GOLD analysis project Ga0209339, IMG submission 187376) | Olavius algarvensis symbiont microbial communities from Tuscany, Italy - Type A ELBA extract 3 (SPAdes) (version 2) | ecosystem: Host-associated > Annelida > Digestive system >... | reverse complement strand
CTATGGAAAGCAAATCTGTACCCAAGGTTTCGAATGGTACTAGTTTGAATTACCTTGAGTGACCTTTAACCCAGATTTCAATGTCACGACAATACTCAACGTCAAATAATTCAAAAACGGCACAATACAGTAACTATGGCCATATCTCTAACCGTTGTTGATATATTCAGCGTCAAAGAATAGCGTGACCTTGAAAACCGGGTTAGTGTCATATACGACTTTTTATTGTTCCGCCATTTTAACGAACGGCGCCATTTTCAATGACCTTGAACGACCCATATCCCCAGTTTTAATGTCACGCCATTCTTTGATGCTGAATATCTCAGAAACGGTACGAAATACAGACATAGTTGCAATGAAATACTAATAGAGACTTACGCCCTACTCAACGGTGTCATTTCGAATGACCTTGAGTAATCCTGAATGACTTAGCAGAATATTCAATGACACGGAGCGTCGCGCGGTCTCTCTGCGACAGCTGAGCTTCTTGTACAGTAGTACTATGGACACAGGAATCGTAGTTTGTTCGCATACTAATCAATTACAGAGAATGTTCACTGAAATATTCTCTGCGATGTTAACCCTTTAATGAGCACATTAAAACCGCGTGACAACAGTCCATTATACAGCAATACGGTAATTGGTACACTGGCCGATGATGGGTGGGCTGTAACATTTGGTACAGCTAGATGGGGCCTGGGCGGGCTGCAGCCCCGCCTAGTCTCCTCGCTGTACCAAATGCAACGGCCCACCCATCAACAGCCGGTGCACCAACTTCATATTATTCGATGCGGTACAATAATTACCTAGGCTTTGCATAAAGGGTTAACGATCGAGTCGACTGCTAATGCACATAATGTCTAAGAAGTAGATGTATTACACGTGCTCGTGGCTAACTAAGTATGTAAGAAACCAGCTCAGCAATCAGCTACCACGACAGCCGGACCGTGAGCAATGGTCGTTCATGCTACTATCACGATACTCGATGATCTTGTCATGTAACCCAAAAATAACGTCGTCTATATCTACAATACATCGAAATAATTAAACAGACCTAAACACACGATCACTGTACTGCATGGTGCATTCTCATCACTACGCTACTACATTATTCTGATTAAAGGAGGAAAACACTATACATCACATAAGTACTAGAACGACATATACATAGCAGCAATTCGTCCTACTGATGATGTACGAGGGGCGTATGATGTAGATACAAAATAAAACAAGAAACTTAGCTATCGCAAACCAGTGACCTGTTACTTATTTAGTATCATATCACTGTCGCAAACAGATCGCGCGTCAGCTGCGCATACAATACGTCGAGGGTATCGGCCTATAGTAACTCCGTGACCTTGAAATCAAGGTTAGGGGTCACTGAAAGTCATTGGAAACGGCACATTTACGACTTACAGCTATTAGTCGATTAATTTGACGTTGAATATTATGGTGCAGGGAATTATTTATACTTCCATAAGAGGGTGTTCAATTCCCCAAAGTTTTAAGGACACCCGAAGATTAGACCCCCATGGGTGTCCAAGCACTTGCATCTACTAGACCTCGGCATGGCCTGCAAGTGCAACCATGCTTTGTCATTGTCAGTCGAAATATACTTGATTAACAGCAAGTCGTTACTTATTGACACGTATAAAATATACATTTCTCTAATGTAGAACTATGAAATAATTCTGTCAAGTCGTCATCTATTATTATAATTGTTAGGATATAGTAAAGCGCCCAAGAGCAGAGCAGGAATATTGCTATATTTGCCGTTTTGTTGTAAAATTGTGCATTGTAGCCTACCATGGAGAAGAAGTAAAAATTAGTTTGACCCTCACGAGCTGACTGACACCTCCCAAATACTAAATCCTAAAAAAATACACTGCTACTTATGGTGACCTTAAAGTGTTGGTTAGAGGTCACTCAAGGTCATTGAAACTGGTGCCATTCGAAAGCATAGGTGCGGTTTCCTATTCGTCTTCTATAGTAAACATGGCATTATCTTGTGTCGTTTGCGAGATGTAGCGAGTTATTGGTCGAAAATCACTAAATTTTTATACCCCACTTGTATTTAGCGCTCCCTAAAGGGGTGACTCCATCGGAATTTCGCGACGATGTTTGACACCAATAAAACTAGAATGATTGGGCTATCGAGTGGTGAAGAAATTATGACAATATTTTAGCCGTTTCCATAGAATATCGGAACGTGGCGGACGGACGGACAGACGGACAGCATTGCTATATCAATATCGCACTGTCAGTGTGCTGCCGAGCGATAAAAACGTACAATTTTGCTGTCGCCGAATGCAGTGTCGCTGAAACTCAAGACAACGACACGCTGCTTCAAGAAGTGTCGCAAACGATTCGCTCCTCAGTGTGCTGCTGACGCGCGATATTGATATAGTAATTTTGTCTGTCCGTCCGTCCTCCTGACCGTCATGTTCCGGTATTGTATCAAAACGGTTTAACACATCGTGACAAATTCTTCATTGCACGATAGCCCAGTCATTCTATTTTTGTGGGTATCAAATATCGTTGCGAAATTCAGATAGCGTCACCCCTGCGGGGGGCGCTAAATATAGGTAGGGTATAAAAATGTCGCGAATTTCGACCAATAGCTCGCTATATCTCACAGACGATACGAGATGGCGCCATAGTTACTATGGAACCCTAATAGGAACTCGTATGCGATCTATCTATATTGCGCCATTTCCAATGACCTTGAGTGATTCATACCCAGATTTCAAGATCACGGAGTTACTACAGATGCCTTCCACGTATTGTGTGCGCAAGGGACGCGCGATATGTTTGCGATATCTAAGTTTCTTGTTGATGTTTGTGTGGAAGCAAACCGTTATTCCGACATGACGAGATGCAAAGTAATTGCAGACTGAATTCTGCCAACACCTGAATCAACAGCCGATGAGCTCAAGCTCGGATGCGGTATGACTTGTCTAAATTGTCTCGACTAACAGTTAATAAACTACAACTAGGCCTATATCAACGACAGTCACGAAGGAAAAACATTGTTTTCTTGACATCACGCATACAATGACGATGTCGATGTTGACACTGATTGTTCGCATTGTTTTCCTGTAACTGCTATCATCATCATCATCATCATCATCATCATCATCATTCTATTGACTAGCAGTGCTGACGCTGCAGGGTTTCAGCACAATGGCGTACAGGCCCGTCTTTTGCCAGTGCGGGGCCCTTGGCACCTGCCGGCCTGCGGTCCCCGCATCCCACCCCCTTCCCCTTCCCTGCCATCCCGTCCCTCCCTTCCCTCCCCTCCCGTCACCTCCGTTCCTTACCTTGCCCTTTCCCACCTCTCCTTAAAAGTAGGTCCCCTTAAATTCATCTGGGTGGTCTGGAGGAACGCTATAAGCCCCAGCCGAAATCGAATTTGGTGCATTTTAGCCTTAAAACCTGACATCTGGTGGCAACATTTTTAATGATTTTCCTGAGAATCAACTGACCAATGAAATATCATGCAGGCTGCATGATTCCGTCTTTTGCAACAATCAGCTGCCGGAGCGCGGGGCCCCTTAGAGGCGCGGAGCCCCTGGCACAGTGCCATAGTGCCACCCACTAAAGACGGGTCTGTGTGTGTATATACACCACACGGTCGTTCTCTGTGAAACACCGAGTCAATTGAACTAAGTCGCGATTACTGTTATCGTGGTCGGATGACGCATACAACCATAGCAGGACTGATCATACGAGCCGTGTTTCTCGACCACCATCAACGCCATTGTTTTGATGTAGAGGTAAAGGTAAGGTAAAGGTAAGTGGATTTATATAGCGCCTTAGATGACAAGCATCTTGTCCTCAAGGCCCTCAGATATGGACCACACAGTTTAACCTGCAAACAACACCATGTCTTTTGCCTTCGTTCGCGTTCACCAGATTCCACCGCCATGCACTGTGGTGACAACATCTAGTTGCAGCTTACTACTCATTTATCGACCCCGAAAGGGTGAAAGGCTGAGTTGGCTTAGTTGGGTTACCAATAGCGGACAGTTTACCCACATAAGTGGTCACCCATCAGCTGTAGGTCGAGCGCAGGACAGCGAAAGTTCGCCGGTCAAAGACCAACGTTCTATACCGCTGAGCCACGAAACCATGTTAGCGATGACGCGTGTCAGTTACAATAACAAGTGCGTCAGCAAAACTCAATACCCGCCATACGGAGGTGGGAAAATTTCGGATTTGGGGATCCCTGGGGGAACTTTCCTCAAAAGGGGAGAAGGCACATCTGGGATACACATGTACCATTATGCAAAAATTTCACGTCGATCGGTGCCACCGTCGACGAGATCCTATCTGTAACCAAACAACCCGACAGAAAGCAAACTTAGTAGGCTGCCACATTGACGTATGGCGGGTAATAATAATAGAAATTTTTGTATCGCTGGATGAGGTGATAGCGGCAGATGCATCTAATGGTGATTAAAATGTAGATCAAGCAGATTTACGAAGAGATTAAAGACTGTCAACAAGGGACTTTTACGTACTGTTTACGTAGTAAATTTTAGACAGAAGACTCAGTCAGATTATTGTAAACCGCTACCGTTACGTTATGTGGGCGTAGGCCGTGAAACAGGCCCGTATGATCAGACCGTAATGCCGCAGGTCACAAGCTAGCGGTAAGTTCGATAGTCTCCTGCAGTGGCGGAGTCGTCGTTGGAGTCACGTGATCGTGACCGTCCGACTTGGACGTACTTCCGGTTGACGTCTGCGCCATCAACGTTTCCATCCACCGGCTGCTGTCCACCAACCCCACCATACCCGTCGCTGACGCTGTTGTACGCCGGAGGCCCGTCCTGTGTTGCCGACCCGTTTCCGGGCTTCATTGTACTCATCATGTATGACCGGTAGTCGGTTGTCCCGCCCGTCGCGATCGGTTTTGCTTCCGACGCTGGATATCCGGTTCCGCTGTCCGCGGCCGCCGCTTCGTCCTCCTCATCGATGTTAACGTACGCGTTGACGCTACGCAGCAGCAGCAGGACAGGGGAGTAGAGCAAGCTGACGACGAAGATGACGATGTTCAGCGTTAGAAAACTGCTTCCGTTGTAGATCCAGTCACCGATGACCGGCCCGAATGCGTACGCCAGCGAGTAGGAGATGTCGGCGATAGCGTAGACGCTGCCATAGACGGAAACGTGGCGCACGTCGACGAGGTAGGCCAGCGTCGGCATAATGGCCGTGTCGACGAGTGCGATACCGAAGCAGTCGATCATCAGCGGTATGATGATGGCGAAGTAGTTCTCGCAGACCGGGATGATGAGGCAGCTGGCGCCCTCTATCAGGATGCCGACAGCAGTGATGAGCCACTGGCGCTTCGGGTACGCGCGCATCAGCTTGACGGTGACGAAGACGCCGATGACGTGAGGGAAGAACGCCGGCAGCCAGACGAGCCCGATTTGCCACTCTTCTGCTTGCATCGTTCGTTTCATATACGTCGCGATCGTTGGCTCGAGGAAAGCCAGGTTGACATTGGCGACGACCAATGCCCCGGCGCAGATGGCGATGTATGGATCAAGAATGAGGCGGTAGATGAATGCGACGATATTCAGGGTCAGAAAACTGCTTCCGCTGCAGGTCCACGGCGCGATCTCGACCGAAGAATGAGGCGGTAGATCGGCGTTCCGTGCAGCTTTTCTTTTGGTTTCTCCTCGTCGACGGGCATCTGGAACGCGGGCGACGTGGCAGCCACTTCGATCGGCTGCATTATGAGTAGCAGCATCGCGCCGTCGACCAGCGTGATGAACGACAACGCCAGGAACGGCACTGCCTTTCCAGCGAACTCGTACAGAAAAGCGCCGAACGGTGGGGCGAAGAGACAACCGAACGAGATGAACGCCAGTGCGATGCCCTGCGCCCTCGACCTTTCTCTCGACTCCTTGAACCGATCTGCGATCATTGCCAGTCCAGCGGTGTCGGCAAACGCCGAGCCGACGCCCTGCAGGCTGCGGGCGAGGAACAGCACCGTGTAGCTCTGACCGAACGCGAAGATCGACGTCGAGACGAACAGGACGCTGAGTCCCACGATGAGCGGACGTTCGTAGCCGTAACGATCAATTATCGGACCTGCAAACGGACTGACGAACAGCTGGACAATCGCCTTCGATGCGAACAGCCATCCTATACTTTTGTCTTCGGACCCGGTCTTCATGCGCGCCGTCCAGTGCAGAATATCCTTGAGAAAGTCTTGCGGGATTGGCTTCAGATGCGGACTGTTGGTCAGATTGAGTTTCTCCACCTGATCAGCCTTCAACATCGTGCTGTTGTTGTCGACGCTGTACCAGAACCATCTCTCCTTGTACTGCAACGGGTGTGAGTCTGGGTTCTCCAGGAACACTGGTATAATGGGCACGATGACCATATATAGCATGTTGTCGAGTAGAAGAGCAATGCAGACGATGGTCAGTACCAGTAGTCGTTGTGTTTTCGTATTCTGCGTCCGCTCGCGTAGTGACGCGATGTGCCGGTTCGCTAGCAGCGTGTTGAGGACAGATGCTGCGACCGCCGACATATTGCGTTCTCAGCTGCACTGTCTGGTAGTCAGCCACAGGTAATATCAGCAGCGCATAACTTAACTTGCTTACGACTGTCGACAGTGAAACGATCTCGAGAAGCACCTAAAAGAATTTCACACGCAAATCATTTAAGACACGTCGACATATTGCGTTTTCAGGTGTTGGTGACACTTACGTTGATTGACAATCAGCGTCAGACAGCTCAACGTGCCTCTACAGGTGATGTAATTCGACTATGCTGAATATGTCCGAGCGGAATGTTCGAATCCCTGTCCCACACTTCCTGTGCTACACTCGTCTGTGATGTAATTCGACCTGAGTACCTGCAGGATCAGCGCCGACAGTAGATGACCGGAATCAGGTGGGATCAGGTGATGCGTGTTCTGTATTGTCGCTGCCTGTCGATGCTAACAAATTTGGCGCAGAAATGACTTCGTGGTCTGTTCGTCTACCTTCTGGTACTCACAGCCACATCAACACGTCTGTGATGTTACTTCGGATTGAAATATCGACGGAGACTACGTCAGCGAAAACTTCAGTACTTGCTGCTGAACCCACCAAACGTCTGGGTGATGTACTCTGACGCACTGCTGCGCTGAATCTGGACGTGTTGTTACAGTCTCACCTGTCAGACAACTGGAGCAGTATGACGTGATCGCGTCTCAGTCAGTAGAACGCCTTGCTGACGTCGACGATACGTTGATCGAACGCGCTCTCTCTGTCCGCGGACCATCCCTTCAACATACCAGAAAATAGAAACCGCGTTAACAGCATAAATGCAACCGCCCCATGTCCAGCAAAATGTTCTCTCCCCAAGTAGATTTTGTTTTTTTGAATGAAAACGTATTTTGGAACAGCTATAGTTTCGCGTTAATGTCTTGAGACGAGGTAGTCAAAAGCTCGTATAAGCGAAAAATGATTGCGTTGTGGAAAGGACTGGAGAGAGAGCGCGTTAAATGACAAATAACATCATATTAAACAATAATACATAATAATAATACAATATATAGGGCGCGTACCATGGCGAGAATCACTGCATGGACGCCGAAGTGACTATAAATAACAGAACGCCTAATTACGTTTGGAATAATAAATAATCTATAATGTACCGGTATATAGTAATTGTTTAAATTAAAAAACTATGAAAACTCGTCCAGTAAATAGTTTTCTTTCAGTCGTCGGTATTTTCGCGCGGTTGGCGTGTTGACATAACACCGTCGTTCGACGCCATCTTCAAGAACAGGAAGCACACAAACGGCGACGAGTCGCACGCATGCGCGCAGTTCGTTTCCTGCCCGACGGCGATAATATTGTCGCCGACAGCGTCGCCGTCGTCGTGGAAAACTGAATGAGTGCTTTGATGAAACAAACACGCTACGCTATTCCGCATCCAGGCTGGCGGCCGCGGTCCCTGCTGCAGCAGCCGTCGGCGGCAATCTCATCCCCGACTGCGGAGTCTTCGTTAGGCGGCGGCGGCGGCGGCGACGACGACGACGAGTTGGCGTCTAATTCGCTACGGGCGTCGTCTGCCGGCCACGTCGATTCCAGCCTCAATTTGCTCGTTTTGCCCGCCGCCGCGCGTGTTTGCCTTGATGCCGCCCAACCGCCCGATAATTCGCCAATTTGGCATCGACGTCGATGCTTGAAATCAAATTACCGTCGTAGTCGCATCTCTACCGGTCAGTGGCAACTTGGACGTCATCGTCTGTAGCTTCCTGCACTCGATGTCATGCGCTTAGACGTCTTCTGCGCCTGGTGCTGCACGAAGTACTCACTTCCAAACGCTGTCTGCCGACCGAATATGCAATGTGATCGACAAGTCATTGACATGTTCGATACTTTTGTCTGACACATTTAACGTCAATCTCCTAAAAGTTTGTAAGAGAACACTGCAACGCTATAACAAGTACACTTACTCCATATGGTTGAGTTATCTCATTTAGTCAGCGAGCAAGTGAATTATTCCCTCGACATCGCAACATCAAATGTAACGAACTTCAATCTATCGTGCTCAAGACACATCGTTATATTATCCTTTATTCATGTTTATGCGTACTCGACTCTAGCGTTGCATAAATTATTTGCTTAGTTAAGTTAATTTACTTATTTATAGGGCTGTTGCATATACGACTGAGACCACCATGTGAAATTACAGCTGTAAAGAGTTAACTATCTATTAAAGTGCCAACACGGAAATATCCGTTGCTGTTAGAAAGTTAAAAATGACGTTGCGTGATGTCACCACATATTCGTCGGTCAATGCAGCATGGAACCAGCTTCCTGCACGGACAGATACGACGCCCGTCAAGAGGTCGGCCGTCGCTGGCCGCGCACGGGCGGGCCCAGCTGGTCAACCACGGCTCATAACCCCGGGGACCGCGGTCGCCTGCATGCCTCATGGAAGTCCCAGGCGACACGCGAACATCTCTGCCTCGTCGTCTTCTGGACTACCGTATTCCGTTCTCTGCTACATGCCTCAGCCGTTTTCCCGTTTACGTCATGCACGAAGATTATCCAGATATCGTTGTTTCCATCACATGTGATAATATAATAAAATATAACGACGGTATGCTGTTTCAGTTTTAATCCCAATTAGTGGGTACGATTGTCAACATGTTAATGTGTCTACAGTTTAAACAGGAAAATATGCAGCCACAGGATTTTATGTCACGTTTGCTATGATTTCGTTCATAATTTCGACTTGCATAAGTGTTCTTTTGTATTTTTCGTGTTGTACTATGATGTCATTCTTTCTTTTCTGGTTAATATGTATATTGTCTTATCTGTCAGTTCTACTCCTGCACATATTGTGTTATATGTGAACTATAGAGGGCACTCTAGAGAGATGCTTACGCACACCGATGGTAAGCCTAGCTTTATAATAAAGCACAAAATTAAGTTGAAATTTGACCTCTTTGACCTTCGAAATGAACAGACATCAACAGGGTGAGGCAAAATAAAATATACCAACGCGAAAATCGTAATATCTATATAATGCAAGAATATTTTTACACAAAATTTTTCACATTTATTCGCCACATATGTCTTCACAAGTCAGTTTAATTTTACTCAATTAACTTAATATTTGGTGAAGTGGCGCAGCATGAAAGTCAGTGTTCGATTTTCGCTAATTAACAGCTTAAGCTAGGTAGGCCTATCTAACATTTGCCTCTGTTCGTGCTGTTCTCGGCCGATCGCTACCTGGCTTTCGTTCCGTTGCTTACCCACGCTCATCAACCCGTTTACAGATTGCTTTCACTGAGCAAAGCTTCCAACCCTTTTCGGAAATTTTGCAACACTTATTCAGTATCCGACACCAAGTTTATGTAATGTCTTGATACGAGCTTTATCTTCGTACGATATTTTACCCATAACCAAAGTTATAGGCCTAACTGCGATTATGACTTGAAATATTGAAGAATTTATTACAATGCTATGTTGCACGTAAACATAAAAATCATGACGTCACAACAAAGGTGGTGCTTGTTGCTCAGTTACTTTAATAATAAAATCATCTTTTTGTTCAGTTGTAAAATTCATTCTTAAATTTTGCGTTTCCGTTAATTTGACATTATGTCAAGTAAATACAGCACAAAGTGAGTGCACAAATGAGCAAAATTTGGTGCAAAAATATTCAGGCATTTCTGAGATATAGCAAATTTTCGTGTTGGGATATTTTATTTTACCTCAAGCTGTAGAGGTCGCCAAGCAGTAACTACCTACCAAGTTTCGTCGAAATATCTTCTGTTGTTTTGTCCATAAAATGTGAACAGGCAGATATACATAATTACATATACTAACTTTACAGATGGCACTTAAAACTTTTACCGACGCCTTGACTACTGTCGGCGTGAGTAAATATAAGATTATTTGTAATATATTTCCATAAAATGAAAAAACACACTGAATCACTGATCACATTCATAAAAGTCAATAGAATCGATCGGTACCTATACCCCAGGTTGCTCCACAACGACCACCACTACCACTTCCTATGTCGGGATCCGCACATTCCTCCTGGACATTCCCCCGGACATATACCACATATATTTCCCAATCCCGTACAATTTTCTCTTTCCATGGTGTAAGACATTTCTCCCCCTTCAGCACCGCCATTCGTCGCTCTACAATACAAAGCGATCTACCGTTAGCGTGCACAAAATTGATAGAGGTAGATCGGTTAGGGTCAGGAGTTCAGGCTAGTGCCGGTTTCTAATTTTAGCTTTAATAGCCGGGGGAACGTCCTAGGTGGGAGGAATATTGTCCGGAATTGGGAACTGTCCGAGGGTGAAATGTCCCGGGGAAATGTCCTACGAGTGTCGTACACTGTTAAAGCGAAAATTCCTGCACTCGTTAGACATTTCGGCCTGGACATTTCCCGCCTCGGATATATTCCCTCAGGACAGTTTCCACTCCCGGACAATTTCCCTCTACACCTAAATAGGACATTTCCCCACCGGCTGTTAAAGTGAAAATTTGAAAACTGGCACTAACCAGTACTCATGACCCTAACCGACCCACGACGTGGGTTCCTGGCCGTAACCGAACCACGAGGCGGGGAATTTATTTGCAGCGTGCTGCCGCTAGGTAAATTTAATGACATTATCTTAAAGCGGCTGTCCTTCTATTCTAGACGTCCTTCTTAAAATCTATTCCAAACGTTTTATGACGATAGCTGTAACCGTTTCCCATAATGCTACATCGGCCACAAACGTCGTAAAATATAGTGACAAACACAGGGCACCATAAACAACACCCCGTGGGTCAGGAACGAGCTGAACGTTCGGAAGTCTAATGACATCAAACGAACTGCACTACATGTGTCAATACAGAATAGGTGCAGGGAATCCGTCGGATATATTTCCCCTGGAGATATATCCGTCTAGGGGGTGATCTGCAGGGAGGATATATCCACGGCGCAGCGGTGCAGGAGTTAAAAGAGGTTAAACCTTAACTTCAGGCTGAAATAAGTATTAAGCAAATTTTGAAACTTCGCCCGTTAAGAAAGTAATACGATTAGAGACAGGCGATGTAGGACGACGTTTAGTCTGAGAAGCAGAGACGGAAGCCTGAGCGAAAGAAGGAATGAAAAGGGAAAGAAACTGAAAGAGAGACAGGGATCTAGGAGGAATTGTCAGGCGGTAAGATGAAGTGTGATCGGCATGACGATAACAACGCCACACAGTTGCGACGACGCCCACGTCCAAACTTGATTAAATCGACTCCGAGTCGACGACCACCACGGCTACGTTGTAGCGGTACCATTCTGCGATCTCTGAACTGGATGATTTGGTGCTTAGGTGGCGGAGAAAAGACGCAGATAGCGGCGAATCGGTTAGCAGTTTGACGGCAGCTGTGCATTAAACTTTAGCAAATCATCGCTGTGCAAATGCAAACACGCAACTGAAGTGCTCAGTTTTCTTCCTCCTTGCCGCCGACGTCAAAGCGAAGTACCAAGCTGTCCTACTCCAAGCCGCGACCTAACTATCATTGCGTCCCACGATCTTTCGACTGCAGCCGACTCTGTCGCTGAAACCGCGGCGCCGAATGACGACGAGTATGACGTCACGCCAGTCCCGTTCAACGACGATAAATTCACACGGACCTCTGGAGACAGGCGGAAATCGATGGAGACTGCTGACGTCATCCGTAGAGAAAAAAATATAACGAGAAAGACGCTCTTGCAAGTATGTAAAAGAAACATCGACTAATCAAGACTGACACGTCATCAAAATCATTGGCTACATCGTAATAAAAGTTGAAAAAAACTCGGTTTTTATGTTTTATTCGTTCTTTAATTTCTAGCCATGCAGTGAGAAAGGCCAACTTTTTAGCTAAAGTAAAATGTTTTGACAATGTATTGATTGGACTGTTCTTGAATGTTATTTCTATGGAATTGTCTAGTCTGCAACTGACCTATGCATATATTTGATCTGAGCTTGATATACAACACTATTTGAATTTATCTAATTACACTTGTTTTTCTTTAATTGTAGTTAAGTATAATTACGATTTTTTACTCTTCATTTTGCTACCATTATTGGTGAACAAAGATGATCATAATAAGTAGTTTTGCTTATGGCGCTCCACAATTGTGATAATTGTTGTTGTTATTATTATTATAAATATATATGATTATTCATTCATTCATTCAGCAGCACATGATATATATACAAAATACTAAAATGCACTAAAATAAACTATAATACATTAAAATAGCATAAAAACCTAAATAAAACTAAAAAGTTATATCACTGACAAAACTGCACCATATTGCCGACTTTATCTCACTGACTAACTGATTCCAAGAAGTTACACCATATGTGCTACCAACTGCCATGAAACGACGACCAATCATACGTGATAGAGTATACAGAATGGCATTGTCACTCACAAGCATTTTTCCAAAATTTCCATTTAATTTCCATTTATTCGTGTAAAACACAGATGTCAAAACACAACGGTACATGAGTTAACATACATCAGTTAAAATTTAAAAAAATAACAATAAATTTTTTGTAAAGCATCCTGGTGATGAAGTTCTTTTTTGCTAAATGTCCCCTAACTATCTATTCTGATCAATCAAGCAGAACAATGGCATGGTGCGACAAAGCACCTGCAAAGGTCTGGCACTCTCTCGCCAGCAACAGCAGAAGATGTGGCGAAAACAGTTATTCCAGAAAACATTGATTTATTTCGGTCTGACTCCACCAAAACTGAGTTCTCATTAGCATACATCAGAGCTCGCAGTGAACTAGATAAGATTGGTCTTAACTCTACTTCGTATTAATTAATTAATTAATTAATTTCTTAGTTAAGTTTTCCTCTTATTATTTCTTTTATG
>Ga0209339_1000616_pt1 | contig 13402 bp, 10 predicted proteins | sample OlaalgELextract3_FD_187376 | JGI IMG/M metagenome (GOLD analysis project Ga0209339, IMG submission 187376) | Olavius algarvensis symbiont microbial communities from Tuscany, Italy - Type A ELBA extract 3 (SPAdes) (version 2) | ecosystem: Host-associated > Annelida > Digestive system >... | reverse complement strand
TCTAGCTAGATTAGTTTCGGAGATATGAGGGAGGTCCCAAAATAAAAAGTGGCAGCTCCTGATTTCCCCAGATGCCCCCTAGCGGACAAATTTTTGTACCGGGCGCTAGTACGCGTAAATGCCTACAAGTATGCCAAATTTCAAGTTCCTAGCTCCATTAGTTACGGAGATATGAAGGGGGTCCCAGAATAAAAAGTGGGCGCTGCTGATCTCCCCAGATACTTCCTAGCGGTCAAATTTTTATATGTAGCCATAGTACCTGCAAATGCCTGCCAGCATACCAAATTTCAACTTTTGGGGTTACGGGCTTAAGGGACTGGGGTTAAGGGGTTGGGATTAAGGGGTTAAGGTTAAGTGGCCAAGGGGTTAAGGTTAAGGGGTTCGGGCGTGGTCGTGCTGGCATCTAGCGAATGGAAATAAAACATGTCCCAGGCTATTCACGCATGTCATTTGTAAGAATTTTGTGGCCCGTGGATCTCAGGGGTTTGTACGCCGAAGTTCACGAAACCATGGTACACGTGTAGAGCAACCATCTGTGCTTAACAAGTTTTTTTCAGAATTACAATATTCTGCCGCGTTCGGGCGTGAGAGCAGAAAGTTTGCGGGCGGGGTCTGAAAATATGCCAAATTTCGTCACTTTTTGACCCACCCTGTAGTTTAAGGATGACCAGGAAAAAAGCCAAGTAGTAACTTCTCTAATGACACTCAAGGTCCACCACGTGTAAAACTTTCGCGAACCTCCGTTCACCAGGGCCGGAGAATAAGGCGGCCATAAAAAATAAATAAATAAATAAAAACATTGGCAAAATATAACATGGTTCCCCGCTTACGCTGAGCAGCGCCCATAATAATATGAAAATAACGGCGTCAGTGACTGCAAAAGTAAAATATTGTACCACATCATTTAACTACTGTCAGTGAAAAAGGTGTGTATAATTCAATGAAAACTATTCGAATATATCCGAAGGAACGAACAGAGTATTCAGATTCAGTTCATTGAAGAATCCCAGCCGTAACCAGTGACCTGTTGCTTATTAGCACTTGCCCTAGCGATAACGTGAGCAGTGAGCTGATGTATAGTGCAAAGAGTAGCATTTGCTTTCGTGAAGGATGTGCCAGACAATCAGTATTTTACTGTCTACAGCGAATTCCATGACATGACTGAACGTTCCAGCAAGTTTCATTGTATTATAGAGTTGTGCGTTTGAGTTTGTGTCTCTACATTCGCCTAAATGTTCGCACAAAAGTAAGTGCTTGTGCCGTGTGCTGTATATGTAATGGCGTGCTTTCTGTACAACTGTATATAACTGTTCATGTTGACATCTTATATTAGACTGTTTGTTATTAAATACTCACTTGTTGTTGATACGCTGCAGACTGAATACCGCAGGGAATTGTAATAATGGCAATTCATTAAGTAACAGTGTGGTCCAAAAACATGTAATTCTTTTTCAGTTCACTGTGGTTTCTACAAACGTTGATCAATTTCTATAATATATGGCTGCACTATATTATACCGAGTTAATTTGCAGCACAATTTTGATTTACCCGCCTCACCTATGTATAAGTAAGTAAGTAAGTAAGCGAATTTGTACACAGCGCCTAAGAGCAAACAGTCACTAGGCGCTGCTACTGCTGCTATACTACACAGTACTGTTTAGCAACCAAAGTTAGACGTTACTGTTGCACAGAGCAACAAATATCCAGTTTATTCACACAATCAGTCTGCACTTGAACCTAAGTATCACAGCAAATGTTCCAAATGGCTTCTTGACACAGGTCTGAAGTCACCGCGTGCACAGTCATTGCGACAAACCATTCTAAGCGTCAGTCGAGCACTGCTTCAGGTCAGCCACATCTCGACTAACATCTGACACACGGTCGTGCATCACGCCCCATATTTGACAGTCAACTGCATTAAGATCATCGTCACGGCTATTTTGGAGACTCGCAGTCCAGAGGGATGAACTTCGAAGTTTCACGCTGAAATAGATCGATCGTCTGATGCGCGCGACGTGCTGGCGTACTGTCTTGCTGGAAGATCGCATCAAATTAATTTTACCCCAAGGTAGTGTAGCAGCAGTACGTAGGTGAGGCGGGTAAATCAATAATTGTTGTGTTGCAAATTAATTCGCTGTACTATAGTGCCAAATATTATAGAAGTTGATTAACGCTTTTAGAAACCACAGTTAAATGCAAAATGGTGACGTTCTTTTCGGATTAATTAATTCGGCTTAAAGTACTGATTCCAGTCCGAAATAATTCAAATAATAGCCAAGGCTCAATGGTAATTCTGCATCAAACGTTTTAAATATAGTCCTAGTTATTTTAGTGATATTTTTAACTAGCAATCAACACTCTGCTTCTGCGTTATTGTTGATCAACTAAAATTCGCTGGTTAGTTATTTTGACCGTTTAGTTATTTTGACCGAGCAGAAGAATGTTAAAAACAACAGTGACGACCCGAACAATGACGGTAAAATCTCGAGTGTTTGATTGGTATTCAGAGTTTTTCACCGCGATTCGTTTCAGTTGAGTTGTATAGCGAGTAGGTTCCACGATCTGCTGATGGCAGCGAGTTGAAGACGACGGGTTGCATGAGGACGAGCGATATCGGTCAAATGACAATGTTAAGCTTGAGCGGTCTGAACACGAGTGACGTCCGGGTCAGTCGCGGAACACGTGACCTGACTGTTAAGATGGTACTCGGCCTGTTGAGTCGCCGTCGTCTCGGTCGCTTGCTTCCTCGCCGGTAATGTGGCCGGCTCTAGCTGCCGGTGCTCTTCATCTGTGGGTGCGCATGCCTGGTGGGAGTTGAAGTTGGCCGCGTTTGTCGATGTCGACTCGGGTGAGTAGATTTGATGATACGGCGAACTGACGCAGTGGTGATGATGCTGAAAATGATATTGTTGAAACTCTTTATCGAGCAGTGGACTTCTGTATACATACACGCACACTGGACGTACAGGGTGACTCAAAAAGGCCACTTTGCGTGCTCGCATTTAAAACGCTCGATGTTTACCTGCGGATGTTGTGCGACGGATCGGTGCTGCTTGTCTGTGATTCTATCAGTCATTCTGTCTGTGAGCAGGGTTACTGCAAAGGTAATGGACCGCGATCTCATTGACGCTTGGGCCTTCCAACTGGAAGAACTTATTAACTTTTTGTGCTGGTCCGAGACCTGACTATTAAGATTGTATATTTTTTCCACTTTCCTCACCGTTGCGGCATAGCGGATTTTAGGAGATTTATTAGCATTCTCATACAGTCACCGGCCGATTTTCACGACACTCGACGAAACGAGTTGACTGACGCCAACAACATCCATAACATTTTGGGAGAGATCCTGCAGACATCCGGATTAATCTGGATTCGAATCCTGATCACTTTTGAGGTTAGACACACACCTTGGCAGAGGTTTGCGTTCTCTCAGTACTGTGGTTCGCTTTAAACGCGATCTGAATGACGCGCAGAATCTGATCTGCTAAAAGCCGTTCTTCTGGATCAAAGCAAAACGCTGCAACGCTTTTTCCTCGGTGTAGGCTATGCTAAGTCAAGCTCCGTATTAATCCGCTTTGATGTTTCAGAACAGCACCACGACGTAAATGAGTCGGTGCTACGAGTAAGAAATCTGGAGGAAATTCGTTATAGAAAATCATACGCGAATGAAAGTTGCGTGCAGAAAATAGATTAGATGACCTCCAGCATTCATTCAGTTAGTTTCGTTAACCAGGTCTACGATATTACCACCTAGCAATGAGTGTCAGTAGCCCGTTATAAATAGTAACGCTTCCAAGCTTACTTCCTTCCGCAGTGCGATGAATCAGATAGGCGCAGCGTATAATTGATTTTCCATTAATGATCATTTGCTACTTTATTACAGCAGACCCAAACCGAGGGTTTCCAGATATTTACCCCAGGAAAGAAACCCACGGGACAATCCCCGCCTTCTAGGATAATAACCCTGGAATACCCCCGTAATTAAAAATAGTGTAGTAAAATATGTGTTCAGTGTCTATACAGAGGAAAATGGACAATCTGAACTAGAAATGTAACAAATAAAAAACAACTATTTTAGCGAAATAGTATGCACTGGAATGGATGGTATAGTAGTGTTTAACGTCCCACTCGACACATTATAGGTCATTTCGGAGACGAAACTGGAATAAACACAAAATATAACAAGTTGGTCAATACAAGATTTATACAATATCAGATCTCACCCATCTCACCTGTATGTCACCTGTATCTCACCTCTGAAAGTTTCACGACGATAGCTGCGCCGTTTTCCCGTAATCTGGCTAACAAACAAACACACGCCATCGAAAACAACGCCCGGTCGATCGGCTATTGCCGGGTCGAAGTATACGAACGATGTATTTCTACTATAGCACATAGCAAGCTAAAGCCGGTGGCACTTCACAACGTGACAAAACATTAAATTACAAGAAGCTCAGCTGTCGCAGAGAGACCTCGCAATGCTTCGTGTCATAGAATATTTCGCTAAGTGTTTCAAGGTCATTCGAAATGACACCCTTGAGTAGGGCGTGTGTGAGTCCCTATAGTATTCTATTGAAACTACGTCTGTATCTCGTATCGTTTCTTAGATATTCAGCGTCAAGTAATGGCGTGACCTTAAAATCTGGGTTAGGGGTCGACCTTCTGAAAATGGTACCACTCGAAAGCTCGGGTACAGTTTAGCTACTCGCCTTCCATACTAACTATCATGTAAAGCGACATATTGGTCGAAAATCGCGATTTTTTATACATCCCGTGCATTCGACCCCTAGGGAGGTCCTAGTCGGAATATCGCCATGCCGTTTGGTGCGGAAAAACTAGACTGATGTGGCTACCCGATGGTGAAAAAGTTTGATGATACGTTTGACGATAATGATGATACATCCAGCCGTTTCGACATAATACTGGCGTGTGACAGACAGACGGACATACATCTTGCGACAGCATAGTCCGCACTAAGCATAGCATCGCGTGGTAAAAATAACAGAAAAACTATTATTCAAAACGGCGACAAAAACTAAGATTCAAAGACTAAATAACATAGTTTGTTTTCAGGTAAACTTGACAGACCTGTAGGTGTGTTCGGCGTCCTCAGACTGGTAGTCCGAGTCTGTTTGCAAGTCGAAACCAAGATATCGTCTCTGTGTCGTGGTCGACATCGGTCTAGCAACGTGGCTGTCGGGCGCACTTATCACTGGCCAGACGTGTGAGTAACTACAGTAGTCAGTCGGGTGATGATGCTGATGATGAAGATGCGGCTTCAGCTGCTGATGTTGGTCGTAGTCGGCGTCACAGTCGCGTAGAGAGGCCAGTTCGACGTCACCGCAGTGTGCACTGTTGACCGCCGTCGCGCCCTTGTCGAGTGCGCCAGCGGCGTACAGCCGCCTCTCGGCCGTGCTACATAATAACGCCATAACGCAAGCGGTGCAGGGGTAGATCCAGGATTTACGATGGGTGGTCCAAATCACGTTGAAGCGCGGCGCCGTGGATCGAATGCCGAAGGCATCGAGAAGCGAGGCGGCGCCGAAGGCAGCAAGATCGAGACGCCAAAGGCGAAGGGACGGGAATCAGGAGGGTTGACCCCTCCCCAGCCGACTAGGGGATCTAGGGGGCCGGGAGCGTCGTAAACTTCCCCAGCGGGGTCCGGGTTTTTGAGCATTTTGAGCTTGAAAGAACCCACGTGGTGAGTATATTTGACACTTTTGTGACACATAAAAATTGCCTTAATTTGAAAAGTCATGCATCAAAAGCCTGGGTTTAAGCAATCAAAACGAAAAGGCTACCTCAAATATACGAATCAGACATGAAAAAATACACCACTGAAAGGGGGGTCCGGACCCCCAGGATCCTCCATCTCTGAATTTGTCCCTGTGGTGCCACGCAGGCACAGGAAACCCTGCTTCTTGCCCCTCAGTACTCAGAGACCGTCCAGTGATTAAGTGGTGATTGTGGGTTTGACCTTCCAAGGTTGCGAAGGTCAAAAGTCACGGGTCCGTTTAGCCCCCAAACTTAGGGCCTAACTACATGATCACAGAACAGTTGTCCATCTGTACTCTGATTTCCGAAAGCCGAGTGACGACAGCTGTAGTCGTTTTCCCGTAAAATTACAAATAAACTAAGAAAGAGAGAAACACGCTGTCAAAAACAGTACCTCACCCACGGTCTAGATGGCAACAAGGCCAGATAGGATTAACGGTTGAACTGATATAATAGAGTTACGTCATACAATGTCACATGAGCTGCGTAAAAAATCAGCAAAATTACAACGGTTATCAAATTAGTTTTAGTTGCGGTTAATTACTTCCGGGGAAATGACGAACATGAAAACGACACGCAGCATCGCGCGGCCTCTTTTAGACAGCTGAGCTTCTTGTTAAACTAACAATGCACTTTGGCTTCCGGTTCCTTGAATTTGTGCACGAAAATTAAAAACAATATATTGGTTACATATTATTATTGGTTAGCCGTTATTTGACAAGTCCGCTTCGGATACAGTTCATACAACTCGTAAGTTCGTAACTGGCTAGTGAGTATAGAATTCCACGTACTGAAAACTCTGTTAGTGAAATAAAATCTACATAAGTCCTATTTAAGGTTACGTTTTCCGGGTATAGCCAATCTACGGCTATCATTGATGTTATCGTAACGCGAGCTGTCTAAGCAATAGCTAAGCTTTTGTCAAATCATCTCTGGCCTGTTGTCACAACAGAAGCGCAACAGACCGTTTGCAGCAGAGTATCGCTGTGAGCAGAGCGAAACCAGACACGGCGCCGATGACAACGCCGACAACAACGGCCAGAATTAGACCTGCAAATAATAACCAAGCCATTATTGTGTAAGTCCTCCCGTGTAGCACGAGCGTTCAATTAACCCTTGTAACTCGCCGCCATAAATGCCAGCATCCTGACGACGCTGCTGCTTTGGCTAGTGCATTGTTTGGATTTTTCACGTCAGCCCTTTTCTCTTGGTTTTCGTCGCTTTAAATTGTAGACTCTACGACATTTATACGACATTCCATTAAGAAAATTGTCCTAATAAACGTATCATTATTATTACTGTTGTTGTTGTTGTTGTTGTTGTTGTTGTTGTTGTTGTTGTTGTTGTTGTTGTTGTAACTTACCGTAAGTTGGAAACTGGTCGGATGTAACATATCTTTTTCCAGTCACTGGACCTAAAACACCAGTAACAGCACGTAACTCTGAAGTCTTAAGCCCGGTACACACTGGCGACAAAGTTGAATTCAACACGGTCGACTCGACTTTGTTGAAAGTCGACAGAGTCGACCGTGTCGCTTTGGTCCCGTACACACTGGCAACAAAGTCGGCCGTATCGACAACAAAGTCGACCGCGACAAGCTGTCAAATTCACGTTGTTGCCGATTTGTTGCCAAAACCGAAACAGAGTCGACCGTATGTCGACTTTGTTGCCGTTTTGTTGCCGGTTTCGGCAACAGTCGACTTTCAACAAACTCGACCGTGTTGAATTCAACTTTGTTGCCAGTGTGTACCGGGCTTTAGATGACAATCATTAAGGGGTGTTTATAGCGACACAACTCAACTCAACTCAACTCGACGTCGAGTTGAGTTGCGTCGCTATAGACGGGTGTATGTAGCGACACAACTCAACTCAACTGACCCAGTTGAACAGCGTACAGCCAAGTCAGTCGTATTTTTGTTTATGACGTCACGACCTACAAACTGAGTCAACTGGGTAACTACGTTCATTGATAGGTGACAGTTGAGTTGAGTTGTGTCGCTATAAACACCCCTTTACACAATCACTCATTCTGCTTACTCGCTGAAGCATCTAGCTCGTGTTTATAACGCGCGGCATAGCACAGATATGCTTAGCGCGTAGCGTTAGACTGCATGTTCGTCCATGCTGACCTGAGTCGAAACAAGTAGACATAAAATCATTCGTGTGGTTTTCACCGTCGGGTAGCCCAGGGATTCTAGTTTGTCGAGACCAAATTTCATACGAAGATCACAGCGTGTCCCTGAGCAAGGTCTTTAAACGAGACTGCAGGGGGTTGATAACAAGAACTTAGCTATCGCAAACAGATCGCGCGTCAGCTGCGCACACAATACGTTGAGGGCATTCATAGGCGTAAATATTACACCGTGACCTTGAAATCTAGGTTACGGGTTACTCAAGGTCAGTGGAAACGGAACCATTGGACATATCGTAGACGACTTACTATTAGTCGAGTTATTTGACGTTGAATAATACTGTGACCTTGAAATCTGGCTTAGAGGTCACTCAAGGTCATTGAAACTGGTGCAATTCAAAAGCATGGGTGCGGTTTCCTATTCGCCTTCCATAGTAACTATGGCGCTATCTTGTATCGACTGTGAGATATAGCGACTTATTGTCGAAAATCCCGAAATTTATATACCCCACCTGTATTGAAAATCTTTATTCACCACATAATAGTGATAGCAGTAGTGATAAAATAAATACGAAGTTATACAACATAAATACTAAAAAATAAAATTAACTAGAACTTAACTAACACGCACGCAAATATCACGCATTACTAGAACACATCGGTTATAGTTTTCTTCGAATTTAGTTTTCTTTTTTTCTATTAGTATTCAGTGCCCCTATAGGGAGTGACTCCGTCGGAATTTCGTGAAGATGTTTGATGCTGGTAAAACTAGAATGATTGGGCTACCGTACGGTGAAAAAAAAACTGTGACGATATGTTAAGCCGTTTTCATATAATACCGGAACGTAACGGACGCAGAGACAGACAGACGGACGGACGGACAGACGGACGGACAGATTTGCTATAATCAATATCGCGCGTCAGTATGCTGACGCGCGATAAAAACGGCGTAAAATGAGATTTCTGAACTTTTCGTCTCAGTCTACTTATATATGCCTCGCTGGACAAAATGTCTGTCTGTACTTCATAAATAAATCATTACTGAAAATAAATCATTATGGAACTGATCACGAATAATCAAATGATATATGGTAACATTGTGGCTAACACTTGCCAAAAGTGATCCTTTAAAATCATTATCATCGTCATTATCATTTATTGTTTTTTTTATCTGGCATTAGGCTACCTGTGCATAGACCTTGCGATAATTGACATTATTTGGGTCACGTTAAACATGTCGATGATGATGATGATTGGCCTGTCTGAGATCAAGATTAGGCCTATTTATCGAACGGTGGTTTATTTCGTACTACAGCCATGACAAGCTGGAGTAAGTAACAATGTACTGATTAAGGTGATACTATCATGTCAAAGACATTGCAGGCCTGGGCACCGTTAACATAATAATGAACAAATTTACAGCAAATAAACACGTGAAACAGTTGCATGACAACAATGGAGACTATGTACATATTACAGCGATAGGTTACTGGTAATGTTTTAAGCAGTACGGTATAAATGAGTTGCTAAATTTAATAGTGTTTATTGACAACAATGAAAAATTTTAGGCTGCCGAAGTTTATTTATAATGTCAGATCTCTTATGTCGGGCAGTAGGTAGTGAAGATAGAAAGCCTCCCTCCGGTATGACGCTCCTTTTGACGGTCCTCCAGCGTGTGTCTACACGGGCCATGATCGCTGACAGTCTGTAGTCCACGCCAGGAAAAATGATATTCATGGCTCTTTTCTGTAGTGTTTCTAGTGTTTTTGCCTGGGCGGTGGTCAGACTTGGATGCCAGACTGGGCGGGCGTACTCCATGATATTGCGTGTGATTGTGCGTAGCGTATGACGTATGACAGTTATCGGGGTTATATATATACTGTAAAGTAGAACGGGAGGAAGAAAAAACTGAGCAAACCGTCAGTGCATGATGAGATTTCTCCGACCCAGTGCGTGTCTCGACAGACGAGGTGCCACGTATGTGACGAGTAGTTACACGTGATGGTGACTCGATCGCCAACGCGATGAACCCAGCCGTTGAGGGGAGCCCGCACGTCGGCACAGCCACGCGCTGCACACACACACACCGTCACCGTCACCCAAAACAATCTCGAACACGTGGTGGCAGCAGCAACAAACTTCGCCCCGCCTCATGTTGCAGGGTGCTGCCACGTGGCGCATTTAATGGCACAATCCTAGAGACATTGCTCGTCTATGCTGAAAGTTTCATGGCGACGGCTACAACCATTTTGCAGTGATGTTGCTAAAAATAGCATGGCTACGAAGTTACAAACCAGTGACCTGTTACTTTTAGTAACATATCACTGTTACAAACAGAGGCGATATTTCGATCGTCGGTTTTGAGTTCTACAAGTTCTTTTACTGATGAACATCTTATGGCATTTGCTTAATAAACTTGTAGGCCTAAACTCTCTCTATCTCTCTTTCTCTCCCTCTCTCTGTCAGCCCAGCGGCCGTCCTCACCTTCATAGTTGTCGTAATTACTACGACTTCAGTTGCTCTAAACTCTCTAACAACTACACTGTATGGGTAAGCTGAAGTTGTACTTTGGTAGATCACAACATCATTCACACACAGTGTGGACCACTAGACCAAAGTGGACATGCACGCCGCCTCGAGGTAGTAAAATTCAGCCGTAAGTAAGTAAGTAAGTAAGTAAGTAAGTAAGTAAGTAAGTAAGTAAGTAAGTAAGTAAAACATCAATTTATATAGCGCATCGTCGCAAATGCCTCTGATGCACTGTCCCTTGTTAGTACATGTCAGTATTAACATTACATTTGGTACAGCGAGGAGGGGACTGGGCGGGGCCACTGTACCAAATGTAACAGCCCACCCACCAACGGCCAGTGTATACCAATTACTGTATTGCTATATAATGGTCAGTAAAGGGTTAAGGGTAACAGAAAGTGTTTGTGATATAAAATATGAATGAAAAGCTGAGGAAGTTACCGATGTATTTGAGCAGAAAGTTGACACTTGCATCTTCAAAGACGAGCGGTGAGAGTCTCACACTCAGTGTGTTTGAAACGGACGAATAAACTCTCCGTTCACGTCTGCTTCCGGCACAAATTTTCACCTCCTCGTGACCTTGACTTTCATCTTGACGACCTTGAATTCGACCTTGACCTTGATGTTGAACTGGAGTCGGCACCTTATTCACCGCGTAAGTTTGAGGTTGACCTTCAGCTTGATCTTGAGCTTGACTTTGAACTTGACCTTGAATTTGACCTTGGCTCGGCAGATCACGCACGTACACGTACACGTGACAGTAGTCGTCCTCGTCATCAGCATCATCATCATCATCATCATCATCATCATCGTCAATCGCATGCGGCTTATCGACGTCATTATCATCGTTGGGCGTAATAAGCTCCAGATAGCGTGACGTCAGGGAGAAGTCGACGACGTAGAGGTCGATGGTCTTTCCCGGCTGGACGACGATCACCCACGGACAGTGCTCGCTGCCGTGTCCAGAGTTATAGACCGATCGACTGGACAGATGGCCCTCAGACGGGCTGACCGCCGTCGCATCTGGATGCGCTGAGCACAAGCCGCGAGGCAACTCAAAACCGAGATCTGTGTCACAGCAGACATCGTACGACAGTCCCCTTTATGGGCACATTAAAACCGCACAGCAACGGACCATTATAATAGTAAAATAATAATAATAATAATAACTGCACGTGTAAAGCGCAAAATAGTCTTGAGATGCGATTACACAGCAGATTATACAGCAATAAGGTGTTTGGTACTGGCCGTTGATGGATGGGCTGTTACATTTGGTACAACAAGGAGGGGCCTGGGCGGGCTGCGGTCCCGCCCAGTCCCCTTCTCGCTGTACCAAATGTAACAACCCATCCATCAACGGCCAGTGTACCGACTTCATGTTATTCCATGTGGCATTTTTTTGATTCTAAAGGGTTAACTTGTCGTTATTACCTCGCCGTGGTACTGCTTTCGGTCGCACGCGTTTGTGAGTTTGTAACGATGTTGTTAACTTGTTGCAACTTAGCAGCGTTATGGGAAAACGTGTAGTTATCATCACGAAATTTTCAGCGCAGATGGCCAACGGCTGTCAATCATACATGCAATTCGCCTCGCACTATCTTGTACCGTTTCCGAGGTATTTAACGCTGAAAACATCGTAGCTTTTGTCACGACGGTGATATCAGATTTTTGATCGAAAATAAAAATGCGCAATAAGAGCAGACGCAGTGACTGTTGCCTCTGTCATAGTTCCATGTACTTTTAAATCTAATTGCACCAGCCGTGCTACCTATCAACGCAAACGAATGTGGAATATTAAAATACGTATTTTTGGTATAGACTGTTCCACACGTCGCTGGCTGTTCGTGCATAACTTGAAATTGTAGTGACGGCCGCATATCATGTCGCCATCGGGGCCTTACATCTGCTTGTTGTGATACAGAGACAGAAGCAAGAGTATTGTCCTGTCAGTGAAGGAAACCGAATGTTGTGTTGTCCCGTCCCGTCTGTTAGAGCAAGTGTAGCCAGCCATCCTATGGGCATGACCAGGAGCAAGGAAATTGGTAAGACGAGTCGGTATATCTCGTGGAAACTGTCAGACGCCATCTTGCCTATATCACATCTCATAGTCAATAAATCACGTGACTCGTGACGTCACATGATGGATGGGCCGTCCGTCACACGGTCTCCGGCAATTAGCTACTACAACAAGTCGAGTCAGTTTTGCTAGTTCACTGATGCTGCTGCTGCTGCAGTAATTCGTTCACCATCATCATCATCATCATCATCGTAATAGTTGACTCGAAATCAATTACGTCTATTGTGGGTATTTTGTCAATCGATTCGGCTCCTTTGCAAATCTTTATTCAGCATGCAACGACACGGACGAAAAAAGCAAGCTTTGACTTACGAAATAAATATCAAATACAACAAGTGCTGCCAGCTCGCCTTGTGCCTCGTTGCAGGGTGATGCCAACAGCGGTAAATTTAACCCTTTAATCGCCACATTAAACTGCAGAGCAACGGACCATCATATAACAATACAGTGATTGGTACACTGGCCGTTGATGAGTGGGCTGTTACATTTGGTACAGCGAGGAGGGGACTGGGCGGGGCCGCAGCCCGCCCAGGCCCCTCCTCGCTGTACCAAATATAACAGCTTACCATCAACGGCCAGTGTACCAACTTCGTATTATTCGATGTAGCACTATAATTGCCGTTGGAGTCTAAAGGGTTAACAGCATGATCGCAATACCATTGTCGATCTAGACTGAAAATTTCACAACGTTCACCGCATGTTGCGACGACAGCGAACATCGTATCAAACTCATACGATCAAAACCAATTCTGCGCCGGCTGACGTCACTCACTCACTCACTGCTGCGCTTGACCAGCTGAGGGTCGTAGCGTCCTCCACATCGAACGATCCTGGCCCGCGATCCAGGCAGCACCAACAGATAGGCCGGTGTCTTCTTCCAATTGCTGCAA
>Ga0209339_1000614_pt1 | contig 13439 bp, 9 predicted proteins | sample OlaalgELextract3_FD_187376 | JGI IMG/M metagenome (GOLD analysis project Ga0209339, IMG submission 187376) | Olavius algarvensis symbiont microbial communities from Tuscany, Italy - Type A ELBA extract 3 (SPAdes) (version 2) | ecosystem: Host-associated > Annelida > Digestive system >... | reverse complement strand
GTTCGATGTGGAGGACGCTACGACCCTCAGCTGGTCAAGCACAGCAGTGAGTGAGTGAGTGTCGGGCAATTCCCTCAACAGCCTTCGTGCACCATACTGCTGTGACAGATGGAGATTTTTAATCAGAACCACATCTTCCTGTGAAATTTTCTGATTTTGTTTAATTTTTGCTGATATTTAGGTCTTGACAATTTTCCAAGGTAAAGTATCTGCACGAAATAGGTGAGGTGGGAAAATAAAAACACCTGTCGATTGCCTGTACTGTTAGTAATGTGTGCCAAAAATCTTTCTAAATGGACAATTCTACTTCAACTTATCGTCAAATATGTGGTCACATATTTTTTTTTGGAACACAGTGTACAAAGTTCTAACGTTACTGGTCAGTCAGAACTCTGCCACGTGCCATCTGTGCTGCCAATCGAACTGGCACTAGCCACCAGTAGACTTCTTAATCTGATTAGTTGTGCAGTAAAAAGCGTATTGTCAAATATTCAAAGGTGGTGATAAGCAACATACCAGTCTAACTCCAAACAGAAAACTGAACAATTTGATATATGGACTGCCTTTCTATGTCATCATATACAGGAGTTACAAACTTCTAAAAACAGTCCATTTTTTGGACCACCCTGTACACGACGTCATTTGGGCTTAATTTATGCAAAAACGTTATGGAAAATGTTTATTTCATAGTAGTGTGACAAGATGAATATGGTGCGATATCAAAATTGATCACATCTGATAGCCGAAGTGTTGCCTGGCCTCGTCGGCCTTGTGTCGACAATTCAATGAAGGGATGATAAACATTGACATTGCATACGACATCAGACAATGTATGCATACTGTATACTGTCCAGATAACAAAGCCAATAACATGCTGCCGTTATTCACTTTGCAATACGAAGAACACTTGTAAACTGTAAACTGTTCAGTGTTTCAGTCATTATGGGTAAAGAATAAACTGGCTAGTGCATCACCGACGTTAGGCTTGAATGCAGTTGTCTATGTCGACGTTGCGACCGCCAGACTTTGATCGTATTGTCGTCGCTGACACTGACAAGTGTTTCAGGGTCATGAGGGTTGAATGCAACACAGTTGACGACATCATCATGTTGAAATGTTGCCAGACAGACGTGGTAATGCCGGTCCCACATGTAGCCAGTGTGATTCTCAGCCCCACTGACAAACAGACATGCATTATGTACATAACGACTTTGACTTCTGACTTCCATTTCAATCATGTATATCAATCTGTCCCCTCGTACACTAACGTATCGCTAGGGCAGTGCTGTCCAACATGCAGCCCGCGGGCCGCATGCGGCCTTGCCGGCACATTTTATTTGGCCCGCGGCAGTCCTCTGGAAAAAAAATTTCGATCGATTGCTTTACTTATTTAATTTGGGAGCAACACAAGTGCCTTACTTACTTAATCAGTCATGAACAACATTAAGTCTAAGAAGAGAAACTCCTTGACTGATGAACACTTGGAAAATTTACTGAGGGCAGCAGTCACTCAGTATCAGCCTCAGATCAAAAGAGTCGCTGCAACATTCCAGAGTCAAATTTCTCACCGACATTTTATAATAAAACAGCGGGGACATTAGTTAGTAGTAGGTCTGTCGAATTACAAGTATCGTAATGTTTTTATTAAGAAATAATAGCAAATTATGCAAATATGTTGTCTGCGTACTACAGTTCGTATGTAGTAATTTTTACACCAAGAATGCACCAAAACTCGCCATTTTGGGCTCAAAAATCGAAAAATTTTCTGGGGAGGGGGCAATGCCCCTCCCAGACCCCTTCCCCAGTGGGGAGAACACCCCCTCCCCTCTGCACACCCCACCCCAGCCTCGGTGCCTTCGGCACCTCGACCTTGTGGCCCGCCAACCCAAAAAGGTTGGATAGCACTGCACTACGGTGTTTAACCCTTCAATTGCCCCTTTAAAACCGCACAGCAATGGACCATCTTATAGCAATACAGTGATTGGTACACTGGCTGTTGATGGGTGGGCTGTTAAAGTATTCTTCATATGCTCTACTATACAGTTCACCATTTCACCATTAGTCTGCTACAGAAAAAATGCAAAGTCAAGGACAGATCACAAGCAGCGAGTTCCAGGTAGATGGGTTTCAAGTGGTAAAGCTGTGTGATCTCTGTAGCACCAACCGAGTGCGTTGCAACGAGTGGCCGAGAGATGATCATTCGTCGTCGCTGTCTAGGGAATATGCACGCGGAACGTTGAAGACACTTTCTAACTAAGACACAGATCAAAACTCGCCAAACTCATCAACTCTGCAGTCGTTCCAGCACCAATTGAAAACCGTCCTATTTGTACTATCCTTTATTCATTAGCACTGTATTAGTGGTCTCGCAGTAATATTCGTTACTTCAATCACTCTAATCCCGTTTGATTGATTGATCTTAGTCAAAGATTGAAAAACCAATGGGATTATAACAGTGGCATGTTTTACAGACGGATGTCCTTGCTGATGCCCAACCAATACTGGTAAACAAACTAACAACAGACACAGATACAAAGACAGAGACAAGAAAATTGGCAGTGCAAGGCACAGTAGGCATACCGCCCCCGGAATTTGCACATTTTGGTTTTTACACAAAGAAAACTGGACCATTTGCTGCCGAGTTTCCGCCAAGAAAATGTTTCCTGTTCATGACCTTTCAACCTTCAAAATAGTGGGGAGATAGAGGGACCGTCAAAAACATTTTAGGTCTTTTCTTGAAGTAAATAACAATAATAATAATAATATACAGATTTCTATCCTGCCATCGGTCATAAATTCAGAGGCAGTGATTAGACAAGGACAGACTCACAAACCTACAGATGGATGGACAGATCCACACGTGATGCCAGTTGTAACCAGGTACGGGTAATGAGCACATTTAGCTACATTATAATCATTTCAAAAAACTGCATGGTTTCATACACATCAAGAACCAGCCAGTCTGTCACAGACATCAGCTCACCTTGCAACGTAAGGATCGGAGACGTCTAGAAAAATGAAGAAGCATTCATCGTTGGACGTGAATGCTTTATGCGAGTGAAAGACAGGGCCAGACTCAGACATCGTCTGCAAGTCTAGCACGTGAATGCTGACCTCCTCGGCAATGGGTGGAGGGTTGAGTGGGTCAGATATTGTGTAGCCTTTAGGCCACGCACGACTGTTGATGTACAGGTACCTGCAAATACAGACAGACATATACATTCACACTGACAGACCACACACAGACTGCAGCAGTTTTTTTTCTGAATACTTTACTAAATGCCACACAGGCAAAAATGACAAGTTCTTTCAGTTTGCATGCAGCTGCATCGGTGTGTGACATCTCGTCAGACGAAGCATTTGAATGCTTTTGAAAGGACAAGATTACAATTTAGCGATTGTAGAATTATGCACAAAAAATGGGAAATTACATGTACATGCAAGGATTTTGCTGCAGATACTGTTGATTATGTATATGAACTGTTTATGCCGAGCTCTAAGCCAAGTTCTTAACATCATTGACACTAGTCAGAGATTAAAGTATTAAAGATATAGATAGGCAATGGTGCCTGTGCCTTGGAGTAGAGAGTAAACACACGAGGTTGACGACAGATTTGGAGGCATCATTCTGAACCCCCTTGAGTCGCGTAGGTTTTACAATCATCATTTACATCATCATCATTAGAGAGTTGCACAGCGACAATGACAAATAAGCTGACCTGTGGTCCGGAGACAGGTTCATGCCAATGATATGTCCATGGAGTTCAACAGTCACATCCACGTTGTCATCCTCAGCATCGTCATCATTCGGACCGAAATCCTGAGTCTCGATATCTGCCTCATGAGCACGCTGCCGAGCCATCAGCTCAGTGACTGAACACGGCATTCGTTTGATACCAATCTGATGTGGAGTGTAAGTCCGCGAGCCTTTTGTGAATATTAGCAACTGCTCTCTGCCGACGTCACCACCGGCCAAGTCGTTATAATGGGGATCATTGGTGTCAGTGGTATAGCTGCACAATGTCGGCGATGGGTAACTGGTGTCACAGGAAGTGTCGCGTGTACAACGAGCTATCATGATGGTTCTCACGGAACTCGCTTGTATGTTTGGAAACTTGTAGACCAGCTGTGCGGATTCATTTGTCTCTGTAGCCTACAATAATATTATGACACATTATGTCATCATCACCATACCACCATTATCACAAGTCACGTAATAAGCACCACACAAACATGCACTAGAAAATGATTCCTTATGCATATACTGATGCCAAATGGCCTCAATAACACGCAACTGGCCAACTGGAGAGCTGCGGTTAAAATAAAGCTTCTGGGTATCATCTAAGCCCTTTGATGGGGCTGAACACTTAGCTGCTCATTCAACCTCCAACAACTCAAACACTGCTCTAACCAGGGTTTATTTTAGCACGCGTAGTACACGTAAAAAATGAAGACGGTCGGAAATTTACGCGTAAAAAATAATGGCGATGGGTAGGCCTACGCATTTTAAATGGCAACACAGGGGTAGCGTTACGCATTCTACATTACTAAATATGCATAGTAAATTAGTAGTTTTGGGTAAATAATGGTTTCATTTCGCGAGAAATTGCTAACAATGGACGCATTATGCCACGCTAAATTCGTCAATCATCGTTGTTGGTTCGATGCGTTAGCGTTAATAATGCAAACTCGATACGAAGTCAGTAGTCTTTCTGCACCAGTAATTAGTCGTATCAATGACTGGGCCGTATGCTATAAAAACCACTTGGTTTTATTAGTGATTGATTACACGTTCAAAGAGTAGCTACCCCTTTTTTATATGTTGAAGGGGTAGCTCTACCCCTTTTTTTACAATGGCAAGGGGTAGCACTACACCTTTTTTCAGAGGCCTAAAATAAACCCTGGCTCTAACGATCCGCAGACTTTTGGAAACCCAGCCTAACGAGAGTGCAGTATACCGAGTCTGCAGTGAAAACGGTGTAACTGATGCACATCAATACCAAACGCACATATTACCATGCGCCACAGAAATTATCCATCACAGCTATACTTTACATACACGCCAGAGCCACAACGATGAACAAGATGCCAGGTGTCCTCGCCAGTGGAGGTCGCCAGACAACACATGCATCTCATCGAACCATGTTCCAAATATATCGTACGGTTTGTTGCGGAATTTACGTAGAAACACAAACGACGCTGCAAACAAATATTAACATGCTTTCAACAACATGTATACATCATCACAATAATAATAATAATAACTTAGTATGACTGCAGCATTTACTGATTGGTATTTAATGACTTAATTGTTAAAAATAATTTTAAATGATTACAATTATTTTAATAAACAATAATCATAATTTGCCATTTATGTATTAGTTAAAGTTGCACTGATGTGGTGGCAGATGAATGGTGGTTTGCCAGACTTGCACCACAGACAAAGAATGTTCTTTTCTTTATATACTGGTAAGTTGAGTGCCATGTCAGAGACTGTTCAGTTCAGCACATTACATTGGGTGACTTTAAGTTTCGCTAAAACTTAGTTCGTAACTTTGATTTTAAACCAAAACTCCGTTTAAAACCAAACTTAAAGTGGCAACAAAGTTCGGTTTTAAACTCGGTTTAAACCCAAGAAGATCCTCTAAAACCGAAGTTAAGAAGTAGCTTCGGTTTTAAACCAAAGTTAATCTGAACAATCTGGTTTTAAACCAAACTTACCCAATGCAATTAGATAGGCAACTCTGCTAAAACTCCGGTACTTAACTTTGGTTTTAAACTGAACCGACTTTATCTTTCCGCTAAAGTTTAGACGAAGATGGCCGCTGGCGGCAAATGTAAATATTTACTTTACGTTGCCAGCACCCATGCACTTGCTAATTGCCGGAGATGTCCAGCAAATTTTCTACGTGTTTTATGCCTAAGCAAAGAAGGTGATCACTTGTCGATGCGGCCCACCAATCATCAAACCCACGAACTCAACAGGTGCAGGAAGCACTAGCAGTCTTTAGACAGCAAGAAAGGTACGTCAAAACCAAAGTTAATCTCAGCATTGGTTTAAAACCGAATTTAGCGTTCAGATTAAGCTTTGGTTTAAAAGCTTAGTTTAAAACTTCGGTTTTAGCGGAAACTTAAAGTCACCCATTATCAACAACAGTTGTTGCTTACTTTGACCAGATGCTCAGATGCTGTCAATATTTTGAAATTTACTCACTTAACTGAAATAACTATTGATTAATCGTTAATTTTCAAAAAAAGTTCTTAAAAAATAACTGTTATCGGTATCATGAGTGAAGACAACAATACTACCAAGAAGCTCAGCTATCGCAGAGAGGCCGCGCGATGCTTGGTTTGTTGAGTATTTTGGTTAGTCGCTGAAGGCTGCTCTAAGTAGAAGGATTAGTAGGGTGACTTTCGCAAATCTAGGCTCCGTCTGTCTACCAAGTTTGAAGTTCGTAGGCCTTCGCGTTCAGAAGATACGGTGCATTTAGTGTGTCAGCTGTAGTCGGCCTGGTGACCTTGACCTTTGACCTTTTGACTTCGAAACGGGTTCACGAAATATGGGCTTCCGGGGCCTTTCAGTTCTCGACTTAGGTCAAGGCACGGGAGGGGCAGACAGACGGACGGACAGACAGACAGACAACGGCCATCAACGCTTAAAAGGGAATTCAACTTCAACATAATGTCGCAGTCAGGTTATTGGTCTTATATATCAGTTAACAATTTTCACCCTCTCGTCGTCGCCTTTTGCACATTAGTCAAGAAATTGTGAGATTTTTTAAAACACTTTACTTACTTATTTAGATAGTTTAAATAGGATTCGATTTCATTGCGATTGCATACTCTATGGTCTGGTGGGTGTGACCGCAGCCCCCGCACGGGCTAAAAAATGGTGTCCACTGTGACCTATAATCTCTGAGATAACCACCGTTATTCGATAGCGAACTTCAACTTCAACTTAACATTAATACGCTGCAGCAATTAAATTTTCTTTCGCGCAAACAGAAGAAATATTGCCGAAAATTAACGTGTTAAAACAATATTTACGTTCGCAAGCAGGAACTTCTTTTACTTCCGCTTGTGTAGCTGTGATGTGGTGTATTCCTCCGTTCAATAGCAGCCCGTCTTTCGAATAATGACTCTGGTAGTTTTATCGTCATACAGCTTCCTTGTTTCAGCTTAATTGTCACTTTCATGCAAAATATATGACTTTATTAAACATAAATCTTCATTTTAAGCTATATATTTTTAAAGGTTGAATTCCCCTTTAATTCCCCCTCCCTACGAAGGTCGGAGGCATAATAAGTAACCGATGTATTGGTACTCAAGTAGTTTCTGCAGCTGAAGTGACCTTCAAACATCATTCAAGGTCACCGGCAATGTCACCTTTTGATACGTCACATATGAATTCCTAATTATCATTCCGTTGCAACTATGTCCATATCTTGTATAGCATTGCGTTCTGCCATTTTAACATTGTTTTTCTTTCCCCTGGGGATGCTGTTCGGCCAATCGCGCTAAATTTTGCATGGACAGGAAGACATTGGTATGCTTGCAAAATGCCTCGCAGTATGTAACATTTTTACATACCTCGGCCTTCATTTTTTGTTTGCCCTGGGGACGCCCCTGTGGCAATCACGCAAAACGTTGCATGAATGAAAAGAAAATTCAATGCCTGCCAAACCCCTCACAGCATGTACCCACCTATCTTCAACAGTTTCCCAGTTATTCGAACCGCAAGTGCAAAAAATTGCCGTTTTCACATACCGCAGCCCACATTTTTGTTTCCCCTGAAGACGCCCGTGCGATTATCACGCAATATGTTGCATGGATGGAAAGACAATTCAATGCTTGCCAAACACCTTGCAGCATGTACCTATCTATCTTCAATAGTTTCCGAGTTATACGATGCTTAATTCAATGCGTAAGTCCAAAAATCGCTATTTTTACCACATTTTTGTTTCCCCCGGGGCAATCACGCTAAATGTTGTATGGATGGAAAGAGAATTCGATGCTTACAAACTGTCTTGCCTGCATGTGCCCATCTAGCTATAACAATTTCTGAGATAGAGCGAGATAATGGTCGAAAATCATCATTTTTTCATATCCCAATTGCATTCGACACCCTCGTTAGGGGGGTTCCCGTCGGAATATCGCCACCCCGTTCGGTATGGAAAAACTAGAATGGTGTGGCTACCCGATGGTGAAAAAATTTCGAAGATATGTTTATTCATTTTGGCATGATCCACGAACGTGACAGACGGACACCGCATGCCGGCAATAGCCGTGCTTATGCATAGCATTGCGCGGCAATAAAATGATAAAACTATTACTACTATGGCTTGAAGATAATTCTAGCTTGTTATCCTAACCAACTGTGACTGTGCCTTATCCCCATAAATCCAACAGTTGACAAAGGGGATTAACATCAGTGGTAAGAGTTCACTCACGCTGTATACTGAAGACAGCAATTTCACCCATGGTTCCATTGTCACCAGGATGAACACCGGACACCAGCAGCGTAGTATCAGATGTATTGAACTGCGCAAACTGCGTGTACTTCCACAGGTGGACTTTCATATCAGCCTCGCTCCACAACATCACTGGAAAACAGGACTTCCACACCTGCAGCATGGCAAACTCAACTACTGCGATATTTGCCACTGTTACTCAACTCAACTGATGTAAAAACTACTTTAAAATGAAAGGCATATATGTTGACAATAACATCAAAACCTTGTGGTGAAAGCAGTGGGTAACTGGTTTGTGTTGTGAATCTGGTAATAGGTCACCTGTATCACCCATGTGTCACCTGTATTGTCCTTAGGTCACATGCATCACTTATGTGTCACCTGTATTGTCCTTAGATCACCTGTATTGTCCTTGGGTCACCTGTATCACCCACCTGTCACCTGTATTGTCCTTAGATGACAAAGTGCTTAGTGCAGAAATGCTAGAAGGCCAGTTGTACCTAAAGTTCTCCTATCCATGGGTTTCCAACCTCTTACATCATAATGCGGCAGTGGCAGATCCTGAGGTTGGCCTCAGGCTCCGACTCAGCTGCATTATGTGCACAAAATGCCTACAGCAACTTCACCACAATACATCTCCGTAACCAACGAAAAACCAATCACTGGATACTGACATCCGCTACACTGTGCACTGCAATATGTGCACGTACGCATTGCAATGTGTGGACAAAAATGAAAGTGCTTAGTGCTGACCTTAATGAAGCCGTCTTTGGATGTGGTAGCAAACAGCTGTCCATCGTGTGAGAAGCTGACATGAAGGACCTGATCAGTGTGACTGCGTAACACTTCGCTCTCAATGACGGGACAGTGGTCTGACAGACGTTCATACTCCTCACGCCATGAACTGCAAAAACGCGACTGTGGGATTGAACGATCTATGGACCAGTGTCGGTAAACAAGATCACGCCATAGATACTCATCGGCCGCCACCCGACACCAAGTTTTGCTGACCTGTCGCCAGAAACAACTTCCTGTCATAAAAAGCAACCACTTAACAATCTGCATATCAATAAGCAGGTGCCTGAACCCTGTGCCCAATGGTCACACAATATGGGAAAAGTATATTTACACCATATACTGAAAACATCTCCGACAGGAATTTTTAATTTCTTCCAACCAAATTTTACAAAGTTACCACATGCCCCTTTAGGACCTTTATTTTGTTGACAGAAGATTTGGTCAGTAATGAATCCTGCTTCAACAGTTCTGAAAATTTTCCAGCTCTGTATATTTTAAACCCTTCCATTAGCAGACCCATACTATTCCATATATTAGCCTAATGTATTAACAGCATCAAATTATAGACAGAGTTGTTTTGTTGTCATTAGCCACTGACATAGACCACAACTTAAACTTGGTGAACTATAAGTTAAGCAGTTCTCACAGTTTAACTGACTGCTTTCAAATACATTTGTCTGCATTCGGAGATAATGCAAATATCGTGCACACAACTCAGCAGAATATACAAAACAGAACAACTGCATCTCTCTACCTGGGCAACTTTCAGCAAACTGGCCGCAGGCAGAAACTGGAAAATGTGCATTAAAATATCATCTGGCACGAACATCCACAGCTCCAGCAGTTCTTGATTCTGACCAACAATCTGGTTTGGCATCGTAAACACAGAGTCACAGACCTGACGGTCTTTGTGCGCCTGCTGCTAACAAGTCATATCAGACTATCAGTGTTCTCTTCAACACACAACACACGTCAAAAACATTCTAAGAATTCCAATACAGCACATTTGTTAAGCAAGATCTTATTTCAATAAAACCATTCTAACTTTCATTTACTGAAACATTTGGCTAGTTAAATGCTTTATCATGCAGTCTCTTGTTAATTCTAATAATTTGCCCTTCATAAATATAGAAAGTTAGCTGTTGCAAACAGGATGCGAAATCAGCATCATATAAAACACAGGATCACAACAATCCCGGACCTACACTACAATTTTATGTTCATAGCATATCGTAGCAAACATATGCTATTTTTATGAGGTAATAGATATATAACTGTTTAAAACAGCTGAAATAACCTTCAAGGTCAAACGGTGTAACGGCTCCATTCGACAGAGCACATATTACTTTCTGTTAGTCATCTATTGTAACTACGTGCTTACTTATACTGTTTCTGAGATACCACTTGTGGTATGCCGGAACACCGCACACCACAACAGACAACTTCTCCCATCATGGAAATATTCGCTAAAGCACCTTGAGACTACCAGACCACCTCTCACACCCTCAAAATATTACTTTGTGTTTTCGTTACACACCGCTCGAAAATGCTGCAATTTGACGCATATGTTAATGTTACCCCATAACGGACTAACAGCAGGCAAAAATAAAATATCTCTCAGTTATGACGGCAGTCGCTAGAAGAATGCAGGAAAAATGCTCGTCTGTCCCTGTTCTACAAGGATCTGCATGGACTGGCAGCTGTCCCTGTGCATGAACGTCCAGCATCCGCTGTTTTGCACTCGACATTGTGGAACTGATATATTTACCATTATGTCATCTCCGATTGATGCCCACAAATTCTCATTCTTGCCAAGGACAGTGACAGATTGGAACACTCTACCTGCCTCAACCAGAGCCAGATGCCCTCTCGACATACTGTATGCGCAGCTGATGAGCAACCTGCTTGCGGTAGCTAAGTTCTTGTTATACACCGACCCATAATCCTGACACTAACCTATCCATGAGGAATTTGTACGACAATTACAGTCAATTTTTGCTATCTTCAGTGAAATTCACAGAAGATATAATTGTCCATTTGGCAAGAATATCGAATGTGTACGGCAGCAAAAACATATGAAACTTACTTATATCGATACCTTTTCGTTATAATCAATATAAAATTGTCTCAAGATGCGGAAATCTTGTGTACTAATCAAATGTAGCACGCATCTTTTCTGAACATACAAATACTTTTGACACTTACGCCAACATAACTAACATTAACATCCGGTTCAGAATAGTGACTAGAGGTGGATACTTATTGACTTTATGCTACTTATTCAGCTTATGCCACTTATTCTGTTTAACATCTACTGTATTGTACTTTACACACTAAGAATAATAATCGTAATAACTTCCTAGTTATTGGCTTTATGCTACTTATTCAGTTCCTGTTAATTATTAATCTAACATTTATCAAACTTTACACATTAATAATAACAATAGTCATAACTTGCTACTTATTGACTTTATGCTACTTATTCAGTTTATCATAATTATTAATCTAATCTTGCTACTTATTGACTTTATCCTACTTATTCAGCTTATGCCAGCCCGAAAGGGCTGTGGACCAAGGCCAGAAGGGCCGAAGATCGAGGCCCACAGAGCCCAGTCGGCCGCGAGATTATTGGGGAGAGGGCAGCCATCCCCTCGCCACCAGCAAAAGTCTGGAGAGTGCATCGGGCAGCCAAACTGTTTTCCCGCTCCAAAGGTAACTTTGAACTGTCGAAAAAAGTGCCATCACGTATGGAGTAGTAGTCTTTCAGGCACAATTTATTGCTACAGCACAGTACCACTGGCGTTGTCGTATGGTCGCGATGATCAACGGATAATTTCAACATGTGACAACAGCACTAACACTACTTACGTTTCTCATTCAACAGTCCCACACTTACGCAGAAATTAAATGCATTCTCAAACGAGTTCACAACGAAACGACCTCCATTCAAAACATTATACACAACAACATGGTCGACATCAAATTTTCCGTTGCAGTCAATATTTACAGCTACAGCCTACAGACTCCGATGCGCTTGGAATCTTGCTCTAGAAACTGAGGCTGTACATGCACTAATGCGAGTGCAGGATGCTGCATCGTGAGTATGTTCATCATACCTTGGGCGTGTTCGACAGCTTAGCGGTGGAATAGGCCGGACCATTGGGCAGTGTATGTTACACAGGTCAAGCTGCTGGACAACTTTCATCCTTATCCAGTAGAAAATGGCAGCAATTGCCGGCAGGCAATACCCCATGTACTGAATCGCCTGCCCACAATTGCTGCCATTTTGTTCTATTGGATAAGGATGAAAGTTGTCCAACAGCTGACCTGTGTAACATAGGCCGTCCAGTGGTTCGGCCTATTCGACCGGCAAGCTGTTGAACACGCCCGACAGGCCACATATCGCCCGTGCATCGATCACGTGGTCGAGTCGAGTTATTTTTCAACAGCAATTTCACTAATATAATTCATATTCATGAAGCATTTCAGTTTTTTCTTATTTCAAAAAATTAACATGTTTCACTTTGCATGTGGATTGCTTATCATTAATGAAGATTTACAGTATGCACGAACTATTTTTTTGCTCCTTGCAGATTTTCATCTGTTACAGACAGGGGCGTCTATCCCCCCCTAACACCTTGGAGCAGTAGGCCCCCGGACTGTGGCAAGGGGGCCTGGGGGAGCGCTTTAGCTCTCCAGCGGGTCTGGGCAGAGCCCGGCCGCCAAACGGTATTTGGTGAATTTCAGGCTAAAAATCTCGCCTCTAGTAGCAACGATCTTCAGGAGCTTTTCAGGAAATAAAACATCAAATTATGACCGTCATGTTGGATGCCTTCTCGTAGCGATTTTGCAGAAACTTAGGGGGTGGGTGCATTAATAATTAATGCACTTCCCCCCTAAGTTTCTGCACAAACGCTCCCCCCCTTACTTTTTCCATGGTGCATTTGCTCCATCGTTTATATGGAGTAGACGCCCCTGGTTACAGACACCTATAAATACAACATCCAACGCCATGCCCTGTAGCTGGACCAGAGGCCATTTGTTGAAGCTGAACAAGAACCGAGTAAGAACTGACTTAAGACAACATTTCTTCAGCGAACGTGTTATTAATACCTGGAACAAACTTGATAACGACACAGTCTGTGCATCATCGTTGATTTGCTTCAAACG
>Ga0209339_1000613_pt1 | contig 13440 bp, 12 predicted proteins | sample OlaalgELextract3_FD_187376 | JGI IMG/M metagenome (GOLD analysis project Ga0209339, IMG submission 187376) | Olavius algarvensis symbiont microbial communities from Tuscany, Italy - Type A ELBA extract 3 (SPAdes) (version 2) | ecosystem: Host-associated > Annelida > Digestive system >... | reverse complement strand
TCAGCTTTCCTGAAGTTCCATCTTCTGCGTTGGACTCCTCTGATGATGGGAAGTTGGAGGCCAATGTGAATAACTGAAGGTCGGTGCTGACTGTGCGGGAAGTCACCAAGAACCACAGAGGAGGCACTCTGTTGACAACGTGGGATAGACGACGGATGGACCGACGTGAGCAGCCAGCACATATCTTGCCCTTAGTGCCCGCCAGCAATAATGACGATGTGACACATTAAATACAAGCACGATATACGCTGTGACCATTCTGCTTGTCCATCCATGATCTTGTCATCTATGTCAAAATGCCTAAACATATCCTTCATCTGTACATGAGGGGCAGGTCAGTCACTGAGACGAGACCGTAACAGTTTGGTGCAGTGTGCGTATCTTAGTGTTTAATCAGACTTTTTCTTCTCTTAGCCTCACCATTCTAGTTTTCTTACATCCTGCATCATGGCAAAATTCCAGTGATGTCATCTTTACTGTCAGAGTATTAAATACACATTTGACATGAAAAGTTTGCACTTGTTGTCCAATATTTGGATATATGTTTATAATGAAGCAAGATACAGGATCATAGTTCTTTTATTCATGATGCATATTGCACAAGCTTGTATGAGAGACATGGACAGAAGCAGCACAGTGCATAGTGCAGTCCCATGTTAAAAGACTGCGTGGCGCACAGAAGCAGCACAGTGCATAGTGCAGTCCCATTTTAAGAAGACTGCACGGTGCACAGCAGTTTATTATGTAAATTGTGCAACTCTTAATTAACACCGAGAGTTTGTGAGATACATGCCTGTGTGATTGCTGTGCAGTTGAAGTGCAACAAGGCTCATTGGCGACTTCTGCCGTTGTTGTTAGTGTATTTGGCGCTGTACTTGGTGTTGGTGCCATCGCTCTAATCATTGTCTTCATATATATGAGGAGGTAAAAGTTAATTTTTTTGTGTAACACTGTCACTAATGTCACATATGCCTGCATTTTCAACATGTAGCCATACATGTTCAAGTACAGTCATTCTACATTCATCAAATGAACCAGGTGAACTCTCGCAATGGCTCTGCCATGATGACAGCACCATAAACATTGTCGTGCTTATTATTATTATTATTATTACAGTGCAGTGTTAATCTATCCATCAATACATCGTGTTATAGTGAGGCTGTGTGCTGTGACCTCCAAACTGCAGTAACATATGAGTTCACTGTCAAATTCATGTCACTTGCTTATAGTTGCCTGATTCAGTTTATCTGTAGCTAGCCAGTCCAACACAAGGTTGCCTATGAATATGCCATCTGAAGCACAAAGATTAGTACACAAGCTGAGGCTACTAGTTAACTCCATAGCTTTCAAGAGCGAGACATATGCAATATAATTGCATCAGTGAGATGCATACCAGCCATGCGTGGCGTCAGTCCTTGGAGTTATCGCCCCGAAGAGAGCTGATGCATGGAAGATGACTGACCAGCGTATGAAATTTTGCCTTGATGGGTTCAGCCGTTCACGATATCCATATTATTGCAATGACACTAGCAGAGTTTTTTTTGCCTCGGGGCATCCATCCCTCGATCCTCTCCTGGGACGCAACCCTTACATTTTTGGAAAATTTTTATCACACTGATCTTAAGTCCTAGATGATGTGAATCGCCACGATTTGCCATTTTTTATCGCGCATCAGCATACTGACGTGCGATATTGATATAGCAGATCTGTCCGTCCGTCTGTATGTCTGTCTGTCCGTAATGTTCCAGTATCAGATGAAAACGGCTTAACATATCGTTATAGTTTTTTCACCATACGGTAGCCCAATCATTCTAGTTTTACCAGCATCAAACATCTTCACGAAATTCCGACGGGGTCACCCCCGGCGGGGGCGCTAAATACAGGTGGGGTATAAAAATTTTGCGATTTTCTACCAATAAGTCGTTATATCTCGCAAACGATAGAAGATATCGCCATAGTTACTATGGAAGTCGAATAGGAACTAGTATGCGATCTATCAAATGGTGTCATTTCCAATTCCAATGACCTTGAACGAACCCTAACCATGTTTTCAAGATCACACCATTCTTTGACGCTAAATATCTCACAAACGGCTACATATACGGCCATAGTTACTATAGAAGACGAATAGGAAACCGCACTCAAGCTTTCGAATAGCACCAATTTCAATGACCTTGAGTGACCTCTAACACCGATTTCAAGGTCACAATATTGTTCAACGTCAAATAACTCGAAAATGGTACAAGATAGAGCTATATTTACAATGGCAGACCAATAGAAAGTTGCGTGTGCTCTATCGAACGGCGCCATTTTCAATGACCTTGAAAGACCCCTAACCTGATTTTCATGGTCACGCCATTATTTGACACTGAATATCTCCCAAACGGCTACAGATACGGCCACAGTTACTGTAGAAGGCGAATAAGAAACCACACCCAAGCTTTCGAATGGCACCAGTTTCAATGACATTGAGTGACCTCCAACCCCGATTTAAAGGTCACGATATTATTCAATGCAAAAAACTCGAAAATGGTACAAGATAGATATATTTACAATGGACGACCAATAGAAAGTCGCATATGGTCTATCGAACGGCGCCATTTTCAATGACCTTGAATGACCTCTAACCTGGTTTTCAAGGTCACACCATTCTTTAACATTGAATATGTCACAAACGGCTACAGATACGGCCACAGTTACTATAGAAGGCGAATAGGAAACCGCATCCAAGCTTTCGAATGGCACCAGCTTTAATGACATTGAGTGACCTCTAACCCCGATTTCAAGGTGACGATATTATTCAACGTCAAACAACTCGAAAATGGCACAAGATAGAGCTATATTTACAATGGTCGACCAATAGAAAGTCGCATATGGTCTGTCGAATGGCGCCATTTTTAATGACCTTGAACTCGAATAACCTGGTTTTCAAGGTCACGCCATTCTTTGACACTGAATATGTCACAAACGGCTACAGATACGGCCATAGTTACTATAGACGGCGAATAGGAAACCGCACCCAAGCTTTCAAATGGCACTACTTTCAATGACCTTGAGTGACCTCTGACCCACATTTCAATCACGATAATATTCAACGTCCAATAACTCGTTTCATAGTAAGTCGTGTATTATCTGTCCAATGGTTTCGTTTCCAGTGACCTTGAGTGACCCTTAACATAGATTTCAAGGTCACGGAGATGCCCTAGAGAAATTGTGTGCGCAGCTGACGTGCGATCTGTTTGCGATAGCTAAGTTCTTGTGAGATACCGGTAATCACATCAAATGACTTGTCGAGAGGCTCAAATTACAACTCTCTTGTCCTGTCTTTTTCTGGGTCTTGCATTAGGAGACATCAATGACTTATTGCAACGATACCCCATATGGCTGGTATGCACAATATTATGATGATGATGATCTCTACTAAAATGGGATGACATCTGACAAATGGATGTACCACTTTGGAAAAATTCACTCCAATCAGTTGCGCTGCTGCCAAGAAATCTGTAACCGGACAAAGAAAAAAAGAAACACAAAGTAACAGCAAACTATACGCCCACCCCATACTACGTATGGCATCCCATACTACGTATGGCATCCCATACTACGTATGGCATCCCATACTACGTATGGCACCCCATACTACGTATGGCACCCCATACTACGTATGGCATCCCATACTACGTATGGCATCCCATACTACGTATGGCATCCCATACTATGTATGGCACCCCATACTACGTATGGCACCCCATACTATGTATGGCACCCCATACTACGTGTGGCATCCCATACTACGTGTGGCACCCCATACTACGTGTGGCACCCCATACTACGTGTGGCATCCCATACTACGTGTGGCACCCCATACTACGTATGGCACCCCATACTACGTATGGCATCCCATACTACGTGTGGCATCCCATACTACGTATGGCATCCCATACTACGTATGGCATCCCATACTACGTGTGGCATCCCATACTACGTGTGGCATCCCATACTACGTGTGGCATCCCATACTACGTATGGCATCCCATACTACGTATGGCATCCCATACTACGTGTGGCATCCCATACTACGTGTGGCATCCCATACTACGTATGGCATCCCATACTACGTATGGCATCCCATACTACGTGTGGCATCCCATACTACGTGTGGCATCCCATACTACGTGTGGCACCCCATACTACGTGTGGCACCCCATACTACGTGTGGCACCCCATACTATGTACGGCGGGTAATTACAATTGAAGCTGTGTCTTTCAATGTTCTGTACTAGGAGATGCTATCTTGACACTTGAGAATGCTGACTGGTTTTCAATAGCATCTAGCCATGTAGTATTTACATTAGAGGTTTCACGATCATGCGCTATATAAATCGACTTTTTACTTACTTACTTAATTATTGAACACATGCTGTGTGACATGTTTTTGCCGTTGTTTCAGCAGCTGACCTGTGCTTATTCGCTATTGTGTTTGTAGATGTCGACAGACTAAAGGGAACAATAACAAACCGCAGGAAAACGGGACTCGTGTGTCTACAGTAAGTTCTGATGTCTCCGAGCTATAATACTGTTTCTATGAAGTTGCCTTAGGCTTTGTTTATGTACAATTAGCAAAACAGATTCTCAACATTGACAGACGTTTGGTGGATTACTGATAGCTTTTCATGTCGTATGAATGTCCTTCAGTTTTTTTGTGCATAACATGACTTAACAGTAGACAAAACTGCATCAGATATTTCAGTATTTTTTCATACTTTTTTGTGTGGCGTTAACCATTGACAGCAGTCAGTTCTGAACTAGCATAATTTGTTTCTGCTTCAGTTGAGTGGTGTATTTGTCGCACTTGTAAAGAGCATGTGTCTAACTGCGACCAAACATGATCAGGGACTCATCCAGATTCGGTCCCTAGGACCAGATTACCACCAAGAGTTAATAAGTTCTGCCCATTGGTGGCCCAGTCATAACAAGTTTCAGTGAAATCGGCTGATTACTTTTGCAGTAGTCCTCCCAGCAGACGTAAAGTTTTCCAAACTCAACAGTCAAAATCAGTCAGTGTAAAGTGTAATGAAGTGTCTTCAATATTGATTGATTTAGGTCTCTGTTCAATTTCTATCAGCAACACATGGAAGCCTATTGTATCTAAGTGTAGTGTGTGTGTGTGACTGTGCTGTTCTGTAATCCAACTAATGACTGAAATGCAGTGACACGGCTGTGACTAGAAGTCATGGTGAATCACGTTAGTGAATGCAGATTGCAGAACACCCGTGGTAATACCCGTGAAAATCCATCCTGTTCCGCAGTATTCCAGCATAAATCAGTCCCATTCCCGTGTGAAATCTGTGCTATGTATTCTCATACCCATGGGAAACCCGCCGGAGACCCATGCCCCTTCCCGTTCTGGTGCAGCTCTCTGCTTGCATGTGAATTCACCATATCGCTTCTCATTACGCAGTGCTGATGGTACTTAACAGATCTGAGTGTGCTTCGTCGTAGATCAGTCATTGTATTCTTTTATAACTGTAGGGTTGTGTGCCTGGTTATCACATGGAATTAACTGATTGTAGATTTCAGGAAGTAGAGTAGAGCCTGTACAACTGAGACCGAATGGCTACCAGAACTTGACAATGTCAAGTGACAATACTCAGCGGCTTTCTACACTGAGTGCCGTGTCGTGTCACAGTCCAAAGCAGTTTGAAACAACACTGTGAACGCTGCTGACTGATGCACTAGGATGCTGTGCTTCTGTGTGTTTATATGCGCTGTAGTTGGGAGTATAGACACTGTTGACAGCTTCAGCGTTGTTGCCTTGACAAGTGGCTTTCATTTGCATTACATTGTTGCATTAGGATTAGGCCTGCTGACATTCAACAAACACAGTCACATACTGATATTTATATAATGGCCATGTGATGGCATGCTCAGTGTGGACCAGGAATTCCACGTATGATAATAACAGGTAGCTAGTTTGACTCTGGACAAGTTCACACACACACATTCTCCTGTCAAATGGTATAATTTGATACTGGCCAAAAGACAGTGATGCCATGTGGGTGGTCTGGCATCATTGGCCATCACTACAAGTATAGGTTTGCATTGTGTTGTCATCCTTCATGCACAGCACTGTTGCATTTGCCTACAAAGCTGCCACGTGTACCATGTGTGTTCGTGTGTCCTAAACATCCTGCACGACAGTTTAGTGCTGTGAGTATCCACAGTTTTTGCAGAGAGTCCGTTTTGTGTATTGTTGAGGTATTGAGTCATCAGTTTGTATGCATATTTATGTACAATTCTTACAGTAATGTCAACATCCACAGATGGAAGAATATCACTGTATAAGTGACAGTGTTATTGTTAACTATGCACATTCCATTTTCGACAATCTGTTGCATTCTGCACTCCTGATCTGCGCACTCCAAAGTGTTTTGCTACATTTTATTAATTGTGAATAAGTGGCAATTTTCGTGTTGTAATACATTCATTGCATGTTTTCATATCTTAAATATAGCTGTAAATGAGCCATTTTAATTCATGATTTGTGTATCTGCATGTGCGTATGTTATGAAATATGCTTGAAGAGAAGTAGCTGCAAAAGCCTTTCTCCATGCTTTTATAAATGTGAAGCACATACTTACATGTTTTTGTGTGATGGATGTGTAGACTAAGAGACATCAATCAGGGTTCCCACTGACCTGGACAGTCTGTTGTTGAAATATTGCTGAGGAGGTCCGTGAAAACTGTGGTGAATTATGTTAGTGGTCGGGGAAAAATAGCACACATTGTCAGATTGTCAGATTGAGCAACTGTTAGTGTAATATTGCTTCAGGCCAGAAGCGTGATGAGTTTGTTTTTGATTATTTATATTAGATTCTTATTATTTATTTTGCTTGTTCAAATGATAATGGCAATGGAATCGACCAAAAATCACCTAAAACCATAGTTGTCACATCTGAGACGGTCAGAGAGTATTTTCTGACATAGGTTAGTCGGGCAAAGTCAGGAAATTTCCTTCTTAAGTTGAGTGTGAACCCTGTCACAGTAAGTAAGTAACGAATGTTGTTAAGTAATGTAATTATGATCGTTTTGTCGCGTTTTGTTTATGATGATTCTGTTTTGCAATAATTTGCACATAGATTTATCAGTTGATAGCTGCTTCTGCCGACTTCAGTGGAGTAGTTTGTATGTCATGGACTGTATGTCTGTCTGTGAACGACATATTTCAAAAACTTCTTGGACTAACAGAGAACTGATTAGAGGTTTTTCTATGACGATGCGCTATATAAATCGACATTATCTATCTAGTTAGTTTAATGTCAAAGTGTCCAGGCTAAGTGTTAAGTTGTTGGAGGTATAGTGTCCTCAGCGAATGTTACTTATCATATTGTGGTTTAATGTTTATTTCTAGCTTACACTTGTGGTCTCGAGTCTTTTATTAGATGTGTAACTAAGCTTCGTAGACTGCAGGGAAAATGTTGCTGATGCATATTACTGTAGAATTTATCACTTCGACACTTAGAAAGATGTGTATCAGTGCTGATGTAACAGATTTATCACTGTTAACTGCCGAACTACTGACTGATTTGATGGCCTAAAGACACAGTCAAGAAAATAGGTGCAAGATCTTTTACTTGATCTTTCTACACTGTGTTCAGAAAAAAAACTTCCACTCTTGTTTTCTTGCCTAACTCTTAGAAAAAGTAACAAATTTGAATGAAAATTTCAGACAAAATAGCTAATGAAATACTGATTCTAATAGCAGCATAAAAATAATTTGTATTCTTCTTAAATATTCTTTTCTAGCAGCGATGTAAACTGGATGTCAGTAAAAGTGTCGTAACAGTAATAAGATTTATAGTTGAACATCACATTATTATTAAATACTCGTGAGTAAATAAAAAGTATGAAGCAAATTACTTTCTGAAGATGTTTCCTGACAGAGGATAGAGTTTCAATGGGTAACATGCTCTTGCAACTTTTTTGTTTAACGGCATGTAAATAATATTCGTTTAATAATAATAATAATAATTAAAACATTTAACGGAAAAGTGACAGCAGTGGCATGACTGACTCGTGTTCGGGTTCTAGTCGACCACACAATGCCCACCCCACTGCAAAGATCAACAAAGTTAATATCTCGCACAGATAGTTTGATCAGTATCTTTTCCCCAGTCAAGACTTCATCTTTTGTCAAAAACATCTTCAGAAAGCATTTTTCTTCTATGTAATTTGTTTTACTCACATCCATTTAATGAGATGTTTATTATCAATAGTAAATTTCATTGCTGTAACAACACTTTTACTGACGTCTGGTTTACATGGCTGCTAGCAAAGAATATTTAAGAAGAATACAAATTATTTTTATGCTGTTAGAATCAGTGTTTCATTAGCTATTTTGTCTGAAATTTTCATTCAAATTGGTTACTTTTTCTAGTAGTTATGCAAGAAAACAAGAGTGGATGTTTTTCTTCTGAACATAGTGTAGTTGTGTGGCCAGTGCATGGTTGACCACTATCTGGCAGGATGGCATAAAAGGCGACCTGAACTAGACGTTAGTTTCGTTAGGTTTGGTATTGCTTATGTTAGTAGTTTTGATTAATTAATGTTTTATGTTTTTGTGTTGTCATTTGGTTGTAATCACATTTGTTTTGCTAGTAGCAGCCAAGTGATTGGTTAGTCAGACCAGTTTCAAATGACTGGCTGGGAAGATCGTCTCTGCAGTGAGCTGTAATGTGTCGAGTGTGACGTTAAACCCTGCTCTACCTATCAGTACATCAGTCGGTCACCGTTGGCGCTGGTGTCAGTTTCCCTAGATGTCTCTTGTTGAACATCTTTAGTGAGCATTTTGCTCATTTTTTCCAACTCGTAACCATGAATTGTTTTTCTTTAATGGTAAATCCAGTTGCTGCAACAACACTAACTGACGTCCTCCTCATTTCGTTGCTACTAATGAAAAATATTAAATGATAAAAATTTTATTTTCAGATATGTAAAGTCAGCATTGCCTCAGCTACATTACGTAGACTTCTTTTTATAGATGTATTTCAGTTTTTTGTGAACATGCTGTAGAATAACGTGTATAAAGCAGTATACTTACGAAGCCTGTAGACATACATATCTATATACATTTATCATCTACCCACCAAGCAACAATAGCACACGCTGTTCTGGTGCGTATGTATTCTGTGCTCTGATACAAAAATTTTATTGGAATACTCTGCATGAAATATGTCAACTTTGCAGTCATTGCATCATTGACTGAAAACTTTCCTATTTCAGCAATGCTTTCTTCATTAGTACCTTCTGGTGCTTTGTACAGTAATATTTCTTGCTTAGACCACTCTGATAGTCTTACTTATTATTACATTATTATTGTGTTTTATTACATAGTGGGAGTGGTATAGAATTATTAAGCTGCCACTCACGACAGCAAGAGCGGCTTAGTGCATCGGTTCTGTTCGTCTGTCTGTCGCCAAAATGCAAAAAAACGCAATTTTCTCAAAAACTAAGCAATTTAGAGCTATGGTGTTGATTGATGACGTATAGGAAGTTGTCTAATTGCGCTTTTCAGAGAACCCATTATTGGATCCATAAAATCCAAGATGGCTGAGAAACGCCATCTTGAAAATGTGCATGACGTCATTTTTTCTGCTGAGGGTGGACCAATATAGATAAAATTTTGGAGACTGGTGCAGAATGACATGTCGAATTCGGTGATATGGTTGAAGAATTCCAATATGGCGGATGCTTTGGCGAATTCAGTGGCATGTAATCCCAGAGCCACGTCTCACATTGCAGGGTGCTGCCACTTGGTGAATTCATTGTCACAATTCCAGAGCAACATGCCACATTGCCGGGTGCAGTCACCTGGCGAAACCAGTGTCATGATCGTGGCACATTGCAGGGTGTAAGAATTCCATCCGACATATCGAAAATCGTTTTTTGCCATATTTTATTTATTTTTTGTTTTAAATGTATTTTGTGCAGTTTGAGCTTTGACGAGCGGCGGCTTTCGTATCGTCTCCGATACACTTATTACTGTATGTAGTCTGTGTTATATTCACTGTAGGCTTAAAAGACATCTATTACACAAATCCTTGTCACCTGCTGGTAGCTACCAGACTGCCCTCACTGACTGGGTCCCTTGTGGAACATTAAGCTCTACTGATTCACTCACTGTCTCTGGTAGCTACCAGACTGCCCTCACTGACTGGGTCCCTTGTGGAACATTAAGCCCTACTGATTCACTCACTGTCTCTGGTAGCTACCAGACTGCCCTCACTGACTGGGTCCCTTGTGGAACATTAAGCCCTACTGATTCACTCACTGTCTCTGGCTTTTAGGCTTTTTTTGCTCATCAGCTTCTCTTTCTATTCTTATTAATTTTCTGTTTTGATACATGTGGTAGACTAAGCTGACTGCTGTCAGCTTTTGAGAGTGCATTATGCAATGTGTTTCATATTGTATTGTATCATTATGGGCTGAGACCACTGAGAATGTGTTGCTGTCTCTGATTATGGAAGGTCCAGGATGCAGCTGGATAGCTTCAGTGTTTTATTGTCATTGTGTGAAGTCCAATGTGCCTTTGCATGTATCGGAATGGACAGATTATCGCTTTCCTGTTTCACCAGACATCATTATTCAGGAGAATACAGTAGTGGCTGCATTTTACCTCTGCAACAGAGTTGGGGAGGTTATGTAGTCGGCCATGTTTCTTTGGTTGTCAGCACAAGTAATCAGCCGATTTCATTGAAACTTGCTGTTTTGATTTGGTGACAGTGGGAAAGTCAATTTACTTCTAGTGGTGATCTGACATCCTGGACCCTCTGCAGTGCAGAATACGACATTTTAGGAGAGTGATTTATAAGCATTTCTCATACAGTCACCAGCTGCTTTGTATGAAGCTTTGCAGAATGACTGACGTGGACAAAGGGATGACTCAATTGATGCCGTGGTGTGTTGACAGAGTTGAGTGTATGACCGTCACAGTTGTTGCTTAGTTGCCTTACTGTTTATAGAAATATGTAACTGTTATAACACACACAACATCATGTATATAAGATATGCAGACCAGATGCAACTGCCTGCCTGTTCTGTGCGTCAGCCCTAATGGTTGTGGCACTGCCATTTGATAGTAATGCTAACGATATTTAACCACATACAAGCGTAATGTTGTTTTGGCAAGTGATACTGTTTTAATTACTGCACTGGTATGTGAAGCTGTGTGGATCGGACTTGATCCATTACCTCGTTAAATTATAGTTCTGATAACTGTAGTTGTTTGGGTTCAGGTGTTTATACTGTAGTGCATGTGTTTTGTTCTATTGATATCAGAATTAGGTACAATCTATATTGTACGGTATATAGTCGAGTCCATATCATAAAGATGTAGATTTGTAATATTACTTTATATGCTACATTCCATTTTTTAAAAGCAATTTTGATGCAGTTTCTAATTATGCAGTTAATTGACAATTTATCATATGTCAAACTGATTTTACGAACACCTTGTGTTGCTTGTTGCTGACTGCTGCTGTAATGCAGTGGATCACAAATGATAATAATGTTTTGCCGTTGTATCTATGATTTCTGGTTTTACTTACTAACTGCTTTTTATATTCGTGTTAGCATAGTCTGTTTTGCTGTATATGAATATGTATGTATTTTGATATGCATACACTGCATGTGTTACATATTTGTTGTGTTCTACCTTTTAAAGTGTTTTAGCCTGATTTGTCCGATTATAGCATTAAAGTGGTCATGGCGTGCTGGTGTCTGATGTGTGGATATGGGAAAACAAGGTTTGAGATACCGTGATGTCCAGAATATCTAGTTGATATCACATTGCATATTGGTCCACTCTTATTTGTAGAGTCCATTGTAGAGAGTGTGGGTTGGAGGCCCCAGTAGGAAGAACGTGATGGCAGTAGTTGGAGGACAATAGTTTTGATTGATGTGCTGTAAGTGACCCCTAGTGGGGTCTAGTGCGTAAACCCAGCCGACGACATATTTCTTGTAGTCTTACATTTCTGAGTGCTGTTGGTAACAGACGCGAAGAATAAACAACATATAGCAAAACTAAAATTATATATTTATTAATTGTAACAGGATACACAAATTTATTCAAATGATATTATACTCAAGCAAAGTCTACAGTAAGTTTAACATAGAATTAAATTTTTAATACAATGATTAACTCTAAGCTGTCTCTGATTACAGTTACTTCAATGTATACATACGTATTATCTTGATGCAAACAAAACTGATCTAGTTTGTGCTTGAATACATCAAATTTGCAACAATACTGTCATTCTTGCATTGATGTCAAACTCAAAAGCATTGAAATAAAATAAGTAGGACAGCTGTAAATCAGGTAATTAGCAATGCAACCGTAAGTTCAGTTACGTATTAATTAACGCTTAACTTTATCCTAAACCTTCAGCTAGGATAAATCAAAACATAAGCGTAACGACACTTGAAATCTAATGCAGATGCTCATTACGCTTAAGGAATACCAGCTGAACCAGCATTCTTCTTGACTGACCTCATAATAGGCCGGCTTGACGGAAATCTTACTCAGTATCAGCAGAACTGCACGGTGCAGCAATCACATGTACAATCGAGTATATGTCGCGTAGTGAAGACCGGATTTTTAAACACGGCTCGTCAAAAACTGTCAAATCGCACCACGCTCCAGCAAACCCTCAAAAGTCACATTGAAAACACGTGAAACTGATAATAAGTCGATGGCGTGATAAACTGAAAAGATACGAGACTCTGTGAACTGAACAGCATGCGATGATGTGTAAATCTGTCTGTTCAGCAAACAGTGATAATACAGTTAAACATTGTACAAGAAGCTCAGCTGTCGCAGAGACACCGCGCGATGCTTCATCATCACTCGAGGTCATTCCAAATGACACCCTTGAGTACGGCATGTGTAAATTCCATAGATATTGTGTCTATCTCGTACCGTTTCTGAGATATTCAGCATCATATAATGGCGTGACCTAGAAATTGGGGTTAGGTCAATGATGCTGTTCGATAGATCATATACCACTCATTATCTGTCTGCCATTGTAAGTAGGATAGCTTTGTATACCATTTACGAGTTCTTTGACGTTGAATAATAATTTGAAATCTGACGTAGGGGTCACTCGTGCAAGGTCATCGAAAATGGCACCATTCGAAAGCTTGGGTAAGCTTTCTATTCGCATTCTGTAGTAACTACGGCCGTATCTTGTATCGTTTCTGAGATTAGCACCGCTGCAAGTATGTCATTAAACGTTCAGTTCAGTTCAGTTCATTAGCGAGATATTGCTCGAAAATCGTGATTTTTGGCCGACCGTTAGGTCAGGCCTATGCCATAGGAAATCCGTCCGTCCGTCCGTCCGTCTGTAACGTTGGTGGATTGTGGCCAAACGGCTTAAGCGATCG
>Ga0209339_1000612_pt1 | contig 13464 bp, 9 predicted proteins | sample OlaalgELextract3_FD_187376 | JGI IMG/M metagenome (GOLD analysis project Ga0209339, IMG submission 187376) | Olavius algarvensis symbiont microbial communities from Tuscany, Italy - Type A ELBA extract 3 (SPAdes) (version 2) | ecosystem: Host-associated > Annelida > Digestive system >... | reverse complement strand
AGTTTTAGGGAACTAGGCCTATAAAAGGAGTGATTTTAGTAGTACTTATATCAAAAAAAGTCAAGTAGTATTTTATCTTATCATGCTGATATAATGAGAATTTTTACGTTTATGCGTCCACTCTATAAATACAGAGGCAAACCTATATCGGCATGGTATCGCTGCATCTCTCTCTTGGATGAATCCAGTATTTTTTTATAGGGTGGGCTGTGTCCACCTTCGACAATGAGATTCAGCGCTACTTGGTGGGCACAGCCCACCCTACGACGAGATATTTTTGCAACGTTAGGGTAAATCTAACGGTCCAGGCATTACGTATCGTCCTTTTGATTTGAAAATTATTCGGCACCAAGGGCCTTCAAGTATTCATAGCTTGCCTTAAGCGCATCAGCGCCGGCAACTTCAAGGGTAGAGTGCTCAACCGTATCCTTCAGGATTGAATAAATGCCGGGAAGGTCAAGAATACCTGTACCTAGTGCAACCGGTGCCATGGCCGCCCCATATACCTGCCCTCGCTGCGCTTCCATTTCCGCCGGCATATCTTTCCAGTGAATATGTTGGATTTTGCTTTTGAAATGATTCGCAAATTCAACCGGGTCGGAACCACCCAGCCAGCAGTTACCGGTATCGAGGTTGACACCTAAATTGGATGAATGGCCGCAGCGTTCCAGTATCGCTTCCATTCCATTGATCGTATCTGTTACGGGGCCGTGGGGCTCCAGCAGAATAGTTACTCCTAAATCCGTGGCCAATTCAACCGCGTCATGAATTTTTTCGGCTATGATTAAAGCCCCTTCATCCACACTCAGGCCCCTGCCCCAGGCAGTATCCGGCTCCATTTCAGTGGTAATCACGTAAGGAACTTCCATCTGGGCAGCCAGTTTGACGGCTTACCATATTTCATTGACACCATATTTGGATGGATTTGAAGGGTCCAGTAATTTGGCGTGCGCGCATACAGTGGTTGCAGTGATCCCATGCTTTTCAAACAGTCTTTTCAGGGCAATCGGATTGCTGTCGAAACTGACCGACGCGGTCATACCGATGGTGTCGATGAGTGATCCACCGGAATGGCTATCGGTCACATCCGCATATTTAAACCCCATGTCTTCGATAATTTGCAATTGGTGATCAAGGCTGCTAAACGGTTCGATTAAAGCGAAACAACCTACTTTCATGGTCTTCCTCCTTTCTGGCGACATAGTCTGGTTTCAAAAAAAACTGAAAAGATCGGCAATCGGAAAGTATAAGATAACGTAAAGGGGTCAAGTCTGCTCTTGGGGAGCTAAGAGGTCAAGTCTGGTCTTGACTTTTAAACGATTACAATAACCGAACAAAAGAGTCAAGAGCAGACTTGACCCCTTTTTTATCTCAAGTAATTTTTAGCGGTTGCGTTGCCAGCAGGTGATAGGCTCAATCTGTGTCTTTAGTGTGCAAGTTAGCATTATTTTGCCGGCCCTGCCAATTGAATAAAAAAACTTTGATCGCTCTTCATTCTATGGCAATTCCAAGCTTGTAACGACAGCAGCATGATCGGAAACAGTCGGCTCGGCGGGATCTACATCGGTATTAAAAACAACCTGAGCACTTGTCACCTTGCCGAAATTTTTGGTGAGAATGTAATCGATTCGTCTGGACCCTGGACCTCCGAGAGGCGTGACATCAACAGTACAGTGTTCATCGGGATCATCTTTATCTTCACAAAGTGTAACCAGGGATTCAGTGTTGGGGGGATCAGAATTAGCAATTATAAAATCAGCATACGCATCATTGAATCCTTGATCATCAATAATATCGTCGTACAAACCCTCTTCAGTAGAATTTCTATTTCGATCAAGATTGAGATCCCCCCCCAAAAACGGCCGGGCTCTCTCCGGGAAGAAATCTTTCCACATTATTGTAAAACTCAAATGACTCTTGCTGGTGAACTGCAAGTTCTTCAGGAGGGCAGCCAGCACACCAATGCGTATTATAGATACTTATCCTACCGCGCCGGGGAACTTTTAGCCGGACCATCTGGACGTTTCGTGGAAGTCTGATAACACGGCCATCAAACTCAATTTCAGTAGCCCGAGACAACCGCTTAACAAGGCTAAACTTGATTTCACAACGACTCAGAACCGCGTTTGCAACCGCCAAAAGACCAGGCAAGCCCGTTTCAAACGCAGTTTTCAGGTTATAATTTTCGCCATAATAAACTTCTAGAAAGTGCTGGAGGTCCTCAGCGCTATTGTGGGTTCCCACTAGAACCCCCCCCAACCACTTCCTGGAGCAAAATGACATGAATATCATTATGAGCTGCATATTCGGCAATATCCATTAATCTTCGATCACGTTCCACGATCTCTGAAAACAAGAGATTGATAGTCATGACATTAATGGTTCCGCTTTTACCAACATCGCGACATTGATAGTCATCGTTCCACCACCATGCTGCAACATTGGCCGGCAGTAGAAATAATAACAAAGCTAACAGTATTGAATACTTGAATACATTTCGATGTGCCCTCATTTGACGCCTCCTTTAAATTTTGCTTCCATGGATTCTTACTACTCTTGAAGGACTTTATCTGCGATTGATTTTGCCCTGTCAATCCTAATAGCAATAAGATAAAAGCCTCCAAAAAGGTTTATATCCCCTTTTGGAGGCATTCATTTCGGCATCTTCTGATAACCCTTTGTCATGGCTTTCCCCACGAAAGTTAAGGGTTAAAATTAAATTGATTTTTAAAGGTAGCTAATAACGGGTGAAAATCGAATGAGACTTCGCTCAGAACAGAAATCCAAGTGAAAAGACAATCAGCGTTGTGCTTCCGCCCAAAAAAGATGACTGATTAAAAATTGTTAATATAACTACTTAAATTTGTTATCATTGTCAAGAACTTGTTAAAAGCATCATACTGTGCGAATTTAATTTAAAAAATTATTCGGCACCAAGCGATTTCAAATAGTCAGGGCAAAGGGGTTAAGTCTGCTCTTGACTCTTAAACGATTAATATAACCGAACAAAAGAGTCAAGAGCAGACTTGACCCCTTTTTTAAGCATTATGCAAGGAGACAGCTTGGCCTGCTGTGTGAAAGGATGTGGTAGTATATTCTGGTATCTCCCGGCTATCCATTATAGCCTGCCTCGAGCGCCTTCAGCGATGGCGCCATCATTTTTTTGTTCTTGCCGAACCGGTTTTTCAGCACAGACTCGATATCCCTTAGACTGCAAAACAACTTGCCTTCTTTGGCCTCGAACTTGTCGGCCTGGGCCAGGGCAAAGCCAAGGACGATCAGGTTGACGGCCTTGGTGTTTCCGATGGCCTGGGCCAGAGCGTCGGCATCGATATCTTGAACGGAAGTTTCACTTTTCCGAGAACCGGCAGCACCGGCATTGGAAACCACCCAACCACCCGCTTTCAAAAAATTTCCGTGGGCCTTCATGTTCTCGGCTTTGAGCAGCAGGAGTCCGTCGGCCTGTTGCGGACGAATCAAAGGGCTTGAGAAATCCCCGACTTTAAAATGGGACAGGACGGTCCCGCCTCTTTGGGCCATGCCGTGGGTTTCCGATGTAAATACGGGCAACCCTTTATTGATGGCTGCCTCCGCCAGCAAACGGGTCACAAACAAAACCCCCTGCCCGCCGACACCACTGATTATTAGTTGTTGTTGAATTGAATCTGTCATTGAGCCTCCCAATCCGGCAAACTGGAATTGAAGATTGAAGATTGAAGATTTGTTGATGTCGCTTCGCTCCGCCCTCTTTAAAAAAGAAGAAAAATCTCATTGATCTTCAATCGAAAAAAATTAAATAAGAAGCCATCCTTCTCTAACAACCAATAACTTATAACTAATAACTTTTCCCCTTACACCTTATACCCTATACCTTAAACCTTTGACCTTTCACCTTTAACCTTTGACCTTTAACCATTCACTTTTCACCTTCTACCGTCCACCCAAAACCGAATGCCGAATGCCGAACGCCGATTTCTCATTTCCCCCTTCCGACTTCCTTTGTTTCCGACTTCCGCATTCCGACTTCCCACTTCTTTTGTTTCCCACTTCACCCTTCTTTTTCGACAATCGCCCCCTTCGGGCAGACGTTCAAACAAACACCGCATCCAATGCATAAAATAGGATCAACCGTGGTATGCTTGTTGTCTTCATCCTCATCATGGTAAACCAGGGCCGGACATTCAAATTGTTTGATGCAGTAGGCGCAGCCATCGCAATCCTCGGTCACGGTAACAGGCATGGGCTCGGCGGCTTCGCCTTTTCTGGCCAGGTCGATCACGCACGGATAGCGGGAAATCACCACCGCCGGTCCGGTTTCACGGCTGTACTTGACGGCCTCTTTCATGAGCGCCGAGAATTCTTTGACGTAATAGGGATTGCCTTCTTTGCAGTATTTGACGCCGCAGCCGCGTACCAGGGATTCAATGTCAACCGTGTCGAGGGCTTCGCCGCAGGCGCCGACACCGCTGGTCGGGGTGGGCTGACTGCCGGTCATGGCTGTCGTCCGATTGTCCAAAATCACCAGCACAAACTTCACTTTTTGCACCACGGCATCGATTAAGGCCGGCACGCCGGCGTGAAAAAATGTCGAATCCCCGATTGTGGCGACGATGTCCGGGCGCTTTTCCTCATTTTTATGGGCGTGGTAAAAACCGGAGGCCTGGCTGATGGCAGCCCCCATACAAAGCACCGTGTCCACGGCACCGAGGTTCAATCCCAGGGTGTAGCATCCGATATCGCTGGTAAATATACCGCCGCGCGCGGCCTTTTTAATCGCGAAAAAACTGGCCCGATGCGGACAGCCCGCACATAGGGTCGGGCGCCGGCCACTGGCGAACGGTATCGTCAGTTTCTTGGTTTCCGTTCCGGTGAACTTGCCGATAATTTCCTCGATGTTTTCAGGATAGAGTTCGCCAACGAATGATACGGTATTCGACACCTTGCCCTTAACCCGGTGTCGATCCGCCAACTGCATTTCGATAACCGCCATGGGTTCTTCGATCACCAGGATTTCATCGTAGTTTTCAATCCAGTGGTTGATGAAATCAGTGTGCAGGGGAAACGGCTGCAGCACCTGGTAAAATGGAATGGTTTGCCACAGGTCCAGCTCTTTTAAAATCTCCTTGGTGTGGGCGGCCGCCACGCCGGACGAGATAATGGCTTTGCTGGATTTTACTCCCGGATTCAGGCATATGGGTTCAGTCGGTTTGTGCCGGGCAATGCCGGCCAACTTTTCTTCGACCTCGTTGTGCAGGTGAAACCTGAAACGGGGGGTGGCCGCCCAGCGGCCGGGGTCTTTTTCGAACTTCACCGCGCGTTCCATCTCCACTATCTTTTCCAGGGCCACGTCCTGGCGCGAATGACAGACCCGGGTAGTGGGCCTGAGCATGACCGGCGTTTTGAAAGCTTCCGATATCTGGTAGGCCAGGGCAATCATCTCTTTGCCCTGCAAAGGCGTATCCGGATCCAACACCGGGATCCTGGCCATGAGTGCCATCAGGCGGCTGTCCTGTTCGGTCTGGGATGAAATCGGGCCGGGATCGTCGGCGCTGATCACGATGAATCCGCCTTTGACGCCCATATAGGCGGCACTCATCAGGGGATCGGAGGCCACGTTTAAGCCGACCTGTTTCATGGCCACCGCCGTACGCAGCCCGGACTGGCAGCCGGCGTAGGCAATCTCGAAAGCGATCTTCTCGTTGATCGCCCACTGGGTATGCATGGATAAGTCATTCTCTTTTTGAAAAGACGCCACAGCCGCCAGAATTTCAGAAGCCGGCGTACCCGGATAGGAAGTGGCCACCGCACACCCGTTTTCCACCAACCCGCGGGCGATCGCCTCATTGCCAAGGAGTAGTCTGCGTTCAGTCACAATTTGTTCCTCCGATGGATCTTACCTAAATTTATAATAAATCGAAATGTTGAATATTGATTGAGTACCAGACAAATTGAGCACTGCGTTTGATGAGCGCTGCGCTTGAGGAGCGCTGCGCTCGAGGAGCGCTGCGCTCGAGGAGCGCTGCGCTCGAGGAGCGCTTCGCTCGAGGAGCGCTTCGCTCGAGGAGCGCTTTGCTTGATGAGCGCTTCGCTCGAGGAGCGCTTCGCTCGAGGAGCGCTTCGCTTGAGGCCGACCAAAGCTTATAGGTAACTTTGCTCAACTCAATGTGCCATGCCCCATGCCCTTCCCTATGCGCCATGCTCCATGCCCCATTCACTACGCTCCATGCTCCATGCCCCACGCGCTCTGCCCTTGCGCGCAACTCGCAACGCGTACCTCGCAACCCGCTACAACTCAAACGGCGTCACATGGATAGTCAGCGGCAGGTCCCGTAATTTTTCCATAACATCATCAGGGATGACGTCATCGGTTCGCAGGAATATCATGGTTTTATCGCCACCTTCCTCCTGCCCGACCCGCATCCGGCTGATATTGATATTGTTATCCCCCAGCAGCATCCCGATACTGCCGATGGCGCCCGGCTTGTCATGGTTGTGGATCAAGACAAAACGGCCCTGGGGGTGCAGCTCCAATCGGAAATTATTGATGTTGACCACCCGCGGATCCTTTTGTCCGAAAATGGTACCGGCAACTTTTACGGTCCCCCCGCTCGAAACGGCTTTGACCGTGATGAGATTAACGAATTCCTCGGTCTCGGCCGGAGTCGTCTCCGTGACTTTGATGCCCCGGTCTTTGGCCATTACCTCGGCATTGACGGAATTGACCGTGTCCTTGACCATGGGGGTCAGCAGTCCCTTCAAAACCGCGGTCTTCACCGGTGAGAGGTCAAGGGCCTGGAAATCTCCGGCATACTCGATCACAACCTCCTGAACAGGGCCGGCAGACAGTTGGGCCAGCAGACAACCCATCCGGTCGGCCAGGGTCACGAACGGCCCGACTTTCTCCAGCAGCTCGCCGCTGACAGCCGGAACATTAACCGCATTGATGATGCTTCCGTCCCTTAAATAGGCGATAATCTGCTCCGCCACCTGTACCGCCACGTTGGTCTGGGCTTCCAGGGTGGAAGCCCCCAGGTGCGGCGTGCAGATGACCCGGTCGATATCAAACAAAGGACAAACCCCCGGTGGTTCGGTTTCAAAGACATCCAGGGCGGCGCCGGCAACTTTGCCGGAATGTATAGCCTGATTGAGATCCGCTTCATCCACGATGCCGCCGCGCGCGCAGTTGATGATCATCACCCCGTCTTTCATCTGGTCGAAGGCGGATTTGTCCAGCAATCCGATGGTATCCTTGAATTTAGGCACATGCACGGTGATATAGTCTGCCCGCTTGAACAGCTGTTCCAATGAAACCGGCTCAAAACCGGCTTTTTCGATCTGCTCCGGCGTGACGAACGGATCATGGACGACGACATGCATTCTAAGCCCCCGGGCGCGATCGGCAACAATGGCGCCGATTTTGCCCATTCCGATCACACCCAGTATTTTCCTATAGACTTCCCGGCCCTGGAGTTTTTTCTTTTCCCACAGCCCCTGCTTCAGGGTCGCGGTACCCCAGGGGATGTTGCGGGTCAGGGCCATCATCATGGCGATGGTGTGTTCGGCGGTGGTCACGACATTGCCGGTCGGCGTATTCATTACCACCACCCCACGCTTGGTCGCGGCGGGGATGTCGACATTATCGAGGCCGATGCCGGCGCGACCGACGACTTTCAGATTCGTTGCCGCCCCGAGGATATCTTCTGTCACCTGGGTTGCGCTGCGAATGACCAGGGCGTCATACTCACCAATGATACCTTTGAGCTCGTCCGGCTGCAGTCCGGTCTTGACATCCACCGTCATCCCGGGTTCTTCCTCAAACATCTTAATCCCGATTTTTCCCAGATTGTCGCTAACCAGAATTTTCATGAATTCCTCCACGGCCAAGGCATTCGAACATTCTATCCGTCTGGCAGGCTATATCCCAAATCGCGCAAAATACGCTCGATTGGGAGTTATTGGTTATTGGTTATCGGTTATTATTAGCCCGGCGGCTAATTACGTCATTCCGGCCGCAGCGGAGCGGAGAGCCGGAATCCAGCCAACGCTCTAATTTTACTGGATTCCCGCCTTCGCGGGAATGACCGGAGGATGCGTAAAAGTACTCTATTTAACCGCCGGATTAATAGTATTGGCCGATAATCTGATTAGCGTTTCTGTTATTGATGACGTGCAAGGTTCGATCTGATTCCTTTCAAACCAATAACCAGTAACGAATAACTCTCAATTACTTTTTTTCAATTGAGGCATATTTTCACGCGATAAAACGCTGGATAATAGAAACAAGGCATGCGTGCAAGAGATTAAGATCTGTTAAGCTATTCACTCGATGCGTTTTTCTTCGCCAGATCGATCAGTTCAATCAGGCTGTTGACTTTTGGTTTTGGTTGGGCCTCCATCAATCGATTGAACTGGTCTTCCGGCAGGTGATCTTTCAGATACCGCACCACATCGAAGTGTTCCCACCAGCAATCCAAAATTTTGAAGCAGGGCTGCTGCTGGTCACCGCAAACTTTGCAATAGTGAAACGGTACGGTATTGCCCAACCGCGGGCAACGACGTACTAGCTTTTTAGCGGCATTTTTCATACCGAGTCAATTTTACCCACTAAAAATAATTTTGTCTTAAATGCTCAAGATGCTCGAAGCTGGCAAGCAGCCAAGCTGGCAAGCTGGAAGGCTTGGATGCTTGGAGGCTAAGAAACAACTAAAGTCCTCCTGCCTTTTCGGCATTCTGGCCTCCCGGCCTCCCAGCCTCCTGGCCTCCCAGCCTTCTAGCCTCCTAGCCTCCCAGCCATCGTTAACTAAGCCGTCTCCCGACTTTTAACGTGCGCCGGTTTGGGATACTGCTCGAGGATCTTTTCCGCCTCTTCGATTTCGTCGGCCGGGTATTCATAGTCAGTGAGATTGCCCGAGAGGTATTGTTCGTAGGCTCCGAGGTCAATCACCCCATGCCCGCTGAAGTTAAACAGAATGACTTTTTCCTTGCCTTCTTCCTTGGCCTGCTTGGCTTGCTCGACGACACAGGCCAAGGCATGGTTGGTTTCCGGTGCGGAGATGAAGCCTTCGCTTCTGGCCACCAGCAGACCGGCCTCATAGGTGGCAATCTGGTTGTACGCTTTGGGCTCCAACAGCCCTTCATCAACCAGTTGACTGACGGTGGGGGCCATGCCGTGATAACGCAGACCGCCGGCGTGCATCGGCGGCGGTACAAAAGTGTGGCCGAGGCTGTGCATTGCCAGCAGCGGCGTCATGCCGATGGTATCCCCGTGGTCATAGGCAAACGGTGCCCGGGTCAGGGTCGGACAGGCCGCCGGTTCAACCGGATAAATGGCGACGTCTTTGCCGTTGAATTTGTCGAGCACAAACGGAAAGGCCAGGCCGGCAAAATTGCTGCCGCCGCCGGCACAACCGATAACGACATCCGGGTACTCGCCGATTTTTTCCATCTGTGTTTTGGCTTCCAGACCGATGATCGTTTGATGCAGCATGACGTGATTGAGTACGCTGCCCAGCGAATAGCGGGTCTCACCGGATTCGTCGGTGACCGCCGCTTCGATGGCTTCACTGATCGCAATCCCGAGACTGCCGGGTGTATCCGGATGCTGTTCCAGAATTTGACGACCGGCTTTGGTTTCCGTGCTGGGACTGGCCACACAATTGCCGCCCCAGGTGGCCATCATGGTTTTGCGATAGGGCTTCTGGTCGAAACTGATCCTGACCATGTAAACCTTGCATTCAAGCCCGAATTGTGAACAGGCGAAAGAAAGGGCGCTGCCCCACTGACCGGCGCCGGTCTCGGTGGTCAGGCGCTTGATGCCGAATTCCTTGTTATAGTAAGCCTGGGCCACGGCCGTGTTGGGTTTGTGGCTGCCGGGAGGGCTGACACCTTCATACTTATAGTAAATTTTAGCCGGCGTATCCAGGGCCTTTTCCAATTCAAAGGCCCGTACCAGCGGCGAGGGGCGCCAGATTCGCAATACTTTCAAAACTTCCTCCGGAATATCGATCCACCTTTCGGTGCTGACTTCCTGCTCGATCAGGTTCATCGGGAAAACCGGGGCCAGCAGGTCCGGGGAGATCGGGTTTCCATCCGGGCCCAGGGGTGGATTCATTTTGATATCCGCCAGAACATTGTACCATTGACGGGGTATTTCATCTTCGGTCAAGAATACTTTTTTGGTTTCCATTGCGGCCTCCTTGCAGTTTGGTTAGCGGTCAACAATCGCAAAACGGTTACCCGGCCATTCCGGGGAAATGAGCAAAAAAAAACGATAATTTCGAGAAAGTTAGAAATGGTCAGGTGTTTGGATCGAACTATTAGAAGTAATATTGGTCACTTAACCATCTGAAACCCATTCATTAATTATCTTGACTTCAATGTGTATACTGTATACATAGCTTAGTCAAGAATTTTATCTTGGTCTTACCATATCCGAACATCGTTGGAAAGCGGATCAGTCAGCCGTCTGACTATGGATGGAAATTCTTATTGCAATCGAACTGCCGCAACCTTTATCCGCATCGGGCCATTAATAAATTGCCACCAAGACACAAAGGCACAAAGTGATTTTTAGGTTATTATTCAACTTTGTGCCTTAGTGTCTTGGTGGCGGAAATGATTTGCGATTTTTTCAAACTGACTGACGAGGTCTGTACTTAGACGAAAGGAATGGCGAAATGTCGAACGAAAAAAATCTTTACCGCACCGCTTTTAATCCCCTGCTCATTCAACCCACCCGTCCGCTGCCGGACGAAGTCGCCGTGATCGGCGCCGGCACCATCGGTCCGGATATCGGCTACTATCTGAAAAGTGCGATGCCGGACTGCCGGCTGTACCTGCTCGACGTCGTCGAACCGCCTTTAAAGCAGGCCGAAAAACGGGTCATGGGCTACACCCAAAAGGCCATCGACCGCAAAAAAATGCAGCCGGAAAAGGCCGCCGCCGTGCGGGAAAACATCGTCTACACGACTGACTATGAACAAATAAAAAACTGCAAACTGGTCATCGAGGCGGCCACCGAAGACATCCCGCTCAAACAAAAAATATTCGGCATGGTCGAAGAAATCGTCAGCGATGAGACCATTATCACATCCAATACCAGTTCGATCCCGGCCGATAGGATATTCGCCAAAATGACGAATCCCGGTCGGACGTCCATCACCCACTTTTTTGCGCCGGCCTGGCGCAGCCTGCCGGTTGAAGTCATCTCATGGGAAGGCGGCAGCCAGGAGGTCTTGGATTACCTGTTCTGGTTTTTTGCCCAAACCGGCAAAGCCCCGATTATTACCGACAATGCCATCTGTTTTATTCTGGACCGCATATTCGACAATTGGTGCAATGAGTCCGCCTATCTGCTGGAAAGCGCCACCGCCAGCCAGATCGATAAAGTGGCGGAGGAATTCGTATTCGCCGGGCCGTTTTTTGTGTTGAACATGGCCAACGGCAACCCCATCATCATTGAGACCAATTCGCTTCAGATGGAGGAAGGGGATCATTACAAACCGGCGGCGGTGCTGGGTTCGGTGGATCGCTGGCTGACGCATCGCCCGGGCAGCCCCGTCGAAGTCGGCGAAGAAATCACAAATACGGTTCGCGACCGGCTGCAGGGAATCTTGTTTTCCCAATCCTTTGACATTATCGATCGGGGCATCGGCACGCCGGCAGACCTGAATTTCGGCTGCCAGGTGGCCCTGGGATTTAAGCAGGGACCGCTGGATCTGATGCGGGACCTGGGCGAATCAGAAGTCAATCGCATCATGGAAAAGTTTGCCCGGGAACGGCCGGGTTTTCCCCAGCCGCAAAAACCATTCGCCTCTTATCAGGATTTTAACCGCTTCATATTGGTCGATGACTGCGAAGGCGTTAAAATTATCACCATCCGGCGCCCCCAGGCCATGAATGCCCTCAACGACGAGTTGACGGATGAAATATTGGGTGTTTTAACCCGGTATGAAAAGGACGACGCTATTACAGGATTTATCATCACCGGCTACGGTACCGCCGCTTTTTCCGCCGGAGCCGATATCGGCAAATTTCCATCCATGCTGGGTGACCCGCAAGCCTCGGCCTATTATGCCCGGGACTGTGCCAAGGTGCAGGTTTTTATGGACCGCATGCAAAAGCCGGTGGTGGCTGCGCTCAACGGTCTGGCCATGGGCGGCGGCCTGGAAGTTGCCATCCGCTGCCACAGCATGGTAGCGATGCAAAAAGCTGTCTTGCAGTTCCCCGAAATCACCCTCGGCATCTTGCCGGGTATTGGCGGCTGCGTGGTGCCCTATCGCAAATGGCCCCAGGGAGCGGCGTTGTTCAATGAGATGATCTGCTTCGGTAAACCGCTGAAAGCTGAAGATGCTGCTGAAATCGGAATGGTTGCCACCCTGACAGACGATCATCAGGGCCTGATCCAAGCTGCCCTCGACCAGGTCAATAAACTCCAGGGTAATGTCACGGGCATCCCAACCGGCAAGGTAGATATACCGGAGCTAGTCATACCGGACCAACCCATGGCCGGACGCCAGGCATTGAGCAAAGAGGCTGTGACGATCACTGCCCAAACTATTCAAAAAGGCGTTGCCACCGAAGATCTGGCTGAGGCGCTTGAAGTTGGCTACCGGGGCTTCGGCGAAATTGCCTGCACCGACGCCGCCCAGGAGGGCATCGGCGCCTTTTTGGAAAGAAGAAAGCCGGATTTCAAGAAATGATAGTGTATTTTTAATCGACTACGTACCGGGATATGGATGCCCTGATCGAGTCATACAATTCGATCAGGGTGTCATTTGGCAGCGTTGGTGAATTATTCAGGAATCCCTGCCTTACGCAGACCGTCAGCAAGAAGCTTTAGATCTGCGGGATCCTTGGATCTAATAAAATCTGATGTGTAAATTAATCTCATATTCGAAGATCGCGGCCAATATTCTCGAATTTTAGCCAGTGCATCCTCAGCCTCACCGATACGGCCTAAATGGGCGTATGTAGCCACAAGAAACCACAATGTTAGCATTCTTTCCGGATTACTTTTGTAAGCCCTTTCGAACATATTGACGGCATTTTCAAGTTGCAGCATAAAAAAATAAGCCATGCCGAGCCCATGCCCAATGTTATCTTGAAAATACGGATCGAGCCGCATTGCACGTTTGAAAAAATCGACCGCCTCCCGATGCCTACCGGCAGACGACAATGCATACCCCATCGCGAAATGAGAATCGGGATCGTTAGGATCGAGATCAACTGCTTTGTTTGCTTCTGCGACAGCCCCGTCATAATCTGCCAGACGGATATGCAATTGGGTAGCGACTTCGTGAGCCAAAGGGGTCGGGCCTTTCATTGCTGCGTTTAGGTATAGAGTGGACGCATAAACGTAAAAATTCTCATTATATCAGCATGATAAGATAAAATACTACTTGACTTTTTTTGATATAAGTACTACTAAAATCACTCCTTTTATAGGCCTAGTTCCCTAAAACT
>Ga0209339_1000610_pt1 | contig 13474 bp, 7 predicted proteins | sample OlaalgELextract3_FD_187376 | JGI IMG/M metagenome (GOLD analysis project Ga0209339, IMG submission 187376) | Olavius algarvensis symbiont microbial communities from Tuscany, Italy - Type A ELBA extract 3 (SPAdes) (version 2) | ecosystem: Host-associated > Annelida > Digestive system >... | reverse complement strand
CCGGTTTTTAGGCTTAACCTTATCTAGGCGTAACCATAGCTACGCTGACGCACCTAGACACCGACCCCTGCAAATGTATACACCCACAAAACTACGCTTATTGACTTAGGCTGTGAGTCCGCTTGTACAGGCTGCCAGAAACTACACCCACCATCGCCATTTATTATTACTCAGCCCGAAAGCTGACACTCATTTTACCGTCCCACGGAGGGTAGAAGGCTGAGTTGACCTAGCTGGCTGGTTACATACCGAGATGGTTTACCCGTCCACAGGCGGTCACCCATCCGAGTATTAACCGGGTCTGACGTAGCGCAACTACGTTGATCGAAGCCAACGTGTTACCACTAAGCCAAACCGCCAACGGTTTAATGTGACATATCGGTCTTTTTACCTGCAATTAAAGAGAAACATTACCCACCAAGGAGATTTTATTGATGATCAGTGCTTGTTGTTCTTTTGGCAACTTACTCGGAAACGTAAACACTTTTAGCCAATATATTACAAGAAACTCATCAGTAGATAAGATAGCTGAACGTTACCGCCTGAACCATGCCAGCATTGTACAACTTTACCTATACTCGATTGACCCATAACGTCAGCCTAACTCATCGGTGAATCGCGATTTTTTCAGCACATCGTGACTAAGTCACTCAAAGTCATGCACGGTCGTTTTGATGACCTTGACACACGCCCTACTCACAGATGAGTAGGGCGTGTGTAATGTTTTAACAGTTATATATTGAGGGCCTAGATATATACATATCTTGTACCGTTAATGTTATATTCATTCAGCATTAAATATTGTCATGACCCTAAAATGTGAGGTAGGCATTATTCAAGGTCATTGAAAATGGCACTGATCGCTACATCACATTCGACTTCATACTGGTCTGCCAATGTAAGTATAGCTGTGCACTGTACCATTTTTGAGTTATTTGACATTGCATAATATCGTGGCCTTGAAATCTGGGTGTCCGAGTCTCTCAGCTTTTAGGTGGTGCAAAAATATTGACTAAAAGTTCAACCCTCTCGGCACGGCGCACGAATGTCACCGACAAGACGACAAACGTCCGGCCCATGCCATAATGTGAACGTAACATAGCAACGTTCGCCTAACAATACTGCGGTTCAAAGTCAAACCTTCATCCCACTGGTCTGCAATCTCATCCATTATACTATGCACATCTGCATCATTCAACGACAGCTCATCTGCCTTCTCCAGTAGGGCTGACTTTGGCCATACATCACGCAGCTTGACATCAACACAAGGATGCAGACTTGCAAACTCCTCTGCGACCTGTGCAGTGATAATGAACTAACATTTTACTTCAGAAATTAATATTAACATTTAGTAGTGACATTTATGTGATCAATAATTTTAAAAATATACCATTACATATAGGGTGTGATAATAAGTTAAGCTAAGTGTACACCGACCCAATCTAATCGGATCAGATCAGAATGAAAATTGGGTTGCTGTACATTGACGATCTTGTCAGTCAGCCGTAATCAGTGAAATCTGAACAATTGGTCTAGAATTGTGATCTGTAGCTGACTTGCGGGTGACATCAATGGTGATAAACACTGATTGAGTAGCATACACCAACACATCAGATTCAATGCAACTGACAGGAAAAATTCTGATTTTGTTCCTACTTGTGGCCCACTAATCCAAAATATACTGTCATTTCACAATGCAAAATGCTACAGAACCACCAACAAAAAAAACAAAAAAAAACGATCTACCAACGTGCTGGAACAAACACGATAACTGTACTATTCAGCCTGCCGCTATTTGGTCAGATTCAAAATGTCAACAAAATGGCCAGTATTCACTTGGAGCTAGTATTTGGTGCAGCCCTATTGTAAAATAACAGGCAATTTCACAGTATGCCATGGCACATCACTACAAAGACCACTATAGACTGTAGATCACTTAGACAATAAGTCTTGTTAGCCAATAAGTTCGCTAGTACAAATAAACCTTACAGAAATACACCACAAATGAAAAAAAAAACAAGAAACTAAGCTATTGCAGTTTGGTACTGAAAAAACTAAAATGATTGGTGCTATTGTACAGTGATGTGACTATGAAGTGTGATGATAAAATAAAACCATTATAATGCTATACTGGAACATAACAGACAGGCAGCCAGACAAAATGGGCACATCAATATCGTGCTCTGCATAGCTATGCTGTGATGAAGTCCAATAAACAATTACTAAACGAAACCAACATTCAGAAAGCTCACGACATCCTGCTAGGAAAGAGAGTTGAGTCTATTCTACACAAGTACCAGAGCTCGCACTACACAATTATGACCTGGTTTCAACTGTACTGAGTTAGAAAGGTACTTACAGCATTTGGCAAATCAGTCAGCCTTGGATAGCGCTGTAATATAACCGTGATGGATGGACTCTCACTGGAGATCCAAGCTCTCCGCACATTTCGAGTCACACGCATAAGTTCCAGCAGCTCGTCATGGTTAGTTGTAGTAGGGCGCCTTTCACGTAATGTCGCTTCAGCTGCTGACACTTCACTGGCTACCTCTTCAGGTTCCACATCAGTCCTACTACAGCACAAAGAGATCACATGCACAGACAACGTGGTCCCACGACTTCCTGACAAATCCAAGATGGAGGACGGTGGCCATACTGAATTTCATCAAATGCTAATATCTCCAAACTGGATGAACATATTTGCACTCACTTTCATACAAATTTGGTATAAAAATGCAACATGGGACAGACTACTGACAACAACTGCAAGATGGCTTTCAGTCTACAATGTAGTCAAGACCGCAACGACAACTAAACTTGGATAGAGCATGACCAAAACCGTTGTTATCAGTCTCGGCCACAGTGTGTAGTTGTTGTGCGCCTCTCTTTATAGAGAGGTGTGTAGGGGTGTAGGGCTAAGGTAGGGATCGGGAGTAGAGAGACCTTGTGCCATGATATTTGCTCTGTTCGGCCTATAACCAAAGTTTCTCTGGCGACTAATACCTACTGCATGATGGACGGCTATAGCTCATGCGCACCTCGCACCGTGGGCCCCAGGGTCAAATTTAGTGGTGCGTGTGAACAGAGCCATTGATGAGAATGTATTCTCAAAGCATACACCGCTATAACCTGACACAATGATCGGGCCAGACTGGTCCTTGAACCCAGACTCGACGATCACCGTAGCGAGGCAGCGCATACTGCATAATGTACACAAATATACATACTGTTTGCGCTTTCGGATTGGCCGAGTGATAATGTCAATGCAGCGTGACCTTCGCTGTCGAATAAAACTTTCCAAGAATCCAGTGCGAGCCACTGGGTCATAGAACAGTTCCTAGTACAGCAGCATATCACAATGCAAGAAAAGTAAAAAAAAACAATTAGTTTCTGAGGTCATAAAATCAGTGCCTGAAAACCTGGTAGACCAAAAGTCCGAACTATATATATGCACAATTGCACATTAAAACACAAATGAATACATGTGTTTTTGGACTCAACAACAACCACTGTGCGGTCCTTATAAGCAAGATAATCTGGACCAGCTGGACCAGAAACAATAACACCAGCTGTCATCACTCCCAAATTGTTTGGCTCTTAACTGCAGAGACCGCCCTGTGCCTGTGGGTGAAATAGGTTACAGCATCCACTGGTATGATAGGTTGACGTGCTAGTGATGCATAAATTTATTTTTATCAATAATGTTACCATTTATACAAACTACAAGCAGTACTAGACCAGAACGTGACCAGTAGCGCTTTACAATCTCGGAAGTGTCAGCTGATTGGCATGAGCCAGTGGTGCCGCAGCGCATTATGTGGCCATCCATTGCCCGTGCTAATGGACAATTGGACCCATGGTGCAGCTAGCAGACACATCATCGCCCCAATGAGCCACACTAGGCCTTCACTGGTATGTTCACTGCATCATCCAAGCCTGCAGTCTTGTACCACACTTTCCAGTCTATAAATTTTCATATAATTGTTGGTGCATTGGGAAAAAAACTTGCCCACCTTATATGGCAGGCGGCAGCTGCGGGCTAGCGGTGTAGCCACTAGTCCCCTTTTCATCATTTATAGGTAAAAAAAAATTTCAATACCCGGCATACCAAAAATAAACCCTACTCACACCTGGTCCACTGCAAGCAACCTTGAGTAAGTTGCTAACCTACTATGTGCTCAAGCTAACTCAGCCTCCTACCCTCAGCGGGATGGGAAATGAGTGGTAGCTGCGGCTTTGGGGTGAAGGCCTAGTGTGGCTCATTGGGGCGATGATGTGTCTGCTAGCTGCACCATGGGTCCAATTGTCCGTTAGCACTGGCAATGGATGGCCACATAATGCGCTGCGGCACCACTGGCTCATGCCAATCAGCTGACACTTCCGAGATTGTAAAGCGCTACCGGTCACGAGTCTGACTCATGTAAGTGGCGCTATAGCAAGTGTCCAGACCTTTACCTTTACCTTTACCAAACTACAGCGTACTGGTGTCACATGTAAATGTCAGGTAAACTTACATAGCCCATATTCCCAGCAGCTTTCAACGCTGGAAATGCCGAAATGACCGACTCGGCCATGTGGACTTTTTCACTTTTGCTTGGCTTGTCAGTACTGTGCAGAAACGTCAACACACATAACAGATACTGCAAGTGAAAACTAAGATCAGTGTTGTACTCAAAAACATATCGTGGCCAAAGCCTCATTGTCGAGCACACAGAAAGACTGGGCCAAACCAAGTAAGCTGAACAATCCAGAAATGTTACAAGATATATACGCAAGGTCACTACATAGCATCAATATAATGTCCTGTATAAACTACTGATTACCACTGTAGTGCATGCACTTGCATGCATTGTAATGTAATATCCAGTCCATTATCAATAAATAATATAGTTGAAGCTGATGTGTCACAGCAGTCATTAACCAGTGAATAAACTACATTTTGTATTAGCTGCTCTGCTATCATTTCTTCTACACATGTAAATTACACGGCAGTGATGACACAACTACCTTCTAGTTTAATTGCTGTCACCAAACCGTCTGACCGAAACCACACCAGCGCCTCTGCAGCCTTTTGTAGGCATACATGGCGCTTTATGAATGTGCCTGTAATTGACACAATGCAACATTAAACAAGTGTGCAGCAGTAAACAACATACGTGTTGGGACTGTTGTTGTATGACACTTACATCAATGCAGATTTCATGAGGTATTTTCCAAGCACCTTAACGAAAAATATGCGCTCATCTCTCGTCATGGAATTTTGAGCTTGCAGTTTGACCACCAAAGCTGGCCCATTCACACATCCCTTGGTATATCTTCTTAAAATTTCTTCTACTGGATACAACTGCAACGTAACAACTAAAAATATAGAAACGGTCTCTTGTCCATGCAATACGTGTTTTTGATACGCTCGAGCGCTGGCTGTAAGAAATTTCTTATTTCTTACAACCAGCACGAGAGCGTATCAAAGACACGTATTGCATTGGCAAGAGACCGTTTCTATTGTTATTGCTAATTTACATGCGATTTTTAACGATATTTTAGGGAAAAAAACATGGGACTCTCCTTTATTGCAGATTACGACAGTGAGCGGGTCTGTCGATGGGGCGTGTTCTTAGATTCAGTCAGACCGATGGGATCGACACTGATTCATTTCCATATTGAGTGATTTTTTGTCATATTACGATTGAACGCTCATGAGTTATTGGGTTTTGTTTACATTTTTGTTGAACGTACGTTGCCATGGCGATCACCTATAGTGAACCGAGTCCTTCATAAGCGCCAGTGCAAACTAATTGATGTAATCGATCGTCAGGTGTATCGCACGCTTGTATCCATGCGCCTATGTTACGTTCACAGCCGAAGCCGAAAATAGTCCGCTGTGTGACCGGAACTCCGGCAGCTCGCAATATGGCAAGCCAACCCTCGATTTGCAGGTTGCATTATCCGCATCACCGAAGTAGACACTCGCTGTGACACTAGTGACGTAAATCCCTTTAAAAATGCTGTAATTTACAAATCACCAAGGCGAAAGGCGTAAGCGAAACGCAGTGATGGCACGTTATTAGTGACGTAACTAATGACGTGAATTTAGTGTCAGCCGTAAACGAAACGCAGTGATTGCACGTTATTACGTAATTATAAAAACCCCCAGTACAGTCATAAGCAATAGATCACTGCAAATGCCAACCTATCTTCTCGGATTTAAAGACATTTCTCCATAATCATAATCCAAACCTGATTTATTTCTCCGCCTCGTGACGTATTTCTTACCGCCAACGCTCGAGCGTATAAAAAACACGTATTGCATGGGCCAGAGACCGTTTCTATATTTGTATTGCATTGTTGTGACGTCATGACATTGTGTACTGTATCATAAATTAGCAATAAAAATCAATATGCAACATCTTCAAGGCAATGCAATACAGGCAGGCCATGTGCAAAATCCCTTGGCCTCGAAGGTTCAGGCCTTGGCCTAGAGGGTTGGTCTTGACTACAACACCTGGCTCATTCTATTGTGTCGTGACGGCAGTCATGACTGCCGTCACTGAATGGTATACCACAAGCTCTGCAATGTTGCAACCAACAGAACAAAGCTGCCTGATCTGCCACCTACAAACGAAAATTGATGTGTTGAAATAATTTTGAACTAATACACAGTACATGATCTTGCAAACTCAAATCATGTGATTAGTGGGTTACTTGGGTCAAAACCTCTTAAAAATCACCATCTACCAAGACAAATTTTAAGTGATCTGGTTCTAAAGCTGCAACCTGGGGGTGTGTGGAAAACCAAAAATCAGTTCGGATTCGGTTTTAAAATAACTGAACCGTCCTAAAATTTGACATCCGTTCAGATGGTTTTACGACAGAAACTGTGTGCAATCCGCAATTGAAATTAAAAGGTACGAAAATACCTTTACTTGCATTCAATGTGCAGACAAAGAACATTTATAACACTAACGTCATATGACATCCAACGTTTTTCAAATACCGAACCGAACCGATATAAGAAAAAATATATTCCGCACATCCCTACTATGCACACACATTGAAATACGTTAATGCTTATTTACCTTAGACGGTGCTGCTGTGGATGGTGCTCCTGAAAATGATGTTGATGGTGACACTGTATCAGACGGAGTAACTGATTGGGGAGATGGCAATTGTTCTAATCCACTGATACCTGCATTACAAACACAACAAGAACAACGACCATTTAACCACCCTTATATTCAGGAAAACCTGAGCCTGTACCAGAAACAATACAGCCCATTATTTCTCAATATCATTACTCTACTCCTCAGTACCCTACTGAGGTTCTACTCAGTCATCTCTGTTTACTGCAAACCAAAGCATCTTCCGTATTTAACTTGAAGCTATTCATATGCCCCTCAACTACTTACATCCACACTCTCTTTAGGCTGCCTCTGGGCCTAACACCTTCAACCTCAAAATCCATACATTTCTTCACCCACTCACTCTTCTTCTTCTCGTATGCCTGTCATTCAGCTTTGTCAGAGGACAGAATTTGGCCATGTGGGACAACATCTGGGTCTCGCCACACGGTCAGTGTCCGTCAGTCGGCATTTCCTTCTGCAAGCACCGCAGTGTCCCTGTTCCGTGCGAAAACGGTTCAGCAGAGACCACTGTTGCCGAGGGAGGTCAAAACCCGGTTGCCGGATTTTGGGGTCACACACTAGGTGAGAGTTGACCACCTGAGCTGACTTCCAGTTATGCCTCCATCGACTTTTGATGTCAACTGGTTGCAAGTCCAGCCACAGCGGCTTCCTGGATGTCAGTCGTAGCAATGGTGGGCTAAGGATATCAGGCTGGATTCGCCAACTGTCGTGTTTGACAATGTTCTCCACCAGCTTGTCAGTGGCAGCCTTCCTTCGTAGGGCTGGCGGTTCAGTGTTGGAGAGCACTGGAAGCCATGGGGGAGGTGTAGAACGAAGGGTGCCAGAGATGAGGCGCACGGCAGAGTTTAACTGCACAACGACCTGATTTGTGTTAGCTGAGCGTGACCAGACTAGCAAGTTGTTTCGGTTCTTCAGCTTGCCTGCAGTCTGTCAGGTGTTCTCTGTGGGAGAGCGTACGGTAGTCTAGTGTCACCACAAGGTAACTTGGTTGACACTCATGCCTAAGCCGCTGGAAAGTGGCCATCCAGAGAAACTGACAGTCTGTGGAACACACTTGGTGTCCAGTAAAAATATTTGCATCTAACACATCACTACTGCCATGTTACAATTACTCAACAACCACTAATGCAAGCAAAAGAAAGTTGCTGTAATTTCTTTCAAAGTAACAAGTTTACATCAAATTATCCTGAAAATGTGGAATCAGTTTTAAATTATTCGCACCTTTAGCCCAGGTCTCAGATGGCTGAAGGACCATCAGTGTTCCCACTTTTTCTCCATCTTCCAGTATAGCAGCGAGCACCTCCTCAGAGACACTGCTGCCATCATCTTCCAACACAAGGCGATATTCTGTCATATTCAGTTCTTTTTTCACTGTAACAATTAACAACACACTTTGTGCTAAAAATTTTTTATAATAACTTCATGAAAAGGGTACCAGATAAGATAAATTCTAATTATTAATTATGTAAAAATTTTGCAACAATCTAGTATATTTATTTTTGGTACATGAATAACTATATATCACTAACTGTTACAAAATGGCTGATCAACTAAAAGAAAAACACGTGTATTTATTACAGATTAGTCTAACCACTAGATGAGCAGAAGAAGCTTACTGTAGGCTAATGCATTATGCAAGTGGTAGATAGTATGAGAGAATGGTATACCTTTTTCAGCAAATTCTTCCGCTGACTTTGCGACCAGAACAAGACGTCTTCTGTTGGTGGTGCACAGTCTCAGCAACATACTGACATACACTGGACATACAAGGGTTCATACAAAAAGAAATGTAAAACAGCACCTGTAATTGGAGTGTACTACAACAGTCATCACAGAGTACATTATGTACATTATGGAACAGAGTCTATAAGCCTTAACCCTTTAATGGGCACCGGGAATTATAGTGCCACATTGAATAATATGAAGCTGGTACACTGGCCGTTGATGGGTGGGCTGTTACATTTGGTACAGCGAGGATGGGACTGGGTGGGGCTGCAGCCCGCTTAGGCACCTCCTCGCTATACCAAATGTAACAGCCCACCCATCAGCTGCCAGTGTACCAATCACCGTATTGCTGTATAATGGTCCATTGCTCTGCGGTTTTAATTTTAGTGTGACCATTAAAGGGTTAAGCAACATATTATAACAAAAAAATGACAAAAGTGTTTACTCTATATGACCATATGGAGTGACTGGAGCCATGTTAAAATCACATAAACCACTGTATACAAGCATTGTATTTTTCACTAACTTCCACCAACTTTGTCGGGACGTTTTGTGTTTTTTTTGTCCATATTTGACTGTTTGTCTGTCTGTCTGTTAGCAGGATTAGTGGAAAACTTCTTCGCAGATTTCCAGTAAATTTGGTTGATGCTAATGCACAGTTGCACACTGCTCAGACAGTTAAACTTTTCAGCAATATTCTGCACCACCTAATAGCTCAGGGACTTGGGCAGTTTGTGTTAAATTCCACAATTCGTATATGATATAGATATCGATCAGTGCCACTTTTAATGACCGTGAACGACCTTGTGTGAGTTAACAATTTTTTGTTTAGGAAACATAAGGACTTGCCTACACCCGATAATCAAGGTGTTGTGTTAGCTTTACATTCAGTGTGCGGCAGTACTATAAATAGCACAACTAGGTCAGCTGAGCAAAACCGGCAATAATATATTTGAAGCCAAGGCTTAAGGCGCTTTATAAATTGGATTATTATTAGTTGTCAACAGCGTCAGCTGTGTGATCAACTGTCGGATTCAATCTGAGCATAATTCTTAGTATTCTTCATCATTGCCACAAAAATCATGTAATATCTTCATAACCGCTTATCAGATTTCGATCAAATTTTAGCTACGGCATCTATGCGAAAACATATTTCTAAAATTCGAAATATGATTACAGCTTGTCTCTGTCACCTATTTCTCTCTGTTCGATCACTTTCTCATTTTCACAAAACTATCTGCAGACCCTAGACAACGTCATCTTACCACATTTTTTTTCTTCTCACCATCTTCACTCCATAAATCACTCATCTAATCTCATCACTAATCAATTAACGTTTAGTGGCTGTTTCCTTATCTCTTACAGTTAACACTTCTGTTGACAACTCGTGATCAGATTTTCAATCTGATCACACATGGTCACTTGTTATTATTATTATTATTATTTTATTTCTGTACTATATACAGTTGCTTCACAGTTCAGCAACAAATGTAATGTCGTAATCTTTCATTTGAATATCTTTATAGCATTCTAGACCTTCTAATAAAAATTTTAGGTTGTATGTGTTATTTATAGAACTGCCATAGCAACTTGTAAACCATTTCCCACAGACGTCCACGATACTCAGGGGTATGGTTAACACTGGAGAGGGGATGATAAATTAGACTGTGGACCGTAAAGGTGCTGCTGGTCTAGGTTAATACTTAATTTGGACTTTTTTCACATCCGGATTCGAATCATTTTTGCTTAGGTGTTGGCGGAAGTTTATGCAGTCTCTAACTGCTTTTTCTAGTTACTACTACTTACTGTGTAAAATATGCAACAAAAAATTACGTTCATCGTGCTGTAATAATGTGATATGGCAAACGCACAAAGTGCTGTGTTTTCTGCTCAATGACTGTCTTGTAGCAACAGACAGTACGAAAGTCTGCCAATGAATCAAAAGTAATAACTTTGAAAACTTTTGGATAAATGTATTCAACTGCATAACTGTGATAATGAGAATGAAAGGTTACAGTTCTCATGCAGCTGACAACAATAAACCACTCATCTGATGATGGCAAGCAAACGAACAGCTCGATTTTTGCAAACACTGGCTCTTCCTCAATTCCCATTACCACGTGGTGGCCTACGGTATATACTATAGAAGCTCTCTCAACTCGTTTGGCAAAGCACACATCATCAGTCATCTCAACACCGAAGTGTGAACACAACACATCAGCACATTCATAGTCACCAACTGAGTCATGGCTGCTGCGACCAACTACAATAATATTTCTGATGCTGAAATTTGACAACTTAGAAAAAAGAGAGTTCTGCTGATGTCTGTAAGCAAGTGTTTGGCATATATTTGTAAAATTGCATACAATATGAGAAGAACGCTTGAAAAATGAGTTTTTCAACTCGTATCGTAAACAATTCATGCCAACGAGTGGACCACTTTCCACAATCACTGTAGGTAAGTGTACCAACAAGTGATGCTTGGGCTTTAAACGAATGCCATTCTCGTCATCTCCACCATACAGCTCAGAGAACATGGCCAAGTGATCAGCAATCAACTCACGCATGTATGTTATCATGCCTTCAGTAAATACAGGAGAAAACAGCATATCTACAAGTTCTGACAGATGCAACAAAAAGAGCCAGTGAGGGTCAGAATTGGATACCATGTCACCGATTAACAAAGGCAAATATTTCAATAATGCCCATGACTGAACAGCTTTCATGGATGGGTACAAACGCCCAGGCTTATCTATGTGATTCAGCTCTGGTGGCTTGTTGCACTTTTCAACATTTATGACACTCCAAAAGGTATGAATTCGTGCAGATATTTGTGCCAATGTAACTGCATGATGTGTGTTACACAGATAAAAGATGATGCACGATAACTCCACTGGAATGATGCCCTCAAGTACGATGTGCATAATATCCAAGCTAAAATTTTGTGTTGCATGAAAACCAGGAATTTGATTTAACATACAGTCACGTTTGATGCCACGTGAGTGAATCAAACTGTTGCTAGTTGCCACACATGCAACATCCTCAGAATACTTTGCAACTGAACGCAACTCAAAGTCAGACTCGTGAAATTTATGCTGAATATCAGCCTGTGTTGCATAACACATGGTACAAAAATAATCTACACTGAATGACTCAACGAAACCAAGGAGACCATTCAACGCTAGGTTGTCACATGCAACCTGCAAAAGACAGACATGAATTGTGCATGTCCCTAAAATTGGAAAATCACCAACAAATCCTTCGACACTCAACTGCCTCATTTCAGTAACAAACTTATTAAGTACAGCATCATATCCATATGTCTTCAAATCTGTAGCATAGCACAAAGAAACTAAATGAACATTTGAAAAACAAGAATTGAGAACATTCGGTAAATTTTTCACAACAAAATAAAAGACTCCGACATTGTACATGCTTGACTGTCCACGTAAAGGGTTTGTAGTTCCCATGCCATCGTAAAATAACTGAATCGCAATACTGAACTTGGAAGCATCACCGAGTACTGGATGACGTTTACATAGCAACCCATCCCAGCAGTCACTAACTAATCCAGGAGTGTATTTATCACGCAACAACATACTGACATACTGTGGATTAACTAACAGGCTTCGTAGCGTAGCCTCCACCGACACATACTGATAACTATCATACACTGACTTAATGACACCATTTCTAGTCTCATAACGTTGCCCTAGAATTACAGTTTCAGGCTTAACGGCGAGGGGGTGTGTGTCAAAATGTTTGTCCTGTTTGTATCGGGTTGACAGAAAACCTAACGGCTCATTTAAGGTGTCACTCTGTCGCTTTAAAGAAGCCTCAACATCTGTAAGCACATTACCACCCACATCCATACCACGCAGCAACTTCATGGTTTCTGATTGTACGCAATCGACAGTTGTACCAATCATACTGTTAATGGACTCAATTATGCCGGGTATGACTGAATATGGTATACTGCTATTTGCACGTAGAGCAGCAACCATATCAGCACCTTCCGACTGTAAAGTCGCAAGAACAGTACGATCTCCTGCAGAATGAAATGGCTGCAACAAACTATCATTGCTGAAATCATCATCAACACCGATGGGACTAGGAGCTGAACTTAAAATTCCGGGCAAATTTCCAGTACGATTTTCATCACCCTTGTGGTATGAATACAGATGCCGAATAAAATTAAAAACCCTTCGGAAGGAACTTTTACACGTTCCCTGACAACATTTGACTGGATAAACAAGTTCGCCTAATCCCACATGTCTTCGTAAATGCGATCGCAAACCTGCTATACTACACAGCTCACTACAACAAACGTAACAAACTAACATTATGAACTTCTTAAAACTATTCAAATTTCAAATTAGTAAAAACAAACAATATTTACGTATTTTATGAACGCTCTACAATCTAAAAACCAAAGTAAACAAAAATAACCGGGAAGCGTTGTTGCTATGACAAAATACTGACTAGCGCAAATACAAAATATAGCCTCATATTCGCTACGCACTAGTAGCCCAAATATAGTCCTAGGTGATGCCACTTGGAAAGTGGCTTGAACGAGCCACTTTCTTTATCACTGTGTAGGCGAACGA
>Ga0209339_1000608_pt1 | contig 13487 bp, 16 predicted proteins | sample OlaalgELextract3_FD_187376 | JGI IMG/M metagenome (GOLD analysis project Ga0209339, IMG submission 187376) | Olavius algarvensis symbiont microbial communities from Tuscany, Italy - Type A ELBA extract 3 (SPAdes) (version 2) | ecosystem: Host-associated > Annelida > Digestive system >... | reverse complement strand
CGCGCGTGCACTGTGGCCAAACGGTGCATCCTAGGCCTATAGTTACTATCGAACACTAATAGGAAACCCTACCCCAGGAATTCAATGGTACAAATTTCGACCCCCTGGGGTGACCCCTAACCGGGGTCACTGCAGATTCTACATGGCGATTCTGTGTTCACTGCACCGCCCGTGAGGCACTTTCTGTCAAATTACTTTGACCTCTTGTTATTATTATTATTATTAAGAATGAATGTCGTAGCAACATTATAGTCGATAGACTTCAAGGTTGCGGAGACTTGAAGGTACTTGTGTACACTGCAAGTCTTTCCTCCGCATGATGCCACTTGTTGCATTTGTTGAGAGTATATTGTGTTCATTAGATACGTCTGTGTGTGAACTGTATGCTTGAAGGTCCTGCGACATGTAAGAGACGTTCACACTGTGCTGTGCGGAGATTTTCTTGGGTGTGGATGGAGACAGGTTCTGATGCTGGCACGTCAAAGTCACAGTGTCGCTACAGACGATGTTGAAGATATTCTTTCTGTCGTTGATGCTGCAATGGAAACTGCTCCTCACAGCGATGCTGATAGTTTTGGTCGACGGTTCTTACTTACTGATTTCTCACAAATCAAAATTGATCGGTGGAGTCCAACTGAGGTATGCTCCTCGTGATAATCGTTATGTCATTGCTCTCTAATTTTGCTTTTTATTTCTTTTTTCATTAATGTTCAATTAGATATGTGCCATAGATTCTAGCTGTCATTTTGTAATGCATATCAAGCATAATAATAATAATAATAATCTGATTTGTATAGCGCTGTAAGGCCGTAGCTTCAGAGGCGCTGGCGGCAGGTCAGTCGTGAGTGTTAGTCAAAGGCCTTGTGGAAAAAGTACGTCTTAAGCTTAGACTTAAATCTAGACAGTGAGTCGCAACGAAGTATTGTTTCAGGCAACGAGTTCCAGACGGTCGGTGCAAAGCAGCGAAAGGCTCGATTCACAAAGTCCGTTCTGGTGAACGGCTTGTCCAGTAGTGGTGCGGTAGAGGAGCGAAGTGTCCGTTCACTGACGCGAGCCTTGATGTGACGACTGAGGTACGTCGGTGCTGTGGCGCTGCTGCGGCTCTTGAAAGTCAACACAGCGACCTTGAACTCAATTCTGTGTTGAATGGGCAGCCAGTGCACGTCCTGCAGTAATGGCCTGGCATGAGAACGTCGTGGAGCCTGGAGTATCTAGATGCTGCTAGATGGAGCGCCATACAGCACCGAGTTGCAGTAATCCATTCTAGTCAGTATGAGACTGCAAGCCAATGTCAATGCAAGTTCTCTGCTCAGTAGATGACGTATGTGGCTGACGGCCGGAGAGTGGTAGTTGCAGGATCGTGCTATCAGTTAATGTCAGCCCACACTACCACACAGGTGCCTCTGATCTAGTGGAGTAATGTGATAGTTCTTCTGTCTGTGATACGTTCTGTCTGTAAGCAGGATAACTCACGACTTCATTACACCAGACCCGTGGCTTTGAAACAGTCACAACCTAAAAGCAATAAAACATTACTGGTAAAACGTCCAAAACGTTAGATCCTCAAATCAGTGCAGCTGATACAAGTAAGCCAAATAACATGAATTCAATACAGTGTCCACAACAAACCTCTTTCAGATTAGTTGGAAACTCTGCAAAGTGTGGTATCGAAGCAAGGAACTGACAGTACTGAGGGTACTCCTTTAATCTGACAGAAATACATGCACATATTATGCTAATATTTAACCAGTCAATGCACTGTACAAATCACTTGCATAGAAATCACACACAGTTTAACAGTGTATGCATACACACATAAACATAATAATAATAATAATAATAATCAGATTTGTATAGCGCCGTAAGGCCGTAGCTTCAGAGGTGCTGGCAGCAGGTTAGTCGTGAGTGTTAGTCAAAGGCCTTGTGGAAAAAGTACGTCTTAAGCTTAGACTGAAATCTAGACAGTGAGTCGCATTTCGATAAAATGAGTGCAGACCTTGTTTTGAACTTGTCCAGTGCTGTCAATCCAAACATGTACATCTTTTTACCCGGCACCTGCTTCAGTGCCTCGAGGACATACCGCAGCGCAATACCAAGTGCCATGTAGCTGTATGCATACAGACACATTTGTTTCACTGTTAATTCCACTACATTTTTGCTTCAACAGAACTAAAAAGAGAACAAATTCAACACACATGTGCACACCGGCAACTGATTATCATGTTCAGTTGTTTACTGACTTTAACAGTATGCATGCATTTAACATCAATTCTGTATGATAGGCCACTACCACTATCAGTAATCAAAGTGATGCTATCACACCCGCCACAAAAACATATAATGGAGCTAATGTTGCACAATTACGATTCACAAATGCGATCTGTTTCGTTTTGACCTCATAAGTGACATAAAAATATATTTATAAATTTGTCTGTGGACGACGAGCACCGCCATCGTGCAGTGGTAACACCTACCGGGCAAAATTGTTATGGACCTCATCACTTGTTATGGACCTCATGTGATGTCACATGTGGAAAACATATGACATCACATGAGAAGAAACATAAAAAACTTACCTTTAGTCATGCAAAACTACACTCACTTTACTATATAATAAGTTTATTTTAGTACTTGTCAGAATTTTTGTCTTTCCTAAAAATTCGCACGCAGACCTTCACAGACCATTGCGACGTCACACGATTATTATGCCGCTAGATGGCAGGAGTGTGGTTCTAGTCACTCAGTAAAGTGCTGTAACAAATCTTAATTTCGTTCGTTTTCTATTATCTAGTCTCTACACAAGAGCTGTGTTGTGCGGTATTGTTATTATGTAATACATTCGCCTCTCAACTGATGCAATAATTGTGGATGGTTTAGCTTCAATGTAGAGGGTGGACATCTGTGAAAATGACTTTCTCGCAAACATCAATCTACACTTCCAGAAGCTGCTGAACACCTGTCACAGAACAGTAATTAATACAGACAATATATCTGACCAGTATACGACACGCAATGTACAATGTGATACATACGTAACAAGGCCCTGGTCGATGATGCTTCCAAAGAAGACAGCTGTCGTGTGAAGCTCTTTATCTGGGTACTGGTGAAAGAAACGGTACTCTTCAAACAAGTTCCTCAACATGCACTGAAACACTTCCTATAACACACATGAACATTAACACATTTCTTGCGAGAAAAACCAGACGAAATGAACGCTGAATGATCAGTCTGTGACCACGTTCTCAGACAATGCTTCAAATATAACAACATGATCACAACATTGACCGGTGAGTTCACCCTCACCTTGTCTCTGTCACTTGGCGAGTCTTTGAAGTTCTTCAGCATCTCAAGCACCTGCTCGACAATCGTTATTGCTGAATGCTGCGATGATCCAGAAGTGTTGTAGATGCGTTGGAAATATGAGTTGGCTTCGTCTTCCACGTCCTTCGAGAACTGCTGTGGGCCTAAACCAGCAGCTTGCTGGGACGCTGCTGAGGTAGTCGGACCTGTCAGCAACAGCAACTCATCAGACACATCATACTGGCATGACAATCATCAACATCAACATTTCTGACTTGCACCAAAGGAACAGCATCACAAATGGTCAGCAGGACTGGAACAGAAGTTTCCTCGACTTCCCTAGGTAGCTGGCCACACAAACACAGGGTACATGGGTCATCTTGCCCCCAATACCAAGTAAACCCCTTACGACATACCGTCTTGCAATGCCCTGAGCTGCCTGTGCAGTGTGCCACCACTGCTTGAAAACCAGTAGTCATCCGATGTCATAGTAACTGAAGTGTTCATTCATAACCCTGAACATGAGGGTTCTGGAATGTTGCTTTTCAGACAGACCAACAGATGACTGGAAATTTAAACCAATGACATGTAAATCTGCAACCATCTTTAAAACTCAATGACTTATAGCAACATACAACTGACTTCTAATATGAAACATGGCCAGTCAGCTTAATGACGGAGAAGGTAAATCGAGACGGTTTCAACACAATAACGTAAACACAGTGCTCATTGGGTCAAGTAGTGTATGAACTGACAATAGAGGTCGGCAGAACAAGAGATACTGTACATATTATGAAGACTTGGTGGGATGGCATCAAGCAGTCTATAAAAAATATTGGCTTGTCCCGACAGGATACACAGGCTCAAAACAAATGCAGAAAGAAAATTTAAGAGGGAAGCCTGTTAATCCATATTCACATAGAAAACAGCCATTAAAATGTTGTGTGTGGCCACTGCTGCACTACACTGTAATCAATATGTATGGCAGTTCAGTCTGCCATATATTCACTAAGACACATCTTATGGGCTTATCAAATATAGCTCAAGTAATTGGAATGTGGTGATACTGGCAGAACACATGGACTGGTCAATGGTCATATTTTCTTCTCTGGCAGCTTTGATCTTTGACTAACAACTGCCATATGAATGTAACCAAGATTATCGGCACCGATGTATACTAGAGGCCGACAAAATTTCAGTTACGGCTTTGGTAACAACGCTGAAACTGACTCTAAAACGACTTTCGGCCAGGTTTCAGTTTCGACCAGACCAAAGTGGTTGTGGCCAAGTTTTCACTATGGCCATAAGTGGAACCTGGTTTTGGCCATACTGTCTGGGCCATCACTGAAGCAGCTCAAGCTTTGTAATATGATTGCTGTCTCGTTGTCAGTGGCCATACATTGAACATGTTACAGCTCATATCTCTCTCCTGTCTAAACCAACCACGTCGTAGCCGCACTGTTCTTTATCTGTTGTAGTGGTATAGGATATCTTGATAGATCAATCACTTCATCATAGATTCGGTTTCAGTTGCAGCCAAAAATCGCCATAAAGTTTCAGCACCAGGTTTGGTTACGGCCTTATAGTCATTTCTCAGTTACATCCTGGTTACAGCTATGGCCGACACTGATAAAAACGGTTTCGGTCGGCCTCTAATGTATACCAACTTTCACAAGAATGTATCATTCAGGTCAAACACACAACACACGGCAAAATGGAATCGCATAGTCAGATGAAGTCATCAACCCCCCCCCCCAAAAAAAATGCAAAATGTTAAGCAAACAAATACAAACCAGGTCTCACTGCTGATGGCTGTTGTGCCAATGCAGCCTGCGCACTCAATACTCCCAGACTGGGTGCACCTCGTGACGGCAATGACAAGCCACTGCCTACACTACCAAGACCTGCAACTCCACCCAACCCACTTGTTCCCAGGCTTCGACTGCCTCCAAGACTGTCTGTACCGAGGCTGGGACCACCACCAAGACTGCCCATTCCGAGGCCAGGACCACCACCAAGTGCTCCAGATCCGAGAGCCGTTCCACCAGTGACACCTGCTGCTCCAAGGCTGGCTCCAACTCCAAGACTGCCTCCAGCAAGACCTGTTCCACCACTCAGACTGTTTGCGCCGAGACCTGAGCCACCACCAAGGCCACCTCCACCAAAGCCCGTACCCAGCCCAGTCCCAATGCTTGGACCAAGTCCAGTAGAGCCAAGACCAGAATGCAAACTCAATCCTAAATATTTACACACACATCAAATCACTAACATAATAAATATAACATTCAAACTCAAAATATTCACAAAAACTAAACTATCCACTGGAACAGCAAAATTCTCAAAAAGGATGATAAATGGCAACAGTACTATGTCAAAGCACTGTCTTTTGTGTAATGCATGCAATGACTCAAAAGCTTCTTTCTTCGCCTGCAACGAAACAGATTAAGATACGACAATGACACTGTTCACAAAAGGCGTTGATCAAAGCTTTGGATATGCCTACCTAAAGTTGGAACATTTTCTGGATTACTGAAGCAATTTTGGCCAGATGCCATTCCTGATGTCATCAATGCCTAATACTGGTTTAAGCACGAACTTAACCCGAGTTTCCAGCCTGCCACAGTGAGTCCATCACCCTGACAACTGAGCCCTTTAAAGCAGAAGACAAACTGATTGTTGAGAACATCTACCTTGCAACTGTGAACTTAGTGCTGCCGTTAAACCAGGAAAACCGGGCTGCTGACTGGCAGGACCTTGTGGCTGTGCGATCTGTCCAAGCTGGGAGAAGTTTCTTGCTGGTGAGCCTGGTGCCGTAGCAGACAATGATGCAGCTAGGCTACCAGGATATCCACCAACTCCACCAACAGCGGCGGGATTGTTAGCAGCTGCCATCGCAACGGCATTCAATACAGGATTCACGCCACTCAATGGATCAATCTGCCACACAACAAGTCTAGCAATACACAGGTGCAATTACAATTAATGCAGCACTGCCATGCAGAACATCATCCGCTCCACTGTCACAAACTGTATCACTTTTGCAGATGAAAAATACAATATACAAAAACTAGAAAATGCCACAAAAGATATTCTTGATGATCTTCAAAGCTTTAAATCTCTGTCAATGACTCTCAAAATATTAGTCAGTTAACACACAGTCATACTTGTTTGGCTATAGTGCATATGCCTCAGCAACCACAGCAATTAATCATCTACATATTTGTACTATATATCATCCACTCACTTCAATTACACATACTCATCAGTGTTCAACAATGGTATTATGAAAGCATAAGTAGAGTGCACGACTTTCTGTGGCCTATGAAGTGCCATGCTGCACAATAGAATTTTTCAAAACTTCATGTAAATTTGAGGCCTTTGGCAAAGTGTAATTTAAATTAGACTTGTGATTTTGAAATAAAACTCAGCTATGATCTCCAATATCATGTAATAAAAATGATTAAATTCAAAACACCCTTGTAAAACAGAGAGGCAGAATATCAACACCGAACAGAATGCCAACACTTCTCATCCAGCAGTGCTGAACCAATGAGTGTGCTCGACAAATTAAAAAAAGAAACAATAAATCTGGTAGCATTATGGAATGCTGTGTGACAGCCCAAATCTTTCTACAGAAAATGTCATTTTTTACAACGAAAAATCATAAGCCCTTGTAAATGCATTATATCTATCATGCAAATTCATACTCGACTCTTCTCCCACAAAAAGCAACAATATGACACCAACAGAAATAAACCAATTAATGTAACACAAATCATTATTTGTATATTATTTCTTAATCATTCATACATAGTGTGCATCAGTTATTGATCACTCATGATCTGCTCAACCACAGCAATGTGTCAACACAAGTTTTCTTATCATATAAGTAAGCCTTATGTATGTTAATATATTTTATATTCCAAATAAAACTTCATAGATAGCCACATGCTTGTTCCACGATAATACTGCATACCTGCTCAGTTCTAACCACTCTCACATACTACAATTATGTTGCCATAAAATACAATAAAATAAAACAATCAGCAGCCACAACACATTATAATACTGATCAGTTACATAACCAATTGCTAAACTGTGACATGGTTAATATTAAGTGAGTAAATGAAGCAGGAACAGTTTTTACATATTTAAAAGGAAATCGATTATCTGTAATCTTATAGTAGTGAAAGAAAATAGTACAAAGCTACAAATTAACAGACTTACGTGCCTGCATCTAGCTGCAGGTGTCACAAGTAGAAAGGACTTGGTTACACTTGACTGGGGACGAAATATGAATAACAGCATAAGTATTACAGAAACTGGAGAAGGCCTGTCAGCCTAGATTTATATTGTAAAAAATTTGCCAAAAATTTTAAAAGCAAAATTTTGAAAACCAGTTCTGCAGTTCTGTGCAAATTGGCAAATAGAAAAACTGTACCTGACTGTTAAGGCCAGCTGGCAGACCAGCAATCTGCTGCTGTGAAAGACCGGTACGTGGACCAAGACCCGCAATGCCGGGAATAAACTGCTTTGCTGCCTTCAAAAGCAAGTTTCCGTTTGTGAGAACACGGATAATGTCTTCCTGAAGCTCTGGAGACAAACTCCTGATCAAACAAAAACACTTGCAACCACACGGTAAACAACATCTGTAACAACTTTTGCTTTTAATGTGTCATGTATTTACTTACATACTTAAGAAACTATAAATGCATGCAAAAAGTTAACATCAATAAGAGTTCTTCACAAGCCACTGTTACTGCATTAATATTTTGTTAATACTGTAGAGCAAAAACCTACTCAACCCACTGGGGTCGAGAATGATGCCAGATCTCCAAATCTACCTTTGGCCTCCTGTAAAGACCCTGACCTACAACTAACCCCTGACCTCCAAACCTCATGCCCTTGCTCTGCAAACCATTTGTGCCAATTTGCATGAAAGTCGGTTCATTTGTTTTCAAAATATGATGTTTACAAGTTTGGTAACAGATGAATGAAGGGACAAGTAGAAAACATTATGGTGCTGGCCAGTCCAGGCAGAGACGTAAAAACAATGGCCACAGACTAAAGCAACTGTGTGGTCAATCACCAGATTTATCTTGTGCAACAGCTGCAAATAGACTCCCAATCTGCAATCTGGAAAAAATACGAATGGCTGGGAAAAAAATTCGGCTGATATTCGGATTAGCCGAATTATCGTGTAAACTAAAAAAATTAAGCTATGATTTGACTTTGAATACAAAAATTTTGCAGTTAAAATTCAGCTGATTACAAACAATTTCGGCTGAGCTGTTGAACTTAAACTGAAATGACTGCCAATGTGAATGATTGTTGTCCGTTTCTTTGATGTTACAAAACCTGCATCCATATGTAATCACAAGAAGTTTCGATATCACAAAAATCACTTCAAGTAGCATGCTGTCACTTATTGGGCTGTTGATTTCACTGTATTATTCGAATATTCGTACATTTTTCCGCGGATTTTCGGCGGATAAAATTCGGCATCGAATTCGGCTAGCCAAATTTTTCTTCGGTGGATTTTCGGTGGACAAAAATTCGGCTATCGGCGGCGGCTTGGGGGTCTAGCTGCAAATGCACACAAGAAGTTGTACATGTAAGTTAACAACAACCAACAACCACCAGATCAGTCGACACAGTATGATAACAGACACAAAGTAAGCTCATAAGATCTATTTATCTAGCCGTTTCAATTAAAGCAGTTAAATAGAACTGCTGCTAATTAACTTGCCATACTAAATGTGTCTAAAGCTAGGTAGGGTTATAAGTTAGCCACTGCTGAAAATGATGCCTAAGCCACTCTCTACACTGTAGACCACTGTTATGGCTATAACAAATTACATAATCAGAAAGCTGAGAAACAAGTGTTAATGAATACATACGCGCAGCAGGCCTGCAAACATGCCAGCATAGTGCCAATAGTTTCGGCAGGTAGCTGATGACTTTTACTCTGAGTGGTCTGGTCTTCCTTACCAACCAGCTGTGGACATCGAACAACTAGGAAACTAGCACACGCCTGTACAAATGGCTCCTATACACAAACAGTGCACATGGCAAATTCAATATACTGAAGCTATGATTATAAGTTTAACTCCAAAAATATGTCAAATATTAACAAATCACACTACTTGTACATACTAAGTCATAATTGATTAAAACTACAGTCGTCGTCGTTTCTGGCATGCAACTCACGATTGCGTAGCGCCATACGTCGACATCATCCTCCACAGAGGGCGGTTCTGAGCCAAATCTGCTGCTTCGGGGAGCGTAAGATGGTGATGTTTCAGATCCTGTTGGACGGTGATGAGCCACGTGATGCGGGGACGACCTAGTTGTCTTCTCCAGTCTGCCGGAGGGGAGGCCAACAGGATCCTCTTGGCATCTGCGTTGTCGTCCATATGCGCATAATGTGCCCAAATAAGTAAAATCATTTAAAACAAAACTCTTGAATCCAGTCCTGTCTGCTTCTCTACAGAAACTTGATTAACTATAGAACCGATTAGCCAACACATTTTTTGCAGGCAGATTACTACTGCTGTTGTTATTATAAATTGTGACTGTGAGTTCATATATTATTATCAATGCAATGATATAAATCAAGGGAGATGTTACCATACCCCGTGTTCTCGAATTTTATCAGTCAGCCACTTGTCAAGCTTAAGATATTCTCGTCGAGATGCAAGACAAGCCAAGTCAATGACAAACGCGTATGGTGTTGCGTTTAACAGCATCGACAATGCCTGCAACACATCCACACATTCATCTCATCTTTTCCAACAAATAACTATGCATTGCAGCAAAACAACATTTTAATGTGTTAGTATGTTTACTTCACATCGATGCCTGCTGTCCAATCTGTGCAAGTAGTGCAGGCACTGCTCACAGAACAGCTGACAGCAACTACAAGTGACTTCCATCAACAGTAGTACTCACTTTGATTACAAAAACCCTATGCAAGATACATTACTTATTCAATGTATAACTTCAAAATATGTAACATCCAGCAATCAGCCATCACCACACCAAATTAAACCCAAACTCTTGCTGATGGTTTATCAGTGGCAGAGCATGAGAACATACACGTACCTTGAGATCCTGAGCAACGTCAAGGATGCGAGAGAGTCGGGCCTGGTCGTGTAGTTCACCACGCATGTACCACTCAGCCATCGCATGCAGCACAAGACTACGCACATTGTGTGACTGTGACGCACAGTGCCATGCTGCCTGAAGAACCGGCACAGAGTTCGGGTGGTTACTGAGGAACATCGGTATGATTGTCGACAGTAACTCCTTCTTCAGATTTGCCCATCGGCTCTGCAGTGGAAAAATGCGCCAACATATAAGAGCTAAATACTGACGAGATGTGTGCCTTGTAATGATAACAATCAGCAATGTTACACACTCCAGTCACTCACACCTTCTATCTTTGACAAAACATGAACAAATTAATAAGGTTATACCAAAGATAAGAAGCAAATAATCAAAAAGTTATTTAAAACATGCTGTAAAGACTAATCATGAAATATATACACAAAGGTGAATGTACAAGCTTTAATTTATAGGCATCAAATAAATCTGATTCTAGTCTTCCTTTGCTTTCTTGCTAATACATCTGGATTCAATACTGATGTTTATACTTCGTAACGATTTCAATGCAATTCAACAGACATGCGACTATCATGTAAAACAATATTCGTACAATTTGAAGAAGTCCAAGAAGCAGGAGATCTGGACAATACTGCATTGGAAACTTGAACAGTTCTAAGACGAGAGCCTGAAAGCCTTCATCTGCTAACTGCAGCAAAACGTCAATGAGATCCAATGACTTCCTGTATAGCACACAGAAGCCAGCAATATACAAAAGCAAGCAAAACATCACACAGCTATTAGACAAATGTGAGTGACATTTCTCTTTCTAATGAAATACCATAATATCCTTAGACACAGCTACAAATACTCTGTAGCATTTTAAATGTGGTACTGACCATACAGTAATGTCTTTGTTCTCATCATCTGGAAGTGATTTCAGCGCGTCCATCACTACAGTACGGTGTGGAAAATCGGCCAAACAGAATATGTCGGAGTTTTTCAAGGAGTACACAAGCCAGGATAGCTGTGACGATACATATCAACATGCAAACAAAATAAAGCAATAAAGCAACAAAAATAGCAATGAGCAATGAGCAATGAGCTATATTATAAACAATACACTGTACACTGAAAATGCTGGATATGAAACAAATTAATAATATGACCTGTTGGTCTCTCATAATAACTGCATGACACACTGGCAATAGTTAATGTCAAGCAGTTAGTTACAAGAAGTTACAAAGCCAATGGCATTTTCTAGGTCTCATAAAAAACACAATACTCGCACTCATAAACTGTAAAGATATTAAGAATGCACATTACTGTGTTGTCACTTAACTTAAAAAATATTTTACTCACAACCTTTTCGTAAGTTCTTTCAGACAAAGCTAGTCTTTGTAGACAAAGTACATAAACAGCGATCACAAAAAATGACACAGCAGGTTTACAGGGCGAGTGTGTAGTTTCTTAACAGTGCATCAGCACAAGAAAGCTATTTACTGCCATTCAACGTTTATATGATGGACAGGATATGAAAATAACTTATAAGACGGTAAAACCTATGAATGTAAGATCAAGGCGATTAAGCTAGAATAAAAAACAAATAACAAACATTAATATGAAAACATTAAAGTTGCTTATAAAAACGGTTTATAGAGTAAGTAGAAATGATTGCTAATGTAAATGTATCTTGAGTAACTGAGTATAAAACTGCACAGAAGCTAGCAACTACCTGTCCCTCCTTGTTCTTCCACAAACTGTACAGCACTTCAACCGGAAATGCCTCCGACAATCCACGGCTAAGTCCACGAATAAGCAGTTCAAACCCGGCACGGCTCATGATCTGAAAGCCTGTGTAGTCGAGTTCTTTAACAACTTCATTCCACACCAGGTTTGGTGCCTAACAACAGATATTTACCATCAGACAATCCAACTATAAGACTCTGTTCCAAATAGAACATCTTCTTGAAACAACAGTCACAGAAGAAAGACACAAATAACTTTCAATAACAAAATATTCATCATCAACATACACCAATGAAATCACTACCGAGAACCGAGAATGAATATGTCAGTGCAGTGACGAGTAAATGAGAAGCTGTGGTTTACAACCTAGTAAAAAACTACGTACCAGCTCCTTGACAACATCAACAAAGATATCAATATTCCAGCTGCTGGCAGACTGTGACGTACTGCTGGCTGACTCTGTACCATCTTTAGAGTCGGTCCATCTGCCACCGCCACTCACCAGCAAACTCTACAGAATTACCATGTCAATCACACAATGTGACACAAAAACACAACTCTAGGTGTCTTGTGACAGTGAACAAATAGCTGACCTAACTTGTTCTTCCACAATGTAATGTGTAAGAATACCAGCAAGTCTGAGGCGATTCTGTTCACAGCTACTAGACGGCGACAGTCTGTCGACGACGCACCGTAGCTATAGGTCTCTGACGCCGTCATCCAACCGTCAGCCACAATCAAAAGTCTCGGCGTCACATTAGACAGGCAACAGGCATCTTACATTCGACCACCATGTGGTCAACGTGTGTAAAGCCTGCTACTTTCACATATACGTGCTCCGCCATGTGCGCCAGTCTCTTCCTGATGACATTGCCAGAATTGTCACCTGCAGCATTGTCGGCTCAAGACTCGACTATTGCAACTCACTGTTTGTCTGCATGACTGACTGCAACTTAAAGAAACTGCAGTGTGCCGGCAAATTCGAACATATCACACCTGCACTCATCAAACTGTACTGGCTGCCAGTCAAACAAACAGCATGTTTTATACAAACAGGCTTTAATAACTTTTAATGTTTTGTGCTACAACAATCCTTCGTATTCATGTGACCTTTTAACCATTCATAATCCTAGTCACAATTTACAGTCATCTTCTCACCATCTCCTCTCTGTTGGTTACATGCGAACTGTTTCACCTTCACGTTGTTACAAACACTCTGCTGCTACTAACTGGAACGATCTACCGTGAGCTCTGTTAGCATTTTTAAGCGTAAACTTAACAGTTATCTTTTTATCATTGCCTATATTGCCTATAGTCACGTGTCACCCCAGCGC
>Ga0209339_1000607_pt1 | contig 13488 bp, 11 predicted proteins | sample OlaalgELextract3_FD_187376 | JGI IMG/M metagenome (GOLD analysis project Ga0209339, IMG submission 187376) | Olavius algarvensis symbiont microbial communities from Tuscany, Italy - Type A ELBA extract 3 (SPAdes) (version 2) | ecosystem: Host-associated > Annelida > Digestive system >... | reverse complement strand
CTAGTTCAAGCTGGCCATGTTAGTCTTCAAAAGCCAAACCGTACCTGTCGATGACTGTCAACTCGTTGCTGCCTCCGATGGACGTCGACTATGATCGTCAGACGCCAATACGTGCGTCATTCAACGCACTCATCTCTGCGATCGCTCCTTCGCTGTCGCTGGACCACGTCTGTGGAACAGTCTCCATGTTTTTACTTCGCCACCTCAACCTTTCTATTGGACAGTTCCGTAGTTATGCTAATGACACATTTTTTAAAACTGAGTCAGGCGCCTGGTGACTTAGTTCTCAATGCACTTTATGAATGTTCTTACTTACTTAGAGAGTGAGTGCACAGCCTGTGATCACTACTGGATTGGACAGTGGTGACAGTCTGTCAGCCAGCTTTCTCGATATGTGTCGCTCAAATGTCAAATCATGTCTTGCTGCTGATGCCTGGTTGTCGTATTATCCAAATGTCCACATAGCAGCACATTTAACCCACTTAATTGCGGTGCTGATGTCATCCTTGCTTGATCAGACTTGTATGATCTTAACAGTGACTTGGCCATTGCTGAGTGTTTATATTACTGTATTGCATGCTGCTTTTTGTGTTGAACAGAAATTTCATGATGGTGGCTGTTCGACCTTTGCGTAAAAGTCGTGTAGTCAAAAAACGGACGAAGAAGTTCATCCGGCATCAGTCAGATCGATATGTGAAACTAAAGGTTAATATTCTCATGAATCTTGCTGATAACGATTATTTATTTAGAACTGACTTTATGGCTGTAAAATTTTTTACTTGCCTTCCTTCTGGTACTGCAGGTGCTTTTGCTTGTGTCATTCATACTGTTAAAGCTGTTGTTGCTTAGTGGTGGTACTGTCACTCACCAGTGTGATTTTGGACAACCCATATTTGTATTAAAGTTATTTTACGTCCCTGCCACTGGATGATTAGTTTATGCCAATTTTTTCAATCTGTGGTTTGCAGACCTAAATGAGACCAAGACCGACGAGATTCGAAGTATTGTTTGAACCACATTCAACAGTTGTCACACTCTATGTATACATTTTGAATGATGATAATATCTGCATGCTTGAGTGGATTTGAAATCACTTTGATGACCGGCTGAATGATTTAACTGGGTGTGAGCCATGAGCACAAAGAATTGGCTGTACTGTCATCTCACAGGACTTAGCGTTTGCAATTAACCAAAAGATACTGTCGTCTTTCAGGACGTGTGCCGTGGAGCACCGATTTCTGTCGGAGAAAGTTGTCAGTGATTTGCTACCATTTGCTATGATTAACTTATGCATTTTCTGATTAACTGTTACATGATGCAGTTTATCATTTGATTTTATGGACCTTGCGTTTGGGGCTTTGCCAATACATTGGCACATGTTTGTTGGGTCTGGCATGCAATATGAAAAGGTTGAAAACCGCTGCATTACACATTGCACTCCATCTGTTCAGTGTGGGCTGGCTGGCAGTTCAAGAATGAACAGTCACAGCAAGTTTAAGTGTGGTGGAATATTCCTTGTGGCACGTATAACACACAACACAGTCTTGAGTCCGAAAAGTTAAAAATCAAGCTTACTATAACTCACAAGTAGAGGGGTAGGAATATAACCCATAGGGAGAGGGCCATAGGCGTGAACCATCACATATAAAAAAAGTTGCAGGTCAAGGTTGAGGTCGAGTTATGTGCTTGTAACTTATGTGCCTGAAAGTCGGTAATAGAAAAATGCAAAGCGTTTAAATTTGGTATGGTGGAAACCTGTGACTGTGAGTGTGATATTTATAATTGATGTGTACAATTTTAAGCTTAATAGGTCAAGCATATAAAAGTTCAAGCACAAAGGCATCAAGTAACAATAAATACCCATACAGCTTTCAGGCTTGGTATAATGAGTGAGCCTATCAGGCTGTATGCACAGTACATAATAACCTCAGTCTGATATCTACAACTTCTGAAATTTTACACACAGACGTAGTTTTGATAAAGGGGTTTGGTGCATGAAATCTGTTGAATGAATTTCCAACCAATGGTTCTTCAAAACAGGGAAGTATTGACAGTCTGTTGAAGATCGTGTTATTGTTCTTTTCTAAACCAGAAGTTGAATAAGTAATAAGTAAAATAGAGTACTTACAATTTTGCACTTAAAATCGTAGCATTGTAATTTGTAGTACTGAAAAAGTCAGCAGTTTGAAACTTTGAGGCTGAATAATGATTTTCAGAGTTTGAAAGTTTCCCAAGGTCAGTTTCCCTGAGTAGGTGAGATGACGAAGTGAAACCACATTTTGATGACCTATAGTCTGAGTAATAACTAAATGTACCAAAATTATTGTAATTGGACAATTCTTGTTCAAGTTATAGTCGAAGATATAGTGGCGTGTTTTTTTCCGAGATACAGTGCATATGCATCACTGTTGTGTATTGTATTCTGTGCTGCATTAACAGCCAAGCTGGAGAAAGCCGAAGGGTATTGACAACCGAGTACGCCGGCGATTTAAAGGCCAGTATCTTATGCCGAACATCGGTTACGGTTCAGCAAAAGCAACAAAGCACGTGTGTCCGGATGGATTCAAGAAAGTGCTTGTTCATAATGTTAAGGTAAAGAGTGCTGTATTGTGTCAACGTGCACAATTTGTACTTCACATTTTAAGCCCCCGTCACAAAAAACTGGTCTGTACGTGATGGCCGTGTCCACCTGTTCTGTTGTTTGTTTGTTTGTTTGTCTTATCGCCTGAAACACGTGGCCACCACCAAGGGTGTCACAGAATCTTTCCATCCCTGTGTAAAACTTCACCTCCTTGAAATTAATGCCAGTGGTTGTGGCTTACTTGTGGCACCCTTAAATGCATCATACTTTTTACATCATATTTAAGTTATAGAGGGTCTGTCAGCAGATATCTCCAACAGTTTTTTGGTAGTTTTATTTAGTTTGCAAAGGATTCATTTGTATATTATTTAGTTAATACTAGTATAAAAGCTTTATAGTTACTATATATTTTAGTAATCATTTTTATTTAGTTTTTGTTTCTTTGCGGCAATTTCACACAAAATATGATTGACCAGTACAGCATTAGCATCAAGGTACACAGGTAGACAAAACTGGACATTTTTCAAGCATCAGTTACATTGCAGTTAAGTAGTGACTGAGTAATGTCTTTACAGTCTACGCGATGTCGCAAAGTTCGTCACGGTTCAGTTTCAGCTAGGCTGTCTTGTTGAGTGACTCTTCTGTCCAGTCGCATCTGCCTGATGTCATTGCACAGACAGTCAGCTGTTGTTGACATCAAGTCACTGCACTATTGGCTAGCATACACTGTGTCTCAAAAAACATACAAGTACTGTACATGTTCAACGCTAAGTTGAACTAGAATTGTCCATTTACAACAATTTTTGGCACACTTATTATCAAGAGTATAGGCCATCAACAGATGTCTTTATCTTCCCACCACACCTATTTCATGCACTTACTTTACCTTGGGAAATTGTCGAAACCTAAATATTAGCAAAAATTAAAATAATGAAAATTTCGCAGAAAGATTACCGTATTCTGATTAAAAATCTCTGTGAAAGTAGTATGGTGCACAAAGGCTGTTGAGTGAATTTCCAAACAAGAATTGGAAACTTTACAGCGCTGACAATCTGCTAAAGAGAATCTACAAGATGGGTAAAATTGTCTGGCTACCACGCAGCGGTAGACCGCATTCATTGTGTAGCAGTGGAGGACCTCATGCTCAGTCAGGAGGACAAGCCAAAAAGGCACTGATCAGCTTGTGAAATTTCACATGAAACTGCCATTCTCTGTTCAACTGTGCACAGATTTATTCACAGTGATCTCCAGCTCAAATGCTTCAAACGACGTCGTGCTCAGCTGTTGTCAGCCAATTGCATCTTTCGTCTCGCGCTGATAAGCAACCTTATCGTCTGCAATAAATCTCGTTCTACCGGCACCCCTGCTTACCTGTCTCATCTCATCAACGACTACCTCCCATCAAGAACATTACGATCATCTGATAAACTGTTACTGGTTGTTCCACGGATGGCGCTGACGATGTCGGCGAAAGCTTTCAGCGTTAGCGCTCCCTCCGTCTGGAACTCACTCACATACAATTGTCGTAGTGCCGAACGGTTTAGCACTTTTAGTCATATTTTAAAAACCGAGCTATTTGAACACTCAGCCTAGTTCTAGTTGCCACATGCGCCTCTGATTCGTTGCGACATATGGCGCTATAGAAATGTGTTTTGATTGATTGATTGATTGATTATTGTTCTATTATAAACCGTATTTGAGTAGTAAGCAAGTAAAATAATATGGTGACAGTTTTGGACTTAATATCCTAGTATTGTAGCATTGAGAAAAGCAGCAATTTACGGTTAAATTAATGATATATAGGTCTTGACGATATCTCAAGGTAAAGTAGCTGCACTAAGTAGGTGAGGTGGGAAACTAAAAATACCTGTAGATGCCCTAAAGTCTTAGTTAAGTGTGCCAAAAATCTTTGTAAACGGACAGTTCTGGTTCAACTTATCATCTAAAATGTAGTCAGTATGGTCACATGTTTTTGAGACAGTGTAGTAGGTCTTAGACTAAATCTTCTGCCTGTCAGTAGGCTCCAGCAGTGCGATCAAAAGGAGTGCATTAGTTTATTAGTTCCACTGTGACCAAATGTCAGTAGAGCGGATGGGATGACTGGGTGAGCCGTTGTTGACCGTCAAATTTTACTTCAATTGTTTCTTTATCAGGTCAAGTCCGATGTTGTGAAACTTGGTATGAATGATATGAGGGCAAGCAGCTAAAACATTACCGAGTGGATTTTGAATATTTGTGTAGACTGTACTGATTAGGTCAATTACTCAAATTTTGTTGGGCCCAGAAAACACACAGGAGCTATATCTTCCGACATGCTGCACTTGTATTAGTAAGAGTAGGTACCGTATGTAGATTGATGCTTTATACAGATGCTTATAATACAGGCCAATGAAATCTTTCAGTGCCAATTGCCACATTTTAAATACGGTACGATTTGAATGTGAAGCATATTCTGTTGGTGCAATTCGGTTAAAAATAACTAAAATATATCACTACCGGTATTACAGTCACTGTAATTTTAGTGTTTTTAAAGATTATTATTATTATTATTTACCTCTCCCAGTCATAATTGGGGTGTTGTTTTTAGTTATTTGTGTAACTTTGTTATGATGTTTGCAAGTTTGTTTCAGAGTTATTTTAGTTATTTTCGTAATTAAAACGAAAAAGAAAATTATCATCATTCGTTTTATGAGAACAAGAGTGATAATTTTAAGTTGAAGAATAAAGAAAACTAAATGAAATACAAATTTAAGCAGGCTAAGTGAGCAAAAGTAAGAATTATTTAAGACAGTACGAACTAAAATGAGACTTAACAAACTCCTAATAAAAAGACTGTCATTTAAAGCACAAATAGCCAAAGCCAACATTCAAACACAAATGCAGTTTAGCACAACCGTCAATACGAGGCACGTCAGTTTTACTTTTGCTAATGTGTCATTAAACTTACACATAACGAACTACGTAAGTACTATTATGGAGCCATAGAATTAGCTAAATGCGGCAAACTAAATTTGAACTAAAACTATAAAAATTATTTTCTAACTAAATAAAAACTAAAATTCTGTATGCAGAAAAACTACAGTAATAAAAATTAACAGCTAGAATAGATAGTAATATAAAAACTAAAATTAATTGGTGAACTAAAATAGCTCTGCTTCATTTGTAACCCATAACATTACGGGACAATTGTTACAGCTGTGATCATGAAACTTTCCAAGTAGATGGCCTGTGACACTGGGACTGTGCCGTTAAATTCACAAGCTCGCAGCACCTTGTAATGGGGCGTGGTGTGAGGTTTGCTGTGACTGGCATCAGTTGTTATTACTCAGTTGTAGAATTTTGTTATACTTAGGAAAATTTTTTAGTTTAGTAGTTATTTAGTTGCTGTATATAACTTTGCTGCTGAGTTAAATTTTTCACCAAGTTGTACAGTTTCAAATACAAATTTGTAGAAATTTTAACATGTTCAAAATTTAGAACAGTAAAATAGCAACTGGACAGTGGTGTAAGTAATGCAGAATATGTCACTGCAAATCATATTTAGCTTCACTAAGTGTTAGAAGTCTCTGTTGACAACAGGTTTTTGTTAACCTGTCGTCTGCTTTGTGGAACAGTCTGCAGCATATGGTTGTAAGAAACTGGATCAAAATCTGGCAAATTTGATAGAGCTGCCAGTCTTGAAATATTATGAAACAGATTTTCTGTTAAACACGTTAAAGTCTGTAGGAATCTGCGTTCAAAGTGTCTTAACTTTGGCATATTTTGAGATAGTCAAAATAAAATAAGAGATGTCTCTTTCGTCATTATTAAAGTCAGACAAAGATTATGTGTCAAACAACATATTGTTCGAATGCACTCGAGTATTTTTATTCTGAGTTAGTAGTTTAGTAGTTGATGTTAACCAGTCTGCATGTTGTCCAGATAATTTTTGCTATTCCAGGGTTCCACTGACCTGGACCGTCTGGGAATTGAGGATGTGGAGGTCACGGAATAGTTAGGGGATTTTGTTGGTGGGCAGGGAAAAATACCATTACCAGATTGTGCAACTGCTACTGCAATGTTGTTCCAAGCCAGAAACGTGATGAACTATTTTGGATTATTTGGATTGGATTTTTATTATTTATTTTGTTATTTTTAAATCGAAAGTGCTTGCACACGTCTATAAATCATATGGCGATGGAGCCAACTAAAATTACGTAAAACCATAGTTGTCACGTCTGAGATGGTGTATTTGCCTCCAGAGCCGGAGAATTTAGTCTGGGGGAATTTCATTCTTGAATTGAGTGGGAACCCTGTAGTCGTGTGATGCTGTGCAGTGCATATTGCAGTGTGTGCATGTGCTGATGGTGTTGCATTGCAGGAACTTGAGGTTCTTCTGATGCAGAATCGGACAAATTACGTAAAACCATACTTGTCACGTCTGAGATGGTGTATTTGCCTCCAGAGCCGGAGAAAGTCTGGGAGAATTTCATTCTTGAATTGAGTGGGAACCCTGTAGTCGTGTGATGCTGTGCAGTGCATATTGCAGTGTGTGCATGTGCTAATGGTGTTGCATTGCAGGAACTTGAGGTTCTTCTGATGCAGAATCGGACAAATTACGTAAAACCATACTTGTCACATCTGAGATGGTGTATTTGCTTCCAGAGCCGGAGAAAGTCTGGGAGAAGTTCATTCTTGAATTGAGTGGGAACCCTGTAGTCGTATGATGCTGTGCAGTGCATATTGCAGTGTGTGCATGTGCTGATGGTGTTGCATTGCAGGAACTTGAGGTTCTTCTGATGCAGAATCGGACATACTCGGCCGAGATCGCTCACGACGTTTCCAGCAGAAAACGCCGGGAGATCGTCGAGCGTGCTCAGCAGCTTGCTATTCGTGTTACAAACGCCAACGCTCGCCTGCGTTCTGAGGAAAACGAATAATATCACTGTTCGTCACACACTGCATAAACTTCTGTCACTGATGGTTTGTGATATGAAAACAGCTGGGTTGACACATGTTTGATGTCTGGAATTAAACGTCCTCGGCTCATCCAGATGTATTTTTACTGTAGTGGCATTTTCTGCTAATTGTCTTTCCTTTAAAATTAATTAAGCTGAAACATGGAGTATAGCATTCTCAAGTATACAGTGAAACGGCGGAATTTACTTGGATGTGTGATAATTCTCCCATTTCATTTGCTAGCAGACGGGTTAAATTGAGCTGGAATACTGTGTGCTAATAATCTTTAGAAGCCTGTACAGCAATCCCTTACTTTTAGACTGGCTGTTCACCGCTTTCTCACCTGGTGACTAATAGACGTCTGCGGCTCTTAGGTCATGTTGCTCGCAGTTCATCTCATGAGGATTACCATTGAGCCCTTGCAGTGGCTATCCGACAAGTACTGCCTGACTGGAAGTGACCAGTAGGAAGACCTAGCCATACTTGGCTCCATGCAACTAAGGCAGACCTTGGCCCTCTGAACTTTGGCCTCATGACTGCCTGGAGAAAGGCCACTACTCCAGATGAATGGCGACAAATTGTGGACACAACAATGCTCCAGAGGAGTATGCTGTGAAAGAAGAAATGTGGAAAACAGTGTGCCAAATATGGCGTGCATGTAGTGATCCTACTACATTTCGTTATTCATCAAAACCTTTAATCACCAGACTCTTTGGAGGCCAGGATGAGCTTAATACTCCCAGCTCCCCCAGTTCCCTAGCCAGAATGGGAAGCCACTTCGTGACCAGGGAGGCATTTGGATTGGGGAAGGTGAAAGAGGACAGGAAAAAGTAGGGGACGATTTACATGTAGTTGCATCACTTTTTATTTTACAGTTGAACCCCTACTAGTATTTTTCTGTTACATATCGGCCTTTGATCTTGCTTGGTTTAGCTGTCTGTCTTCAAAGCGCCTCTGTGTCTTTGGTCTTAATGGTGCTATTATAGATACTAAATATTTTTTTGCTTACATCCTTCTCTTTACCTTTTAGTGAGCTGGGCCTGGTGGGATTGGCCCTTGATGTGGTTGACTAACCGTCGTCCTTCAGTGCTATGACACTGTTGGTTGGGTCATGTGACCCGTAAAACCGTCTCCGAAATGACCTATAATGTGTCGAGTGGGACGTTAAACTCTACTATACCAATACCAATACTCTGGCGACTAATACCTACTGCATGATGGATGACCATAGCTCGTGCACCTCGCACCATGGGCCCCAGGGTCCAATTTAGCATGTATGTGTGTGAACACAGCCATTGATGACCGGCTAGGCATACAGCAGGAGGCCATCTGTTATTAGTGGTTCAAGCAGCGACTAATACTGAGCATCTCTAAACCCAGTATTAGCCAACAAATTAAACAGGACACCGTCGAGCCCTCTGTGCCTGCCCGAGAATATAATCTCGAAGCATACGCTGCTATAACCTGACACAATGAGCCTGGGCCTCAAACTCAGACTCGCCGATCACTGTAACGAGGCAGCGCGTACTGCGACGCTACCAACAGCGCCACCAAGGCAGGGTTTTTCAAAGTGTTTTGCTTGTTAACTTTTTTAATTTTTACCAGATAAACATTCCTGTTAATACTCACTAATTCAGTGATCAAGGTTTCAATCACCGTAGCGCAGCTCAGCTCTAGCTAAATTAGTTTTTTGAGTGAATTCAAGGCTGGCCTTGGGATTTTGGCATCTGTATGTCAACCCGTCATCCACGCCCCCCATTGCTTTCAGATCTAAGAGAGTAAGATTAACTGTGGGGAGTTTGCGGCACAGAGGCTGTATCACAGGCTTCTCACAGGGATACAGCTGGCTGACTGGTGCCTAATGGCTGATTTACAAGTCCCATCCCACGTGTAGTCATTCCTTATAACAATAAGTCTTGCAGCACTGAAGTGCAAACTGCCGAACACTGCCAACAGCCTCCAGAGTGAGCAGTTCTGAGCCATATCAGATGCCTTTTTGATCGGATTTCTGGTCGTTCTGTACGTTCTGTAGCTGTGTTATGAGAGGTTTTCAGTACTTTTACATAATACATATCTTGCTAACTCTTCATTCAGTATAGCATGTGTTTATTGGTTATCTGGTACATATGACTATCAGTCTGTGCTGTAGGCCTAATTGTAACCGGACTCAGCTTGTAGCTGATATAGCATGTGATGATGTTTCTGTGGTTACTGAAGAGTGTGTTCTGTTTTTTGTTCCAATTTGCAGCTCATTTGCTCCGGTGAACTTCATCAGCTCTTTGGAAATTGACACAAATGATCAGCAGGTACAACATTAATTTACCTCTTTCTCCCCTCCAGTAGACAACATTTGAACTGTGTGATGATTGGAGGATAAACCGAAAGATTAGCAGAACTGTTTATTGTTTATGCTGTAAATTGTGTACCACATTTGTGCACGGTGATATCCACGCACATATGAGTGAGTAGTTCTTACAGGTGACTGTTGGTTCAGATTTATGTTTAATTTTTGTGTTTTTTGCATATTTTTCTTAAATTGACCCAGTTTATTTGTGTCATAGTTTGTTATTTTTTTAAAATTTTGTGTTGAATATTTTCTATCGGATTAGTTCGGTTGTCACTACCAGTGCAGTCGATTGCTTGGACAGACTTGTCTGTGAAATTGCCTATAACGTGTCGAGTGCTCGACACTGCTTACTCACTCAGTGTATTAATTTACTTTTGTATTTTAATAATAAGCTTGAGAAATTTTGGGTTAAGTTATTAAGTTATTACTTCAACTAAAACTGAGCTGTGTATGCAATCATTGTTGTGGAGATTTAACTGGTTTTATTCTTCCAACACCATCTTGAAGTTGCAGGTAGTGTAGTATTGTTTGCTGACTGAATGATGATGCAGTCAGTGAGATGAACCAATCCAAACCATTTCTATACAAGCCTCACTTGCTGCTAGTACAACAATATGTCACATTAAAGATATATGTACCTATTTATAAAGTCATGCATTCATTAAAATTACATGAAATAGCAGACACAAAACGCTGCTAAATAATGTCAGTACAACAGAAAGTAATACATCATGTCTAATGCAGTGATAAAGTATCATAAAAAGAAGCGGTTGATAGTGCACATCCAGTGTTATTAAATAGCATCTGCATAAAATAGTTACTGTCAGGAAGTGAGGATGACCAAGTTTGAAGTTGAAAGTTATGTACTCGCTGACTTAGTTCATAGAGCTGCTCCTGTTGTGGGGGTAGAAGGCAGTACAGTAGGTGCTGAGTATCGTTAGTGATTTTACCAAACAGTTGTTTGTCAGCTCTTTCATGCAGGCTATTAAAAGATGGTGAACTGGTGTCACGGAACCCGAGTCGGCAGTACTTTCACGCCAGCATATTTTATCCGACACATTAGGTAGTCCACATGTGCACAGAGGTTATGTCTGTCAACATTTCCGCTGCTGTATCAGCTTTTTGTCGTGACAGATTTGCCCATCGCAGTTACTGACACTCATCATCTGCTGCCTGGAACTCTACCTAACACAGTTCTCGAAGTGCCACATCGACAGTATTAAATTTGGCTCTATTTAACGATGCCCTTTTTGCATTGACTTGACCATTGCCAGCACCTCTGAAGTCATGGTATTACAGCATTGTAGAAATACGACTACTGTTATTATAATTTATTTGTAAAACCGTTTTCAGGATGCTCAGGAGTTTAGCAAACTGTTCATGGCTTTGTTGGAAAAGGACCCGGTGATGTGTCACGTTATACAGCAACAGTTCATGGGGAAATACGAGTATCTCACGTGGTCAGTGTGACAGTGTTTGTGTTTCTGTCTGTGTCATGTGGGTGGTCTGTCCATCTAATTTTTCATTAAGGAGCATGAGATAGCACACATGCAACTGTTTTCGTATTAATGTTTGTCATTTACTTTTTATTTTAGCCTAATATTCTTGATCTTTCATTAATAGCTTTTACCTTCTTATTAATGATCTTCATATCTGATCAGTCATATAAACCATGAATGGCAACAGCCTATTTGTGCTGATGTGCCGTTATCATGCCGCATCGTGACTTTTTTGATTATGGTGCATTATAAATACTCTTGCTTACTTACTTACTTAAGAAGCTACTCACTCGCTCATAGCACACATGCCACTGCCAGTGTTGTCTACAGTCACTTTATGAGCGAGGTGATTCATTCAATTTTTTTTGCTGCTGCAAAACTAATGAGCCTGCATTAACCTGTTAACCAGCTGTGGTGTGTACATAGCTAACTTTAGGTTTTCAATGATTTTGACTACTGCAGGGAACTTGCAGTTCTGCTGCATGTTTCCATGGGATCCACGTAGAGAAACAGTGGACATGTAAGTTTAGTGGACAACTTATCTATCTATTGTTTACTTGCAGCTCGTTATGAAACGTGAACAATTTGCCATTTTAATTTAGTTATATTATGTGGTTTATTGCACGTAATTGCTACAAATGTGTCATTTGCAGCTGTAGTGGCTGCGGCTCCGAAGTGTCGAGAGAGGACTCGTTTTATGAGCTGCTGTTGAATATTTGTGGCCATAAAGAACTCAGTGAATGCTTGAAGGAGTTTTTCCAGGTTTCTCTTTTTATCTTCCAGTTTCTATTTAGATTGATTAAACTTTCATATTATGCCCCACCGGGCAGGTCATTAAGGATTGGTTATTATCATCTTTCTGTTTGTTTGTTGGTCAGTTCTAGCTTTAACAAGTGTACCTCACAGTTCCGTTTTGAGATGATGAAGTATTTAATCGGCATTATCAGGCCTCACACAGCTTTGTCACTAAATGTGCTATAGATGATGAATAAATGGCCATATGATTTCTGAACCTGGTGGAAATCTTTCTAAACTCATGAAGTACAAGTTGAGAACTTGTTAGACTGTCATTGCAGTGAGCAAGTGCTCGACCATCTGATCTGTTATTTACATAATTAAGGGCTGCTTCACATATTAAAATCTTAACCATTTCCTACAGTCATGTTGATGACATGTCTGTCCCATACCAATGTAGTAAGCAGGAAAATTATAAAAATACATTTAAAAGGCTCGACTCTCTGGAAGAAAGCTACAACTAGTTCACTGCTCATTTGTGTTGGTTTGGCTTTGTGGTAACACTTTGGTCTCGATCAACATAGTTACTCTGTGCTGAGCCCAGTTAGTGCCTGGATGGATAACCGTTTTAGGATGGGTAAACCATTCTGGCACAGAACCAGGCACCAGGTAGTACTTTTAGCTGCTGTCAGGTATGCTGTCTCTCTGCTGAGAAATTGGTATCAGCTTCTATTGACACAGTTTTTAGCTGTCTTTACTTTTTGTGTGTTTTGCATATTTTCTTAACACAGGCCAGTTTGTTTGTGTTAGGGTTAGTTTTTTGTATTTTCATGTTTTTTTTGAGTATTTTCTCTCGATTTAGTTTGGTAGTCATTACCAGTACAAACTGTTGGGATATTGTAAACCTGGGAACGTCTTTGATCTTGTGTCTACAGGAGCAGGTATTGAATGGTGACAATCAGTATTACTGTGAGAGATGTGCTAGCAAGCACGATGCCACTCGTCGCATTCGCTTAAAATCTCTGCCACCCGTTCTTAACTTCCAGCTTGCACGCTTCGTTTTTGAGAAGTGAGTTATTAATCTGTATAATATAAATATATATATATATGTATATATAAATACACATATGTATGGCATACATTTCTATATATAACTGGTTTTCAGTACTTATAAATAATAATAATAATTAATATTATAAATGTTAAGATTATAGTGACACTATCGCAAAAAAATGCTGCAGGGGCACTGTACAAAACGTTATGTCAAAAGTTGCTAACTCCTCACTCAGTATAGCGTATGTTTACTGCAAATGTAACCAAAGAGTACATGGCATTCTGAATGAGAATTTGATCATTTCAATCAAAATAAATTTTGTTTTTTTTTTGTG
>Ga0209339_1000606_pt1 | contig 13499 bp, 10 predicted proteins | sample OlaalgELextract3_FD_187376 | JGI IMG/M metagenome (GOLD analysis project Ga0209339, IMG submission 187376) | Olavius algarvensis symbiont microbial communities from Tuscany, Italy - Type A ELBA extract 3 (SPAdes) (version 2) | ecosystem: Host-associated > Annelida > Digestive system >... | reverse complement strand
TAACAATAGGGTTAGGGTTAGGGTTAGGGTTAGCGTTATGGTTAAGGTTAGGTTTAGGGTAGGAAAAGTTAGGAAACCGTACCCAAACTTTCAAATGGTACCACTTTCAATGACCTTCAGTGACCTCTGACCCACATTTTAAGGTCACGATAATATTCAACGTCCAATAATTCGTCTAACAGTAAGTCGTGTATGATCTGTCCAATGGTTCCGTTTCCAGTGACCTTAAGTGACCCTTAACGTATATTTCAAGGTCACGGAGATGCCCTCGACGAATTGTGTGCGCAGCTGACGCGCGATCTGTTTGCGATAGCTAAGTTCTTGTGTAATGTTCAAGTCAATAGTTTGATCGTAGTGGCATTGTCATATTTATGACCTGCATATTGACAAACGGCATGGACGATGCGTAAAATAAATCGTCTTCTTAATGTCAAATTTCTGGCAAGAAGCTCAGCTATCGCAGGGAAACTGCGCTCCATGTTATTTAAAAGCATAAAATGCTACGAAAATGTTAAAGTCGCGCCTCAGAAGAACGTTCTATTTGTACACTTAATAATAAACTTCTTCATCCTTTCCTGTGCAATCTTGACCGTGAATGACCTTGAACAGACGTGAGGTCACTATGAATTAATTTTTTATTACAGGATATTTATATTAATGCTACATATTCTAAATCATAGAAACGTCAGAATAACCTTTAAATGCCACTCAAAGTCATAAACAATGTTGTGAATCGATACATCATACACCACCTTCTATTATTGATCTGTAATAGCCATCTCTCTATAATGCACCGAGTTTATGTGCCGCTTATTTATGAATTAAGACTTAAAAGCTGTAAACGAATGACAACTGATACATTTTATCGCGATATTGATATAGCAATTCTGTCCATCCGTCCGTCCGTCCGTCTGTCCGTCTGTCCGTCCGTAACGCTCCGGTATTGCATGAAAACGGCTTAACATATCGTCACATTTTTTCACATATGGTAGCTCAATCATTCTATTTTTATCAGCATCAAACATTTTCACGAAATTCCAACGGGGTCACCCCCCCTGCGGGGGCGCTAAATACAGGCGGGGTATAAAAATTTCGCGATTTTTTTACCAATAAGTCGCTATCTCGCAAACGATACAAGATATCGCCATAGTTACTATGGAAGGCGAATAGGAACTCGTATGCGATCTATGGCCGACCAATAGAAAGTCGCATATGATCTATCGAACGGCGCCATTTTCAGTGACCTTTAACGACCCCTAACCTGGTTTTCAAGGTCACGCCATTCTTTGACACTGAATATCTCAAAAACGGCTACAGATACGGACACAGTCACTATAGAAGGTGAATAGGAAACCGCACCCAAGCTTTCGAATGGCACCAGTTTCAATGACACTGAGTGACCTCTAACCCTGCTTTCAAGGTCACGATATTATTCAACGTTAAAAAAACTCGAAAATGGTACAAGATAGAGCTATATTTACAATGGCCGACCAATAGAAAGTCGCATATGGTCTATCGAACGGCGCCATTTTTAACGATCTTGAACGACCCCTAACCTGGTTTCCAAGGTCATGCCATTTTTTACACTGAATATCTCACAAACGGCTACAGATACGGCCATAGTTACTATAGAAGGCGAATAGGAAACCGCACCCAAGCTTTCGAATGGCACTAATTTTAATGACCTTCAGTGACCTCTGACCCACGTTTCAAAGGTCACGATAATATTCAACGTCCAATAACTCGTCTAATATAGTAAGTCGTGTATGATCTACTCAATGGTCCCGTTTCCAGTGACCTTGAGTGGCCGTTAACCTAGATTTCAAGGTCACGGGGTTATCATAGATGCCGTCGACATATGGTGTGCGCAGCTGACGCGCGATCTATTTGCGATAGCTAAGTTCTTGTTGACTACTGCGTTTGGAAACATTCATGCCCGTGATGACGTGATGTTTGACAATTTAATGCACAGACAGCCGGGCGAACGCGGCGAACTGTTACAGCTACTGCACAGGATGATAGCAGAAGTCAACCAGGGATATGAAGAAGATCGCCACCAAAACGTTTGCCGTATTATTACTTACTTCTGCTAACGCCGACGCTAGTCACACTTAGGCCTGTTGTATAGACGAACATTTACTTTGGCACTGCAGACATGCACTGTTCCAACAAAACAACCCCTTTTGTTTTCCTGCATAATCTTGAAAATATCAGTCGATTTGGACGAAATTTTCAGACGATAAAGCTGATGAAATGTTGAATATATTTATTGAATATTCTTTGTCAACCTCGATGTGAGAGGACCGTGACAAGTTAAAAGTGCCGTTACAGCAATGCCATTTACCGTTGAAGATCAGTATTTGATAAAATGTTCGTGAATAAATATAAAATATGGAGTAAACCGCTTTTTAAAGATGTTTCCTGATAGAAGATAAGAGTGATAGGCCTAATGAGTTAAAACAATGGTAACAAGAACTAGTCAGTAGATTAGATAGCCGAACGTTACGCCCCGTCAACGTACTGCAGTTTTTGTAACATAAACAATGGAATTAGCCATATTACCGATATTAAACGTCAAATAATGGCGTGCCCTTGAAATCTAGGTCAAGAATCATCCAAGGTTTTTGAAAATGACGCTAATCAATAGACTATATATGACTTTCTGTTAGTCTGCAATTGTAATTTAGCTATATCGTGTATCATTTTCGAGTTATTTGGCGTTCAAAATATGGTGACCTTGAAATGTAGGTAAGAGGTTATTGAAGCTCATTGGAAATGGCACCATTCGATAGATTGGAGTTCCTATTCGTCTTCCATTGTAACTATGGCCGTATTTTGTACCGTTTTCGAAATAAAGCGAGATATTGGTCGAAAACGCCAATTTGTCATACCCCTTGTATTTAACTTGCATGATCTCCTAGAACCCCTTCGAATTTTTGCTCAAAATTTTAATACAAATTGTCCGAGTCTCTGAGCTAATGGGCGGTGCAAAAATATTGCCGAAAAGTTCGTGTTTCTGCCTAGGGTGCAACAACGTTGCAGACGACAGACAGACGACAGACGGACGGCTCGTGCCATAAGCCGAATGTAACGTAGTAACGTTCGGCTAAAACTGGCAACAGTGGCATCATTGATTCATGCCAAGGTTGTGGTCGTCACACAGTGCCAAGATAACTGCAAAGATCAACAAAGTTAAAGATTTCGCAGTGATTTTCGCCGAACGTTACTACGTTACGTTCGGCTTGTGGCATCAGCCGTCCGTCTGTCGCCTGTCTGCATGTCTTGCGGCGGCGGGAGCTTACTGGTGGCTCCCATAAACGCGCCATACCTGTTTACTTGCTGTGTAATGTTTTTTGGACGTTATCCAAATAATAAGAAGCATTGTCACAGTCATTGTCGCATTGAGCGAAATCTTATATGTCTAAGTGTGCGTTAATCAAGCAGTACGCCATACGATCTGGTGTTAGAACCTGTTTAAGACAATGTTCGTTGTATACCTCATGTTAATTTATCGATATTGCGTACAGTGTCACAGTGTCTTGATTATTACTGATGATACAGGCAACAGGCAGCTTTGGCTTGTGTTCTGGCGATGTTCCGACCATAGCACAATTAGTCGACCGTGCTGATGACGAACTGTTTGAGAAAGTATACTGTGCAACCCACATCACGTTCTGTACAACCCACTGCCGAATCAAACAGTCTCGTTCTATGAACTTAGACACAGATCACACATCAGAGAACTTATAAACAAAACTAGTCGTTTGGCTGAAGCCAGTTTTATTGTTTATACGCTGTATTATATTAGTCATACATTTTTTTTACGATTTTACTATTAGGCTTACGTTCTCTATAGGCCTACTGTTTTATCTTTACTATACTTCATCGTTGTTACTTTGCGTTTTGTCAAAGTTTTTTAAACCAATATGAATGAATGAATGAATGAATGAATGAATCAATGAATGAATGAATGAATGAATGAATCAATCAATCAATCAATCAATCAATCAATCAATCAATCAATCAGTCAATCAATCAATCAATGGTTATCGTAATTGTGTTTCTACTGATATTGAACTTTAGCAGTATTGATTCGAGGCACTAAGTACTGAATGTAACTATATTATTGATTGAAGGTTGGCGCACAGAAGGAAGAAAAACATATTGGAGAGAAAGGTGATACAGGTGAGTGATGACGTCATTGTGTGTAGGTGCTTGCGAACTAACCTGTAAGCCAGTAATTTTTAGGAGAACATTACTTACGTTCGACTATTGGCATCGCAATTCCGTCTGTCGTCTGTCTGTCGTCTGTAACGTTGGTGCACCCTACTCAGAGGATTGAAATTTTACGCAATATTTTGCACTATATTATAGCCTGTAACCAAATCAGTGAGAAAATATTTGCAACTTTTTTCTCAACTGGGTTGTTATGTACAAGTGGGCGTTAAAAACGCGGTTTTCGACCGATGTCTTGCTCTCTCTCGCAAACGATACAAGATATTGCCAATTGACCATAGTTACAATGAAAGACGTACAGGAACTTGTATGCGATCTATCGAATGGCGTCACTTCAATCACCGTAAGTAACCCCTAAAATTTCAAGGTCACGATATTCTTTAATGTCAAATAACTCGAAAATGGCATAAGGTAGCGAGCTATATTTACAATGGCAGACAGATAGGAAGTCGTATATGGTCTATCGAATTCCACCATTTTCACTGACTTTGACTTACTTCTAACGCAGATTTCAAAGGCACTCTTTACTTAAATTTGATAGATGACTATAACTTTGACTCATGGCTTTCAATTTTTAAGCTCCTGTCGCAAAGCGAACGCTTTGCACAACGGCGCTGTCCATCTGTTCGTATGTCTGTCGCTTGAAACGATGCGGCCGCGTAGCGATGGAGAAGTTGATTTATTGAAGGCTCACACTCGATGCGCTCAGGTATGGATCACACAGATTTGCCGGCTACTACCTCATAAGTGTTCACCAGATGGCGCCACCAGTGACTGAGGTGGCAGACATCTAATTGCAGCCTATTGCTCATTTATCAACCCAGAAAGGATGGAAGGCTGAGTTGGCCTGGTTGGCTGACCTACAGGTATATAGCGGACGGCAGTGGTCACCCGGCAGCTGCAGGCCGAGCGCAGACAGGGAAAGTTTGCCGGTCAAAGTCCTACCACTGTGCCACGCAACCAACCAATAGTTATTAATATTATTATTATTATTAAACGAATATTATTAAAGTGTCATAAGTAGCCTAAAGAGTACTTCACGAACACTTTTCAAAGTCAAAAAAAACAAAACAAAATCCGATGTGCGCAGTTTGGAAAAATTAAGATAATAATAATTCACTGCAGTTGGTAGCAATCCAGCTTTGCCGTGTGTGCACTGTGCACGCGCGCCGTCCTGCTGAAAGATGAAGCCAGATGGCAAGATCTGCAATCTTGAACAAGTTCCGGCAACAGGGTTTCAACATAAAGTTTAGCATTCACATTGGTCTTGTTTGGAATTAAATGCACCGAAACAGACGCCCGCAGAAACTATGACGTGAATGAAAATTACAAGTTGCCGTTGATTGTTCCGTGCAGAATTGAAAATGTGGCATAGAATATTTATATAGCCATAACTTTAGAGAAAACTAAACTATTTTTTAAATTTCAGAATTGTAGCAGGATCTCTCCCACATAAACCAAGAAATTTGGGTATAAAAATCTCACACGGTTGTCAAGAAATTGGATTTTGTCCGGTGGGGTATTTTAATTTGAGCCACCCTGTATATAAGGACCTCATTATAGCCCATGTTTAACCAGCCCGCTGCATGTGTCTGCAGGTTCGTGTGCTGATGCCTGTCTACCTGGACATATACAGGAACTGACGTCTACCAGTGGAACGATGCTGTCTCCATGCTACGATCAGAACAGTTATCCGAACGACGCTTTCTGTCGGTGGCGCATTCAGGCGCCCGCTGGAGCGGTACGATCCAAGAAACCTCATAAATGTTCAAATATGTACATACGTATATACTGCACCAATATCACAAACATTGTTGTACGATAAGATACTTATTTCAGTTTTGCTTCAACCAAAACGTGATCGATGGTCGGCTCTTGTCGAGTGCAGATGGCAATGGCATGCCGACTGTTCCACTCACAGTGGTACCATAAAAAGCGAAACTCCACTATCCTGCTGATGTCTGTATAGTTATAGACAGATCCATTGGATGCATGAACACCGTGGACGACCTGTGACATTTTCCTCGGGAACTGGAATGCCAAGTTGCCGTAAATATGCAGAAGAAGGCCGTACACTTTCACGAGCAGTGACGGTATCAGTATCGATAAAATAATTTCTTTTATCGACTTACAAAATAACAGATGGTCTATCACTTCGCGCAATAAATGAAGACGCTTAATCATACGGATTTGATGTCAGTTGTCGACCTTAAGTTTGCATATTGCTGGTAGGCCTACATCGGCCAATGGCAGCAATCTTGTCACGCTAGGAATTCAGACAATGGCAATCTTACAAAAAGTAGGTCTACAGCCTGATTGAATTATCTTCTGTGTATCGAGTGTTGTCTCAATTTAATGACCGTTGTCTCAGTTTACTGACCGTTACTCTAAGCGTCATATCTGTTGTGCCAAGTTCTGTTTGTAAAGCGTTTGAATGATGCAAGCGCTATTCGTGCAGCAGTTTCATGCTGTTCGCAGCTCAGTAAACACAAAATTAATTAATTAATTATATTGTCATCACCTTCTTCGTGGTCAGTAGTTAACGTCGTCTGGTAAATAATTTATTAGGATTCAATCACAACATTCTGTGTAGACGGTGTCAATAACGTTTCGCGAGCTGCACATTGAAAACAGCGGCCGCTGCAGAAACGACAACGTGACGTTGTACGACGGACGCGACACCCACGCGCCGCTGATCGGCAGGTACTGCGGCAGTCGAGCACCGCAGCCTGTCACATCCTCGTCCTCCGCCGTATTCGTTGTCTTCGCCTCCGATATCGACTACAACGCAGGCCGCTTTGCTCTGTCGTGGAAACTCAACGAAGGTCAGTCCAGTTGGTGTAATTTTATGGACGTACTTACTACTGAGGATACGCATATTCCCACTTGTTCAGAATATCGTAAACAAGTGTATCGGAGACGATACGAAAGCAGCCGCTCGTCAAAGCCTAAACTGCATTGTAAAAAATATGGCGAAAAACGATTTTCAATATGCCGTATGGAATTCTTACACCCTGCAATGTGGCACGATCATGACACTGATTTCGTCAGGTGACTGCACCCTGCAATGTGGCATGTGGCTCTGGAATCGTGACAGTGAATTCACCAAGTGCCAGCACCCTGCAATGTGACACGTAGCTGTGGGATGACATGCCATTCAATTCCTTCAAACGTCCGCCATATTGGAATTCTACATCTGGTTTCCTTTTCCACACATCACCGTAGTCGACATGTCATTCTGTACCAGTCTGCGAAATTTTATCCAAATCGGACACCGTCGGCAGAAAAAAATGACGTCATGTCGATTTTCAAGATGGTGGATCTCAGCCATGTTGGATTGTAGGGATCCGATAATGGGTTGTTTGAAAAGCCCAGTTAAGCTTACATAACTTCCTGTAGGTCGTCAATAGACACCATAGCTCTAAATTGCTTAGTTTTTTGAGAAAGTCGCGTTTTTTTGCATTTTGGCGACAGACAGACGGACAAACAGATGGACAGCTCCGATGTACTAAGCCGCTCTCGCTGTCGCAAGCGGCGGCTTAATAAACAACAAGTAACTCAGCTATTGCTGAGGCAGCTCGCGTTACTTACTTGTTATCGGCAGTTCATGCGTATCAGCGTACTATGGCGCAATTACCGATACGCAAGACTTTGCTGATAGCCAGTGAGTAAGAATGAGGACATACCAGTATCGGAAATGTACGGGTATGTTCCAACAAAGGCAAACTAAAGAAATAAAATAACCGTTGCAAATATCTTCGCATTTTTTTCCACAAGAGACCCACGTACGTGGACTACCAGCCTACCAGGTGGCATAGATTCGTTGTTTGCGCATGGCTCACGCGTGTCACATTATGCGATCGAACGATCACTTCGTAACGCTCGCTAAAATTGTTAGTTCATCATCATCATCATCATCACTTTATTTATTCCATCCACATAATGCAGTGAAATAAGACAAAAGAACATAAAAACACTTAGAATGAAAAAGGACAACAAGGCAACAGGGTACACTAACAGTTGACCCGTACATAACAAGGCATAATAGTGCTAGTTCAAAAAGTAATGGCAATTGTATGTTAGAAAGCCTGCATCCGGGATCTGGGATTCGTCGATGTTTATTTATACGTCAGTCTGCATGCACTAAGTAAAAAATAGCGTGCATTTATGTACTGGCGAAGGCGAGTCACCTTTGATGAAATAAAATATTTTGCGAATATTTTTGCGACGTTTTTGTACAAGAGACTCAGTTCTGTCGCCTAATTGCCAAGACTCTGACGTTTTGGAGACGTAGCCATAGATTGGTGAAAAATTGCTACTTCCCCTTCTTACTCCTTCTACATAGTCACCCCTGTGACTATTTTTACTATCTTTTTAAAAAGTCTCAGGTCTCTGCCCCATCCCATCACATGGTATAAATACATTCTGAATTAACCCATTTTGCTGCAAACTGGCACAAGTGGTCTATTGGGAAAGGGGATCAAACGATCAACTTTTGGGGTCAGAAAGTCAGAGGTCAAGGTCACACGACACCGAAATGAAGTTTGGAGACCTGGTGAAGGCATGATTCTTCGGTCGTGTATACCTAGTTCAGTTCTGGTTCTGGCACATACAATAGACAGTGCTGGCTATACCCGTCAGTGTTTGAGCGCACGAAAAAAATGGCGCTGTCGTATCGTATCTTGTCGTTGATAGTAAAAAAATACTGGCGTACTTAATAACAGCTTCTGCTACGGCAAAAGATCAAAATAATTCTCAGATGCAACATGCGAGTTTATGTGGCAATAATGTACAGCTCCGCACGTCGATCCTAACTGCGTCCCGGACAACCTCGCAGAAGAACGCGAACAGACTGGAACTGTACGTTTTCCGCTATCTGGAACGAGCTACTCGAATAACACTAGTTGTCGCTGGCGCATCATCGCTCCAGCGGGAATGGTAATTATCGTCGTTGTTTAATACGCCAAAAAGGCAACACAGTGATATACAATGATAAAATAATACTATACAAATTACGCTATGGCTTCGCGAAGCGGAAGCATTGTTTTCACCTTGTCCGTCCTGTATACCGTCAGTCCCGCTGTCCGTTCCATGCCATGACGAGCCGCGCTGGTCGTAGGCAAGCCATGCTTTTCGTAGGCCATAGGCCAGCAGTCTCAGCACGCTGTCCGTCCGGGTGAGTCGATTATTTCTGTGCCAACATAGACTCTGACAAGTCCATTATGCTGCTGCAGAGGCATCAAATGACCGCGGGCGGTCTTCAGCTTTCTAGTTCATAGTGGAATCACAGTTATAATATTTTATATCGTTTATTACGCCGTAAAGCAGCAAATACAAATCACAAAAAAGTAATAGCCGTTAACTTTTCTCGTTACGTACGCTGTTATAACCATAACCGAAACCGGAAAACCGAAACCGCGGTTTTTCGTTGAAAAACAAACGAAAAACCGAACCGGAAGTGGAAATGGTGGAACCGTAACAGCCCTAAAAGTGCAAAACAAAAACATGCGCACAAACATGCAGTACGACTGCCCTTTATAAAAGTTTGCCAAACAGCGTTTTTAACCCATACATTACATAACTTGATTAGAAAGTGTTGCAGCGACAATACAATTAGTAGGCCTGTGTAGTGTGTAGGCCTAATTACTACGTAAAGTCCGACTGCAGGTTGATACGTGATTGCCATACAGTTCAGCTGTGGTCACAAGTACGATACGACTACAATAAGAGCTCGCACACGAATCTTGTACAACGGTAATTCCTTGTCGTTTATGGCTCGTAAGGTCCTTGTAGAGAGTTAGTAAGTGAGTGAGTAGAGTTTGGTTTAGCGTCCCACTTTAGGCGACACATAACAGGTCATATCTGAGATGACATTTAATTTCACTCTAATGACAACCAAAGACGACAAAGACAAAAAATGCTCAAAAGACGCAAAATACACACGTAACACAAAAACTAACCATAACACAAACAAACCGGCCCTAGTTAAGAAAAAGATGTAAAATACACCAAAAAATGAACCTGAACCTAAACTAGCAGTGGTCTGTAAGAACTGCTCATGTAGGTGTGCACACCATCGTGTACAACTGTGGTACACAATGCAGTACAGAACAGTTATGATAATCTTCCCTCTCATCCTCCAAACAATCATCATAGCTCAGAGCCTCGTAGAGAACTCATAACGCATTCGTAAAGGTAATAGTAAACGTAAAGGTAAAGGTGTGGCCACTTGTTATAGCGCTGCTTACGTGAGTCAGATTCGTGACAACAACAGTGCTTTACAATCTCGGAAGTGGCAGCTGATTGGCATGAGCGATATGGTACCGCAACGTAGTATCTGGTCATCTATTGCCCGCGCTAACGAACAGTTGGACCCACGGTGCAGCTAGCAGACACACCATCGCCCCAATCAGCCACACTATACCTTCACCTCTAGCCCACTATAGGTAAGCTATTACTGATTTCCCGTCCCACTGAGGGTAGGTGGCCGACTGGCCTAACCACACAGTAGATTCGCAACTTGCTCAAGGTTGCTTGCACTGGACCGGGTGATGGTCGAATCCGCAACATCTCAGCTACGAGTCGTACAAGTTCATATCGTAGTCGTGTCGTATCATATAGATGAAACAAACGGCCTTGTTTCACAAATTCAAGGCTGGGTACTTTTATTCAGTACGGACAAAGCTGAGTTGTGGTGATGATATTCAACACACAACAGAAACAGTGTAAACAAGGACAATTGCAATGTTTGTCACGAAGAAAACAAAGAAGTGGTACGACGGGACAACCATAGTTATTAGTTAAAAGCACATTCGTCGAAAACTTTGCATCTTTGCTATAGATTTCGACGAGCAAACAAGTTCAGCGGAAAGTTCTCGGGACATTTCTGTGCTTCTGTATACAGTATGCATAGAGATGGCATGTAAGCTTCTAGCTGTAATGTCTGTGACAGATGATCAGGTTGACGTTTACGAAGATCGACATCAGAATGTCGGACAGCTGCGTCAATGATCGTCTGTCGATATATGACGGCGGCGACGATCGATCTCCGACTGTAGGAGTATACTGCGGCAAAGCGACGCCGCAGGAACTCATCCAGTCCACAGGAACGACGTTATTCCTCGCCTTCGTCTCTGACTCGGCAAACACCGGTCAAGGTTTCGTCGTCAACTGGCAGGCAGTAGACAGCACTGGTTAGTAGACTGACGTTCAACACGCGTGTAAAACGGCGCAAACCGTGGCTAGTCAACTGTTAATCTCATATGACACACACAGTCCCGCTTGATCTAGTCGGACCGGGCTTATAAATTACAAGAAAAGAACGTAAGGTCCCATAAAGTTTCAGTTGAGTTGTGGGGCGGGACATTATCGTTTCGGTCGACGCCGTAGTAAAGAAGAATAAAACTTGTTATTAATCAGTTAGCAATGCAATGATGCTTTCAGCGATACTGTCAATTAGTCATAATAGGTATAGCTTATTTCACTTACTAGATTTACACGTCAATGTTCAACACACCAATGTTCAACGGCGAAAACAGTAGTCAACTTTTACTGTTATGCGCCCACAGTCAAGTTGCTGTGCTGTGAAACTGGTACGCATTATCAACGCTGCTTGCTGCCACTGGCCGTTGTTAGAGGTGCAGCACTTTAACTCAACCGCTGTAACTGCCTACTGCCAAAACTGGTGAGCATTGCGAGTACCGGGTATACCGGGGAATGCGGTAGGAGTCTCAAAAGTTGTGGGATGCTGCCGTAGCCAAAACCCGTATTTTTGAAAATGAATGAACCGATTTTGATACAAATTGGCAGACGTGGGGTCCACGAGGCAAGGGCATAAAACAGTCAACTTTAGGGATCAGGAGATGAAAGTTCAAAGTCACACGAGGCCGAAGTTAGATTTGGAGGCCTGACGGAGGCATCATTCTCGACCACCCAGTTTCAATATGCTCTTGCCAGTTCACCTTAGCAGTAAAACCAGTTGCTTTACAGAAAACTGAGAAAATGTTTACAAGGTTTGTAGCATAAAAAAAATAAATTAGTGTCATCTGCAAAAATTTTGATTTTGGTACCAGGGACTGCGTTGCATACGTAATTAATAGGAGTAATATAGTAATGGGCCCAAAACAGCGTCATCCTACGGTCAGCTGTCTCGACACATAGATCATCAAAAGGCTATTGAACGTAGTTACTCTACGCTAGGCCCGGTTAGTGCCTATGGTGGGTGGCCGTCCTTGGATGGGTAAACCAGCTCGGCGCGGAGCCAGGCACCCAGGCATACTCAGCCTGAGTCTGCCTCTGTGGCAGGCTGAAATAACTACCTGGCGAAAAGCCGGGGGATCGAGTAAACAGGCATATCGCGTGACACGTACACCAGTCCGTATTCGTGGTCTCGCAGTGTTAGCTGATGCCTGCTTGGTGGATGGCTAACAGAGATCAGCGCCGAAGCGGTAGCGCAACAGAGGCCTGTTCACGACGATGTACAAATGTACGTTTACTTTCCGTTGCCGTCATCGAGAGGCCAAACTTATTGTTGATTGTTGCGGTGTGTTCAGGTCCGGCGCTTAATGATTCATGCTGTGGCTGCGGTAGGCCGGCCATCACGCCGACAGTGACCGTCATGGAGCGCATCATCGGCGGACTGGAAGCACGTCCTCATTCGTGGCCGTGGCAGTGTAGTATCCGCCATAAGTATAGCAGGTCTCAGTGGTGCGGCGCCAGCGTTCTCACTAGCCGTCATGTCCTCACTGCGGCGCACTGCTTGTTAGTACACATGCTCTTCTCTCTTACTGTCTCACTTATTAGTGGCGCGCGATGATATGCATAAGCGTGGACTATGCCGTCGCGCGGTGTCCGTCTGTCTGTCCGTCACGTTCGTGTATTCTGTCAGACTGTCAAAACGAGTAATCGTATCCTCAAACTTTTTTCATTATCGGGTAGCCATACCATTCTAGTTTTTCTATACCAAACGTTATGGCAATATTCTGACGGGGACCCCTAACTGGGGCAATAATCTCGATTTTTGGCCAATATCTGGCTTTGCGATCGATGTAAAGTCGTGGATTTGTATAGCGCATAGTCGTGGAGCACCACCTCTAATGCGCTACCGTTTCCCGTAAGTCGGCGCTGATCTCCGCAATCCAACCCGACAGCCAGGCATCAGCGAACACTGCGAAACCACGTGATACGGGTTGGTGCACCACGCGATATGCCTGTTTACTTCCCAGCTTTCGCTGGTACCAAATTATACTGCTTGGTGACAGAGG
>Ga0209339_1000605_pt1 | contig 13502 bp, 11 predicted proteins | sample OlaalgELextract3_FD_187376 | JGI IMG/M metagenome (GOLD analysis project Ga0209339, IMG submission 187376) | Olavius algarvensis symbiont microbial communities from Tuscany, Italy - Type A ELBA extract 3 (SPAdes) (version 2) | ecosystem: Host-associated > Annelida > Digestive system >... | reverse complement strand
CGACCCTCAAGGTCTGTAATTGTTATCGCACATCGCATTCAACAGTGCAAAGTGCATGCTGCCTTTGTTGTTTTGTATGTGGGTTTTGTGAGTCGGTCACATGGGTGAATTGGAATCAATCAGGTGGATGCATCAAGCTGGTTTTTGCACGGGGGCTACCCTGTGGTCGTGGCTGCATTGTGTTATAAGGGGCTCCGGGTTTTCCCCAAAATAACGGCACTGCTTTCACATCATCATCATCATCATCAGGTGGCACTCCCAGCGGTGAGCATAGCCGTCTCCACAACTGAACGCCATTTGGAACGATCTTGTGCGCGAAGCCACGCCGAGTTCAGGCGAAGGTTGGTCGGTTGCAGGTCAGACTCGATGGTACGGAGCCAGGTTCGACGTGGTCGGCCTCTCCGGCGGCGCCTTACCTGTAACTCTTGATGTAGTACTTTAATGGCCGTTTCGTCACGCCGCACACATTGTCGATGCCAGCGTGACTGTCTATGTTGCTGATGTTAGTTGTGATGATGTTCTGCATTTTGCCTTTTTATCTCGCCGTGGTAATGGGAGATGCTAAGTTTGCTGTTTGTATGTCTGTATGTCTGTCTGTGTGAGATGCCTCTCCTCAAAAACTGCTGAATGGATTTGGCTGAAGCTTTGCACAAGGATGGAGGTCTCTCCAAGACACTGTGATTTACTTATATTTTGGTGGTGATTGCCCAGAATAGCCAGAAAATGTGGTCTTCTTAGGTCTACAATGTTTTTCTTTTGCAGCCATTATTTTATATTTGTTTGCTAGATGGCAGCACAATTGCATTTGTACCATGGGAGAGACATTGTGTCGGTTATCATCATCATAATCGTCATGATGGGTGTCTAGTAGTAGTAGACATAGGAAAGAACCATCACTGCTGGGGTTCAGTTCTGTTCGGGTTCTACAAAAAATTGGGGTTAGGTTTGGTTCGAGTTCTTTGCAAGCACAAAAACAGTGGGTTCGGTTCTGTTCGGGTTCTTCTGTTGAGACAAGGGTTCGGTTCTATATGGGTTCGGAAAACGTTCGACAGTTTCAAGTCAACTGATTACACAACTAGAAAATGCTGTTTGATAAACAATAAAGCATAGAATAGTTATGCATTCCACAGGTGTGTAAAAAAACTGTTGACATTCAGTAAGTAAGAATTCTTAGTTACTGTGAGAAGAGAAACCAAGAACCGAGAAGAACCAGGGCCGCAAAGTTCTAGTTCGGTTTGGGTTCCTCCTGTTCATGGGTTCGGTTTGGTTATGGTTCTACATATTTTTTGTTTGGCAAGTTCTAGTTCGGTTCGGTTCTTCTAAAATGAGGGTTCTAGTTTGGTTTGTTCGGTTCTATTCCCATCTCTAGTGTCTAGTGCCCCACTCATATACAGCCAGACCAGAGAGGCAGTACGTAGTCTCGATAAAAACGCAATAAAATGTAATCTAATAGTCTAAAGAAATTGAGTGCTAAGACGACGCTGAATGAATTGTACGTCTTGTCTGTATATATTTTATGACCTTCTTACATCGTAGATTTTATTCTAAACTTTTCAGCGGGTGATTTGTTGCCAGTTATGTTGTCGTAAGTTTGATTGTGTTGTATGCTGATGTTGCAGGACTGTCTGAGAGACTTTTCAGTCAGCTTGAGTCATCGACAAAGAACGAACGTCACGAAGTGAAGCTGATGATGACGAACCTTATCTCACGACTTGTCGGCATCCACCAGGTCCACAACACCACATTGCCGCAGTGATTTGTACTAGAGTCGTTAAGTCCAGTCATGAAGCCACATGTTTGTGACACTGCAGGACACAGAAACAGTCCCGAGGAGTCACTGAATAATCACACGACATCCATCTTCTAACTCGATCTGCCTTTTAGTCCCAAATACACATGTGCCAGTGTCAAATCTGTATCTCCAATGGTTGCAATGCTACCGGTATCGTGCTAATGAGATTTTTCCGACTCAGCGGAACAAACAGACTGCCAAACAACTGCAGCCACCTATATGTAATGTAATGTAATGTTAAAAAGAACAGATTAGGATGACATAAAGTCAGAAGACTGCAAGGTCACCTAACATAGTCATGGTGGTGTACAGCGCACTACGTGATATGTCCCCAGGACCACTTTTTTGGCTTGTTGACACAGACACACACAGAGACAAACAGACTGGTTGAAAACACTACCAGTTTCTGCTGTCGCATCTGATAACAAGTTGCAATAGAATATCAACATGATCAACAGAAGACTCACAGAAGACACAGTTAACAGTTCAGTGGTATTGATTATACCCACAGAACAAGGTGTGAGTATGGATGTACGCTGAGTAATGCAAGACCACTCACCTTGCAAGTTGCAACCAGACTTGACGAACTGTTTACATTAATTTCTGCTGTTTATGCTGTGGTGCAGTTGGTTGACCAATCGACTGTTTCTCACCCCAAAGCCTACCTCCAAAAGTTTCTGAAAATTTATCAACGACTTTTTGAGCCGTTGTCTGTCGTCTTAGAACTTTTACTTGACTTGTTTCTTCTCTGTGAGGTTGAGTCTGATTTCGGTGAAACTTGATATGAAATATAAGAGGGTAAGGGGCTACAAAATTAGGAACGGATTTTGCATATTTGCATAAATTATGCTGATTAGGTCAAAGAGCTCATAGAACACGGGAGCTGTTTCAAGAGGCTCTAGTATCAATGTTATGTTTTTGTGTGCGATATGTAGCTGTATCTTGAAAACTACTACCCGTACATTGCAAAGAAGTTTATTGGTCCACACAGACGAGGTCAGTGAGGAAAGTTGTTGCACGGCTTCATGTTGCAGTCTTGTTTTTTTATCGTGCATAATATTCATAAATATTGGAACCATGTGTGTATACTGAATGAGTTTGCATGACATTGGAGGTAACCGGAGATAACCCCTGAAGACAACACCCCCGGAGATACCCCCCTACCGAAAATGCCCCCCGGAGGTAACCCCCACCCCAACCGTCGTGTACTAGTTAGTCTGAGGGTCAGGAATGTGGGCTAGTGTCAGGTTTCAGATAAATTCCGCCCAGTGGGTCGGTTAGGTTTAAGTTTAGGTTCATGACCCCATGTTGTGTGGTAAGGTAGACGGACGGAGCCTAGATTTGCGAAAGTCACCATATTAATCCTTCTACTTAGAGCATCCTTCAGCGACTAACCAAAATACTCAACAACACGAGGCATCGCACGGCCTCTCTGCGATAGCTGAGCTTCTTGTAAATTTTACCTGTTACTGAGCTGAGCCTTATGGGTTGTCCCGTCGACCTGGTTGTGCTTCAGTGCTATGACACTGTTGGTTGGGTCGTCTGACCCGTACGTCCCAGAAAGGATCTATAGAGCCCAGTACGCACTGGCGACAACGTCGACTGTTGCCGAAACCGGTGACAAATTGGCAACAAAGTCGACTGTTGCAGATGGTCGACTTTGTCGCCAGTTTTGGCGACAAATCGGCAACAACTTGAATTCTGCAGCTTGTCACGGTCGACATTGTTGCCAACTCCATCGACTTTGTCGCCAATATGGTCAACTTTGTTGCAGATATGGTCGACTTTGTCACCAGCGTGTACCGGGCCAAAGCGACACGGTCAACTCTGTCGACTTTCAACAAAGTGGACTGTGTTGAATTCAACTTTGTATGTACCGGGCTTAATGTGTCAAGTGGGACGTTAAACACTACTGTACCGCATACTGTACTGTACCTAGTAACACCGCCGTACTTGCTTTTCTTCAGACGTATCTTTTCCTTCTCATGGATCAACCTGAGCAAGATGGAGAACGTACTCATTGTTGTCAACAAGTGGCTGAGCCTTTTTCAATTAAGAGAAATGTACCTCTCTTTTTTTGTAGTCATGCCACGAACATTATGAGGTATTACTTTTGATTATAATGTTTTTTTGACATGTTTTTTAGATGTTACCAAGTACCTAATGTTTCTTGCACAAGCGAGTCACGAGTTGGTTCCACCAGACGTAAGTACAGAGGAGTGTCTCATATTTCGATTTCTACGAGATTCTTATAGATTCTAGGCTAGCAAATCGTATAAATCTGTAGAACTAACAAGCAAAACTTTTTCCATCTACACTTTGCTGGCTTCACCCACAATATGGCTATGGCTAGTGTTTAAGATGGGTTATGTACTCGTTTCACAATTTTTAGATTTTTACCGTGCAGTGCTTTGCATAGTGTGGACTATGCCATTGCAAGATGTCCTTCCGTCCGTCTGTTCGTCTGTCTGTCACACGCTGGTATTCTGTCGAATTGGTTACATGTGTCTGGAATTTTTTTCACCGTCTGGTAGCGCCACACCATTCTAGTGAGTGACCCCTAACCTAGATTTCAATGTTGTGATATTATTCAACATCAAATAACTCGAAAATGATATAAGATAGATACTTACAATCGCCAACCAGCAGGAAGTCATATATAATCTATCGAACAGCATCATTTTCAATGACCTTGAATGATCGAAACCTGAATTTCAAGGTCACATCATTATTTAATGCTGAATATCTCAGAAACGCTGCAAGATAAAGACATAGTTATAATGAACTGCTAACAGGGACTTACGGCTTTCTCAAGAATATCATTTTGAATGACCTTGAGTGACATAGCGAAATATTCAACGACACGAAGCGTCGTGCGGTCTTTCTGCGACAGCTGAGCTTCTTGTTGTACAAATCTGGTGCTGGTGTGAATCATACTTGGTCAAGCTGACTGTAATGACTAACACAGCTGCATGTGTGTGCGTGTGATCACAGATTATAAGTCCCGTCCTGCAGGAGATAGTAAGCAACTTCGTCAACGACAGAAGCTCGAGTGAAGTGATGGCCGTCGGGTTTGTCGTTTATTGTGTTTCTTTCACACGATCCGAGCTGTATTTGCCCATGTGTGAGCGAATCCAGCACCTGTTATTGCAGGCGATTATGTCATAACTGCCCATTGTCGTAGACGACGGGTGTTTATGAGGGTCGTTTGTAATCCATCGATTTACGATAAACAGCTGGCTTTGGGATGTTGCCAGCTTATCATCATAGAAGTAAACTGTAAAAGTGAAGATATAAGGTAACCCGCTGGCAACCATCACTGCAATGGCTTTGTTGCTGCTACTGTTTCAGCAATCATTGCTGCAGCTGTTGCTGCAATTATACAACTGGATCATGCGATAAATATATTAAAGCATGGCCGCAGTCGTATCACAGTGCCTGGAAAAAACGCCGTTGACCTGTATGCACCCTTGCTGCCGCTCGGGTGTTTACTTACGCTTCAGGCATTTATTGCATTCGTTATGACCACGATATTGTATTGGCATATATGAACGCAATGTGTACGTGGATTTACATCATAAATTTGTCTATATTTATGTGTTTCTGGCTCCACCCACAATATGGCTACGGCCAGTGTTTAAGATGGGTTATGTACGCGTTTCACGATTTTTACCGCGCAGTGCTATGCATATTGCGGACTATGCCATCTCAAGATGTCCTTCCATCCATCTATTCATCTGTCTGTCACACGCTGTTACCATTTTTAAGCATAAACTTAAAAGTTATCTTCTTAGCATTACCTATATTGCCTAGTCACGTGTTACCCCTGCACCTTCAAATAACAATTTATGTTACATATGGCACATTATAAGTTTTTATATTGTATTGTTTCTGATTTCACTGCTGTTTATAATTCTAAATTCCACTCTGTATTTGAAAGAAAACCTACTCAATTACCTCCTCTTGCAGTCCGTGTTTCAGGTGATCTGCAAGCGGTTGGTTTTGAAAAAGAGTGATGTTATTACATCTTCTATACCAACCACACCGCTTGGCTTTTAACTCGCCCTGTTGTTATCTTCACTCTACATTGCTCGGACAAAAGCAACACTTTTCCCGAAATGTTCAAACATTGTTTTTATGAACTCTGTCATGAGTTCAAGAATATGTACTGATGGCTCTAAACAAGGTAACAGAGTTGCTGCTGCTGTGGTCCATCGAGACAATACTAAGTGTGTTCGATTACCTGATACAGCAAGCATCTTCAGAGTTGAATTATATGCCCTTTGCTTGCAATAGATGTGGACCGACGCTCAAAAGAAAAGAATTTTGTAATTTTTTCTGATTCCATGTCAAGCCTACAATCTATCAACGGCCTTAATCTTGACTCAGATCTCGTTCAAAAGTTTCTGAAGGACTACACTATCCTAGCAAAGAATGGCAAAAACATTATTCTCTGTCGGATCCCAAGTCATGTGGGAATCCTCGGTGATGAAAAAGCAGATGCAGCTGCAAAATCAGCACTCCCCTTGCCTGTCACTCGTATGAAGCTTCCTGCCACAGACATGTATCCTCGTATAACTAAGCTGATATTTGACGAGTGGCAGGAAGTATGGAATTGCTGCGCTGGAAATAAATTACATGCTATTAGCCCTACTGTAGGCGACTACAAACAGAAAACATGGCTATCGCGCCGTGATTCAATATTGCTAAATAGACTGCGTATTGGTCATACTCGTTTAACGCATTCTTTAATACTCTCAGGTGATGACTTACCTGAATGTGGTACTTCTCAGTGCCCACTTACAGTGAAGCACATTCTGGTTGAATGTGTTGAACTTAAAGATGTACGAAATAAACACTTTGTTGCTTCTTCCATTAAAGATTTATTTGATAATATTGAAGCACAGAAAATCATTGATTTTATCAAAGAAACTCGCTTTTATAAGCAACTTTAATGGTTTCATATTAATGTTTGCTATTTGTTTTTTTATTCTAGCTTAATAGCCTTGATCTTACATTCATAGGTTTTACCATCTTATAAATTATTTTCATATCCTATCCATCGTATAAACCTTGAATGGCACTAAATAGACTTTTTGTGCTAATGTGCCGTTAAGAAACTACTCGCTCTGATTTGACTAAAACCAATAATTCTGCTAGCATATGCAGAAATCAACTTATGGTGTTGCTGTGTTTTAATTCTGTTGACCTCTGTTTACGTACTGTAGTTGCTGCGACTGTGTTTAAAATTTGCATTTTTAAATTTCTGTTATAAATTTGAATGCACTTTATTAGTTGATTGATTACAAATTACAGTGAAAGAAAAGCAGAAACGATTATTGTTATTATTACTTTTTACCCGCAGTAGATATGATCCCGAGAGAGTTTAATGCCGGCAAGCTGACACGTTGAAAATACCCATTGTCCAGAGTCTCAAGTGAAGGGGTTCGAGGATGGTGTATTGGATTAATATTCATGAGAGTTCTGGTGCCGGCTCACGTGAGTTGTCCCGGATAAAGTGCCGTTAAATGGTTCGTGTTGTTGTAAAGCACAAATTTGAATGCATCAGATGTGCTCAGTGCACTGTTAGCGTAAAGTCAGTCGAACAACATGTCTGGGAGGCGCTGGGAGTTTGATGTAGAGGGCAGTGTGGCAGCAATACCGACGGCTTAGGGGGAAAAGAAAATTGATACTACTGAGCGTTCGAAAACGAGTAAACTAAAATACCGATGATGAAGGAAAGTAAGGAGTTCGTAATATATAACCTCAGTATGGGGAGGCGCCGTCTGGTGAATGCTTACGAGGTGCTTATACACCCTGGGGCTATCGAACTGAGCAATGTTGACACATGATGTAACCTAACATTTTAAACGAATATTCGGTTTGCCTCACGAGACTTGAAAGAACTAAGAGGGCACACAGCATTGTCATCCTGACAACTGGCGGGGAGCAGGATAGAGGGCACAGGGGGCAGCTGCCACCCTGCCACCCAGTTAGGAGCACCAATGCTTGTGAGGATACTTGCATAATTTAGCTTCCAAACTGTTCCGTGCACAGAATGTAACACTCAGAAGTGGAATTCGTTTGTGTACAGTTTTGTTGCTAATTCCGTGAGTTCGGGATTCTTTGTGTTTCAGGATAAATGCAGTGCGTGAAATTTCTGCGCGATGTCCTCTGGCGATGGACGCCGATCTGCTTGAGTATTTGTCAGAATACCGCTCTCATCGAGAGAAAAGTATGTGATATTAATAAATGAAACTATACTGTTTAGAAAAAAACACCACTATTGTTTTCCTGCATAATTCTTAGAAAAATTAACCAATTTGAATGAAAATTCCAGACAAAATAGTTAGTGAAATGCTGATTCTAAGCCTTTAAAAATTATGTGTATTCTCGTTAAATATTCTTTGCTAGAAGCAATGTAAACAAGATGTCAGTAAAAGTGCCGTGACAGCAATGAGATATTACAGATAAACATCTCATCAAATGGTTGTGAGTCAGTAAAAATTATGTAGCAATATACTTGCTTGGGTGCTTTTTTAGAAGATGAAGTCTTGATGGGCTAAAGCTACGTATTAAAGATCAGTGCAAGATCTTTAATTTTTGTAGGCAGTGTGAGGTCAACCATCACGCAGACATGAGCAAATGATGCGCCACTGCTCTGATTTTCTCCATAAGCATTTAACCCAAAAAAAACTCTTATGTTCTATCATCTAACGTCTTAAGAAAGTGTTTTGCTGCCTACTTTTATGTATTCTTGAACATTTGCCGTTGTAATCCAGAAAAAGTTCCAGCCCTGAAACGATGGTGTACATGATGATACGAGGCATATTTGATATTGGGTGATTTTATTTATTGGCTCAGCCTTTTGCTGTGATTATCGCTGAGTCCTAAATGTAGACAGACTGGAGATCAGCCAGAAAGTGAAGTCATCTTTTGTCTAAACTTGGTGATTCGAACTATGGTCTCAGTGATCGCTGAGCAATGAGCTAAGACCGAACTTTGGACAGTGGTGGCAGAGTCCACAGTTAATCTGAACTCACCAGTTGATTTTCGGTGCACGAGATTAAGTTTTGCTGGGCATAGTTTGTGCTCAGCGAAATTGGTTAATCTCGGGTTCGATCTAAGACCAAAAGTGGGCCTTGGGATTAAACTTTGGTCTCAATCTTTGGTCTCGGTGAAAGAATGTGCCAAAAAATGAAATCACCCCTTGTCATCAGCAGGTGTTTTCTGTTGAGGTTTGTATCGGTGTTTATGTTGTGTCAGGTGTGCAGGTGGCCGCTCGTTCTCTGATTCAACTTTTCCGCGAAAAGAATCCACGACTTCTGCATCACAAATATCGGGTAACTGTCACTGCTCGTCATTGTGTAGTTGGTTGTGTGGTACAGTGGTAGAACGTTTGTCTTTGACTGGCAAACTTTCCTTGTCTGCGCTCGACCTGCAGCTGATGGGTGACCACTTGTGTGGGTAAACTGTCCGCTGTAGGTCAGCCAACCAGGCTGACTCAGCCTTTTGTCCTTTTGGGGTAGATACATGAGTAGTAGGCTGCAATTAGATGTCCGTAACCTCAGTCTGGAAAGGCGCCATCTGGTGAATGCTACAAGGTAAAGGCATGCATTGGTGTAATTGCAGGTAACACTGTGTGATCAATGCCTGACTGCCTTGAGAGGTACTACATAAAGTGCGCTTCTTGGCGTACTTGCAAGCATCATAAAAATGTAATGACTTGTAACATAGAGGACGTGGGTTTGAGCATCACCTGGAATACTGCAGTTTGACTCATAGTGGAGTTTGCAGACATACCCACTGTCCCAGTCAGCCGCACTAAGCTGCTTGGGGCAGTGGTTGTTGAGCAAGTTGCCAATCTACTGCAGTTTGACTCGTAGTGCAGTTTGCAGGCATACCACTACTCCAGTCAGCCACACTAGGCTGCTTGGGGCCGTGGTTGTTGAGCAAGATGCCAATCTACTGTGTGCTTAGGCCAACTCAGCCTTTTACTGTCGGGACATAAGTAGTACTGTTGAAGGCCTAGTGTGGCTAATTGGGGAGGTGTGTGCCACACATAACCATTTAACCACCCTTTATGCAGGACAACCTGGGTGAGTTGGCACCAGAACTCTCAGAAACATTAACCCTATATACATCTTTTATTGTTCTTATATTCCTCATAAGCACTCCCGGCCTTCCCTCCCAGGCCTTCCAGTCTACCTCTATGGTCTAATACTAAGCAGAACCCGGGGTAAACGGCTGAAAGGAACATGAACTGGAGGACAAGCACTCACACTTCCTTTATACTCGCCTAATTTTGAATTTAATGAGGCCACTGGTCCCCTCTCACTCACACCTCTCCTGCATGACCACTAGCAGGCATGCAGCAGCCACACAGATGAGATTGAGAGTAAGCCCAGCCATGCACCCCAAGGTATTTTTTATGTTGGATTCCCTTCGTGCCATAACCCTCCTATTTCTGAGCTTGGGGACCAGCTGCTAATGTGCTTGTGCTGGCTTGCATACCCTGAGGCTACAGTTAGTACTAACAAACGCAATATCAAACAAGCTGATGCAGTAGAAAAAGAGAGAAAGTACGTGCAGCAGTGTTTGTCTGATGAATTGCTGATTGTGCCTGTTACAGGGCAAGCCGACTCAGGCGATGAAAGAAGCCGAGGCGTTGGAGTTCGGCAAATTGACTGCCAAGGACTACGTTCCTGGTGCTGAAGTCCTGCCTGAAATGGCAGAAGTCAAGGAACGGCTGAAAGAGCAAGGTGAGACAGTGAAGCAGTTAGATCTGTAGTCACGATGGATGCATTCTAGTTTCGTCAGTACACTGGATTCTGTGTTATTGCTGGTTTTGTCCTCTTACCTTTACTTGGCCACATCTGAGATGTGATGTTGGTCTGGAGGAAGGGAAATATTAACAGAACTGTCTCTGTGCTACAGTATTGTGTACCATTATAATGGTGGACAATAATATGAACAGTTCTTATCAGTTATCAGTTACTTTTAGTTCGAGCTGCTTCAGTGCATTGCAGTCATTAGTTGGATTGCAGATCACTACACATCAGTAACGCATGGTACACAATTAGATCACGTGGACCACTTCATTTGCCGAGTGCATGATTATGGTTTGTGGGTGTAGGGTGGGTATGGGTGCTGTTGTGGTGGAATGGGGACACTTGTCTCAGGATCAGAACAGGCTGTACCCATACAGCTGTCTGTTACGTATGCAGTGCATCTATAAATCAAAATGGCAATGCACGGAAGTCAGTGTAGGTGATAAGGAGCTGTGTAAAAATTACCAAATCATTTTTATTTGTTTCTTCTTTCATTTTCAGCATCGGCCCAACTCTAGTGTAGCGATGTGATACGTTTTCAGTGATGTTCGTTTGTGTGTGTGTGTATGTATGTTTGTTTATCATGAAATTTTTATGGGAGCAAGAATCTGCAAGATATGATCAGAAGCTCGTATGAGTTCAAAAATAGTTGCATTCCGATTTCCGATGCACTGCGACGTTCTAGTTGAACTCCGTGATTAGTACATTTGCAGTTATTTCAATTGCATGTCAGTTATTGTCTAATGTTGCAGATGAATGGGAGTCATGTAGCTCAGAGGACAGTGAAGACAGTGATGGGTCTTGGATTGATGTTCACCATTCCTCTGATGAGGAACAGTCCGCTGTCACGGTGATTTATTTTTTGATGATATTTCTTGATGATATTTTGACATTATATGTCATTTTGGTTTTGAATCTTTTGTCTACAAATAATTGATACCAGTAGCCACGTGTGTGTTGTGTGGCATCAAAACAAAATTGCCTCTATATCTTCGGTCTACATGGTGTTTAAAATTTTTTGTTACATTTTTTTCTTTACCTGTCTGGTTGGATTGGCCCTTTACCTGTTGATTACCATTGACCTTCAGTGCTATGACACTGTTGGTTGGATACTCTGACCAGGGGCGCATTTAGTATCGCTAAATTTAGCTTACTTTAGCTAGTGGGCGTTACTGAACGCCTCTTTAGCGGCTAAATTTATCTAGTATTAGCTAAAGAGATTTTTTGGTCTTTAGCAAAGAATAGGAACAAGAGGCTGGCTGTGGTCATCACAATACGACTAAAATCATCCATCGACGCCATGTTGCTTATTTACTTCGTTGCCATAGTTATATTAGCGAGTAAATAATCGTTCAGTAGTGCTGTAAAGTCGCCGCTAAATTGAGCGGCTAAGCTTTAGCGATACTGAATGCTAGGCAGTTGAATCGTCCCTGAAATGACCTATAATATGCGGAGTGGAATGTTAAACCCTACTATACCTATACCGCCAAAGATGTCGTCATTGAACTCCGACATTGTTTGCTGCTTGACGGCAACAGGTAAATGGATGTTTATATGCTTTGCAGGCAGCAGAAAGCACAGACCCAGCTGACGTCGCGAGTCAGATCGACAAAGCACGCCGTATTGTAGACAGCCGACTGCTAACGCAAGACGAATTCAAGCAGATTGAAGCGCGTCAGTTGTCGAAGCAGTTGTCTGTGGACAAACGCGTTGGTCGCACGGCAAAGCGTTCTCGACCAGACGTAGACGATGCACTTCACCAAGAGTTGGTTACATATTTCATTTTATTATTTCGTCTGGTCTTTCTGGGTCTTCCTGGCTTTCCCTTCTCAGTATACAGCTTGTCTGGTACCACCTTACCTGTCCGACCAACTTCAACAAGTCGCTCAAACGGAGCCCAGACAGCGTCTGAGGTCATAGAGTTCGCCAGCGCTCGTCATACCACCTACTAGAAGGTCGTCACTGAGTGACCGAGCGTTTCTTGTCGCTGCCGCCAGGGCATGGAAGATGGAACAGTCTGCCGTCAACAGTCACTGCTGCGTCAACCCTGCATTCATTCCGTCGAACCCTGAAAACTCATCTATTCACTGCATATTTTCCACCATCTTAGTTGCATTGTCTGCATTCTGAGCTAACGTAACATGTTTTTGACTATGTTAGATGACCTTGCGGCCTTCTGATTTTACGTCACCCTAATCTATTCTTCTTTACATTACATTATGTTGTCTTGGTAGTCTGCTATCGTCCGTGCACAAGACATGCTCATGCCATCTCAGTCTTCTTTCCATATTTGCTTGCACCCTGACCTCATTTCGGCGTTTCCTTCCACATTATACCCAGTATACATCGTTAAAGCCTGTGATGTGCTGCTTCCAATTTTTTATCGCACATCAGCCCAGCATATTGACGTGTGACATTGATATAGTAATTCTATCCATCTATCCAGATCAGATCAGATAGATAGATAGACAGATAGATAAATAATGTCATTTATATAGCGCATCGTCATAATAGTAAGATGTATATGATCTATCGAATGGCACCATAATGAGCAATCTTGAATGACCTTTACCCCCGATTTCAAGGTCAGATCATTATTTGATGCTGAATATATGAGAAACGGTACATCCGTCCGTCCGTCTGTCTGTCACGTTCCAGTATTGTATCGAAACAGCTTAATGTATCGTCTTACTTTCTTCAGCGTATCATTTTAAATCACCAGATCATTCTAGTTTTGCCAGTACTAAGCATCTGTGCACAAAGCACAAAACAAATGAAGAGATACTGCAGATGGTTGAGACAGAAAGAGAAATAATGGACACCGTTAGAAGTCGACAGAAGAGATGGCTAGGTCACATCCTGAGACATGACTCATTACT
>Ga0209339_1000604_pt1 | contig 13503 bp, 9 predicted proteins | sample OlaalgELextract3_FD_187376 | JGI IMG/M metagenome (GOLD analysis project Ga0209339, IMG submission 187376) | Olavius algarvensis symbiont microbial communities from Tuscany, Italy - Type A ELBA extract 3 (SPAdes) (version 2) | ecosystem: Host-associated > Annelida > Digestive system >... | reverse complement strand
ACCGAAGACACAGAGGCACTTGGAAGACAGAGAGCTAAACCAAGCAAGATCAAAGCCCGATACAGTCAACCGACCTGTAAGAACTGCTCGTATCTTTGTGCACCATTATAATAGTACACAATACTGTTAACACAGATACAGTTTTCATTTATATTCCCCTTCCTCCAGACCAACATCACATCTCAGACGTGGCCAACTGGAGGTTAGGGTGGGGGGGGGGCGAACGAACAGATGGACGTCATCTGATGCGTAAAGGCGCCTTCGCAATCGCGAGCGGCGCCTTATTAATACGTTTTCAGAGCTTTTATCGAGTTTTAAAACATTGTGGCGTCAACAGAAGCAATAGTTTATACAAGTTCTAATGGCGACGACGAAACGAGTACGCCGCATGTACACGGTGCACCGAAACTGTAGGAAGAGAGCGAAATGGAGGCGGTGACCGATAACAGCCATACGGCACGGACCCAGCATCGCAAACCGTCAGCCACCGATTAATTTGCAGTCACACTCGACGCTGCTGGCGTGGCAGGAACGCACCGCGGCGACCGGACCCCGCTGTCACGTTGAAAAATTGTTTTAAGTTTAACCGCATCAGTCTTTCAGCGCCGGCGGCGCGTCTACCGGCCGCGGCCGTCACGGCTTGATATAGTGAAAACACATTTGTGTCGATGTTTTTGTGCGACCGGGGGCCGGGGGGGGAGTGGGGAGGCTGTGCGAGGAGACGCAGCTCGAGACGGCGTACCTCGATGACTGATCGCAAAGTTACATTCGCTCACAGCCAGCCAGCCAGCCAGCCAATCCGCTTCAAACCTGTGGCAGCCGTCAGCATAGTCGGAGATACAGCGACAGGCGACGTGCTGGCAATCCTTCGCCATATCCGCATCAATAATCTATTACTGCGTGCGTGATGGCAGTTGGCTCTTCCGCGTACATTTTCAGTACATATCTACTTTTATCATCATTATCTCGCCGGGCGAAGTATTGTTTTTGTTCGCGCGCGTATGTGTTTCTCAGCAAGATTACGCAGAAACAGTACAGCAGCTGTCGTCACGAAAATGTCCGACTATTCATATGCAGTAACAGCCTGCCTCGGTGGCGCTGTTGGTAGCATCGCGGTACGCGCTGCCTGGCTACGGTGATCGGCGAGTCTTGATTCGAGGCCCAGTGGTCACAACCCGCGACTCATCTCAACTCAACTGGTCCAGTTGTCACAAGTTCTGCGATTCTGAACATTTGGCTGTGTGCCCATTGTGTTAGGTTATAGACGTATGTTTTGAGATTAAATTCTCGGGCAGGCACATAGGGTTCGACGGCGTCCTCTTTAATCTGTGACCGTTGGCTAATACTGGGTTCAGAGACGCTCAGTATTAGTCGCTGCTTGAACCACTGATAACAGATGGCCTCCTGCTGTATGCCTGGCCGGTCATCAATAACTCTGTTCATCAGTTAAGGGGTTTCAGAGCCCCGAAGGATCGAAAATCGACTTGTCTCTGTTCAAGGTCAGCGGCTTACGTACGCCAGTGACACTGCGGTGGTTTTTCTACAGTCACATGACGTCGTGTACATAGCGGATAATTCTAGAACGCAAAGGCCTAGCGTGCCCAAATTTGGAAGGAAGGTTTCCCCACCTTAGTTGCGACTCGCAGACCAGTTTTAGGGTCAAACGGTCAAAGGTCAGGGTTACAGACGGGCGGGGACATACCCGTGACCTTGAGTGACTTAACCCGGCGGTGACACTGTTTGTTTCAAAACGTGACATAGCACATGGTATGCCTATTTCCAAAAGCTACAGCGGACGCTGCACATGTGACAACGTTGAAGTTTACACTCGTTTAGCGTGAGCGTATAAGAACAGACAGGCCTTTAAATAACTCAATACGGGCGGGCTTTCGTTACAGTTGTGAATGAGGCGAAATACGATACGGCATGATACGATCGCTACTTTGTCATGCGCTCAGATATTTGACTGTTAGCAACTTAAGCATTATCTGCCGCCGGCCAAAAACTAAAAATACAATTAAAAGACATGTTTAACCCTTTAAGGACACATTAAAACCGCAGAGCAACGCACCATTATACAGCAATACGGTGATTGGTGTACTGGCCGTTGATGGGTGGGCTGTTACATTTGGTACAGCAAGGAGGGGCCTGGGCGGGCTTAGGCCCCACCCAGTCCCCTCCTCGCTGTAACAAATGTAACAGCCCACCCATCAACGGCCAGTGTACCAGCTTCATATTATTCAATGTGACACTATCGTAATTACCTCTGGACTCTAAAGCCCTGATCACAGCGCCGGACCGGACTCGACTCAACAGTGGTTGAGTGGAGTCCGATCGGGCGCTGTGGTCACAACCCGCGACTCATCTCAACTCAACTGATTCTGAACATTTGGCTGTGTGCCCAGTTGAGTTGAGTCCGTATAGTAATGATCACAGCGCCCGATCGAACCCAACTCGACTGAACCAAATGACCTTTCAGTCGCGACCCAGTTTTCTATTTCAACGTCGTCCGACTCCGAGAACGCCATGATTACGCTGATCCGACGTCATTGGCGTTGTATGATTTCTCAGTAAGTAAATATGTTTCGATTAATTTACTAAATTGCTGCATTGCACAGCAGTGCATGACGCTTAAATAGGTGGTGAAAACTGGGTCGAGACTGAAAAGTCACGTGGTTCAGTTAAGTCGAGTTCGATCGGGCGCTGTGATCAGGGCTTAAAGGGTTAACTAGAAAACCGACTTGACCGAATGGCTCGAGAATGATGCCTCCGCCAGGCCATCGTGTGGCCTTGACATTTGAACTCCGGACTAGAGATGGAAAAGAACCCTCACTGCTGGGGTTCGGTTCTGTTCGGGTTCTACAAAAAATTGGGGTTCGGTTCGGTTCGAGTTCTTTGCAAGCACAAAAACAGTGGGTTCGGTTCTGTTCGCTTCTATATGTGTTCGGAAAACGTTTGACAGTTTCAAGTCAACTGATTACACAACTAGAAAATTGTAATCTGTAATAGTGCTTGACAGTTGACGGTGGGCATGAAATTAAAAACAACAGAACAGTGTTCTGATAACGTGCCAAAATAGCAGAGCGTATGATTAAGTCAGATAAACCACAAATTACCACCAAATGAGCTACTAGATTTTACTTAGTTACTGTGAGAAGAGAAACCAAGAACCGAGAAGAACCAGGGCCGCAAAGTTCTAGTTCGGTTCGGTTATTCCAAAATGAGAGTTCTAGTTCGGTTCGTTCGGTTCGGGTTCGGTTCTATTCCCATCTCTACTCCGGACCCCCAAACTGGACCGTTTCATCTCCGTGCCCCGTAGACCAGATGTGTCAATTTACAGCAAAAAAGTATATTCAATTTGGTGACATGCAACACAGCAGTCTTGTTTCAGATAAAAAAAGCACAGTCACTTTCCTTCGGTCCTCATGAAGCCTCTCGTGTATTAGGCGGCCCTCCCTTATAGGAAGCCACATTACGCGTTGCACCTCCTCTGTGTGTCTGTCCCGTCCACATCGTTAACTTGAAAACAGACAAGAAGCTCGATCAGCTGTCGCAGAGAGACCGCGCGTTGCTTCGTGTAATTGGTTGGCGGTTTGGCGTAGTGGTAACGCGTTGGCCTCGATCAACGTAGTTGCGGTGCGTCAGACCCAGTTAGTACCAGGATCGGTAACCGTCTGTGGACGGGTAAACCATCTCGGTATGTGACCAGCCAGCTCAGCATTCTACCCTCTGTGGGACGGTAAAATGAGTATCAGCTTTCGGGCTGAGTCATAATAATAAATGGCGATGGTGGGTGTAGATTTTGGCAGCCTGTACAGGCGGACTCACAGCCTATGCCTAAGTCGTCTGGCTTGGTCTTGGGTCGGCGGCCGCTTGGCGCCATTCTACATTCATCAAATGAACCGGGTGGACTCTCGCAATGGCTCTGCCATGATGACAGCACCATAAACATTGTCTTGGATATTGTATATTATTATTATTATATTATATTATATTATATTGAATATTTCGTTAACTCACTCAAGGTCACTTAAGTTCATTCGAAATGGCATTCTTGAGAAGGGCGTGTGTAAGTCCGTACTATTATTCCATTAAAACTACGTCTGTATCTCTTATGTACCGTTTCTGACATACTGAGCGTTAAATAATAGCGTGACCTTGAAATCTGGGTTAAGGGTTGTTCAAGGTTTTTGAAAATGGCGAAGTTCGATAGACCATGTACGACTTTGTGTTTGCGGGCCATTGTAAGTATAGTTCTATCTTATATTATTTCCGAGATAAAGCACGATATCGGTCGAAAATTGCGATTTTTCATACCTATTGTATTTGAATAAAGAGAGAGTATAAAGGCAATATTAAAATCATTACTCATTATTCGTGCGATGACACACGGAGATGACGGTAACATATACGTTTCGTTAACCCTTTAGTGGGCACTTTAAACCCGCAGAGAACGGACCGTTATACAGCTATACGGTGATTGGTACATTGGCCGTTGATGGGTGGGCTGTTACATTCGGTACAGCGAGGAGGGGCCCGGGCGGGCTGCGGCCCCGCCGTCCCCTCCTCGCTGTACCAAATGTAACAGCCCACCGATCGACGGCCAGTGTACCGACTTCATACTATTCGACGTGGCATTATATTTGCCTCTGATTTCTAAAGGGTGTTAACGCCAAACTGCACGTGCAGTACGATAACTGTCGGCTGGTCGTGCGTTTTATGACGCAGAACATTATATCTGGCACATAGCGATTTATACGGACCAGTAACGCAGCTGTAATTACATCTTAATGAAGTGAGAACGGAACTAATCTATCGCTCCGGTATAAATGGTGTGCAACCTCTGCAGCGGGCGTTAAAAATGCAGCTGCTAGTCGACGCATCACGTAGGTGCGACGCAGTGCAGTGCACTCAGTCAAACGACGAGTGTCACACGGCAATTATACAAACGCGCGCGCTGAATTCTAACGCAATCACCTTCGTCACTAATCAACGCAAAAATGCCCGTGCGAGAATTCAAACATTCGGTTAGCTGCATGTACAGTCGGTACGCTACAGGTGATACGATGCTGGCTCACTGACTCGGCCTCCGCACACAATCGAACGAATCTGTACATTGGTTCGGAATGTATCTGTTTAATTTCGCAGCCCACTGCAACATGTCCACACATGCACACATATTTAACAAGAAGCTCAGCTGTCGCAGAGAGGTTGCGCGATGATTTGCGTCATTGAATATTTCGCGTTGAATATTTCGCTAAGTCACTCAAGGTCACTCAAGGTCGTTCAAAATGGCACGGTTGTGTAGGGCATGTGTGTTTCTATCTCTTACCGTTTCTGACACATTTAGCATCAAAATTAATAATGGCGTGACATTGAAATCCGGGTTAACTTACGGGTCATTTAAAGTCATTTAAAATGGCACCATTCGATAGATATACGAGTTCCTATTGGCGTTCCATAGTAACTATGGTCTTTACCATTTCTGAGATAAATCGAAATATTGGTTGAAAATCGCGATTTTTTCATACCCTTCTGGCCTCTGGATTCGACGCCCCCGTTACGGGTTCCAGTCGAAGTATTGCCATAACGTTTGGTACGAAAAAAACTAGAATGGTGTGGCTATGGTGAATAAAGTTTGACGACACATTTAGCCGTTTCGGCACAATACCGGCGTGTGACACAGTCAGACGAACGAACATCTTGCGACAGAAAACGCATCGCGCGGTGAAATTTTACAGGAATAACAATAAAAACACACACTGCAGAGCACAACATACTCGTCCGGGTTTAGCGACATTCGCTAGGTGGCGTTGCCAGTCGTTTGTGGTTTTTTTTGGCCGAGCGGTGTGGATTTGGGCACAATTTGTTCCACAATTTAGCGACATAACCCCGTTACCATCGCCGATCTGTTCTGAAAATTTGATTACATCTTCCGCGCCTCGATTCTAACTTAACTGCGGCGCTTTATAAATCATTTACTTACTTACTTACTTTTCCGTATTCCTTTGATCATGCTGACAAACACACACCATAGTTGTGAAGTTCGAATAATTTCGAATAAAGTTCGTAACAGTTCATGAAGTTCGAGAAATAATAAAGTTTGTAAAAGTTCAAAACAGTCAGTCAATTCAGGTCTTCATCGGAAGAAGACCACTCGATGTTGGCATCGCTATGCCCGATCATTTCAATGTTGTCAATGAGACGTAGGTTACAATGAACCTTAACAATGTTTTTGACTGTAGCACAAGCCAGTAACACACGCACACAGTTCTACACACGCGCGACCACAATCTGAGGAAAACCACCCCTTCCTCCCCCCCCCCTTATCATGAGCTTCCCTGCTGCTGCATACGTCGTAACCCACTGGACAGCCTTCACGGGATTAAGAACACGGGGGGGGGCGTAGTTTCTTAACGGCACATCAGCACAAAAAAGGCTATTTAGTGCCAGCACGGACAACTAGTAACGAATTGACGATGTAAAAGTTAGCTACACACATGTACAGCTCTGCAGCCAAACGTGAAAGGTCGAAAGTCATGACACGACTTTGTAACAGTTTACGAATCTGAAGACGAAACTTCATCAAATTAATTAGTAAACTCTTAAACAAACAGATTGCCTTGTCAGTATACTTTAAAAGTTGAAGAGACAGTCGTTATTATGAACTTAAATTTATAAAAAAGCGTAGGCCCAGTAAGTCGAAAGTAACTAAGTCACTAAATGCCGCGAAAGTGAATACCGCATATCGTGTCGGCCTGCGGGCGACGACTTGTTTTCGGCAGCCTCATTATTAGGGGTAGTTTTTTAATTTTAAATTTTATTTATTGTAAACCGTGTCTACATGTAAAACTGATATACAAAATATTACGCGAATTGTACATGTATTATTATTTTTTATTCGCATACCGTTAAAATGTTGAACACGATGCGTTGATTATTATAAACTCTGTTTCGGACGTTTACGCAGCCCGCATGCAAGTCGAGACTCGACAGTCGGTCTTTGTCGAACTTGACAGCGCGCGGGCAGACTTTAAACCTTGTGATATATTTTGGCGTTTCATACAAATTGCTTCGCGCCGGCCGACCGCTGGCTGCGTTCGCGTTCAAACTCATCAATCTGGCTGGCTGCGCGTTATATCATCCACCCGCCTCCCTGCCCCTCCCTCGGCGTTTTTTCTCCGGCGGTAGCGCGACGCCTTGTCGACCGCAGAGGCCGGGACTACGAAGAATCGCAGTAAATTCGAACCACGTTTATGCTAATAGACCGCCCAGCGTTTCTCTTTTTTTACATAACGTGAAGTCCGCTTTTGGTTCGGCCTTTTCTATTAACCCCTTTCAGGGCATCAATGATGCACGTCGCGTCATACAAATTTTACGGGGTCAAAATCGAAAAATGGTGGCACAGACAACAGTTTCCTGGTGTCAAACTTGGCAGAAACCTTAGCATTTAGTATAAAAATGTATTTTAAATGCTCTAAAATCATTGGTGTCCGGGAGTCCTCCCCTAGTTCCGCTCTGAAGCTAATGATGCTCTCCCGACCCAGAGTACCCAGACCCCTAGTCGGTCAGGGGAAGGGAAGAGTGAACTTAGGGAGGGAGGAAGGGAGGGAAGGGAGGGCAGCAGCAAAAATGCTTTCGGGGATGAACGCCCTTGTAACCATCTACAGTTCAATGAAAATTATCCACCCTCTAATGCACATATATTAATGATAATATTTATTGAGTAATTTAACGACAATTATTATTATTTTCAAACAGCCTCGCCTGGTAGATTTGAAGGACAATAGGAAGTTGGTAGGCTACACTGGCCCTTGATGGGTGGATTGTTACATACCTATATAATACAGATCTCGCCGGGGCCCCATTTCGTTGTACCAAATGTAACAACTAACTCATCAAAGGTCAGTATACCAATCGTCATAATCTGTAATGGTCAATTGCAGTGGACAGATTCAGAAATTCAGATTTGTGGGCGGAGACATTGAGCCATTGACCAATGCCCCCCTTTCCTCTCCCCCTTACTCCCCTGCCCTACCACTCCACTTAAATGTTATGGTTTCAGCCAATTTTATGATTTCTGTGCAAAATGGTTTCGAGCTTGAATATGAAGTGTTACTTGCGTTGAAAATAACAATAAACTCATCAGTGGATGAGATAGACGAACGTTACCATGAAATTCCTATTACCGCCCGAACAACGCCATGATTGTAAAACTTTACTATCCCTATACTCAACTTCTTCGTAACGTTAATCGCCTATCTCATCGGCGAGTCGTGATTTTTGGCGTACCGTGACTGTTTTGATAATTTCGCCTTATAAATGCTGTTACTTACTTACTAAAAATTAAAAATGGCGCCGATCACTAGATTGTATTGGATTTCTTATTTATCTGCCGTTGTAGGCCTATGTATAGCTCTATCTCGTATTATTTTCGCAATAAAGCGACTGAAAAACGTCAATTTTTGCCGCGCGATACTATGCAAGCGCGGCCTATGCCGTCATGCGGTGTCCGTGTGTCTGTCTGTCTGTCTGCAACGTTCGTACATTCTGTCGAAACGCATAACATAGGCCTATCTTGAAAACGTTTTCACCGTCGGGTAGACACACCGTTCTAGTTTTTCCATACCAAACGTCATAGCACTATTCCGACGGGGAATCGCCCTAAAGGGGCCATCGAACGTAAGTGGGGTAAGCAAGAATTGCAATTCTGAGCCAATATATGGCTTCATCGCGTGATGTGAACGGTTCGAGCGCCAAGTCCAAAACACTGGCCTACGACGAACCATGGCGAGTTGATGACACTAGTCGCTGGTAAGCGGCGGAGTTTGTGGATGGCGAGAGACGACGACGAAATGTATGACAAGAAGCCTCAACGTTACGCAGAAGACAACAGAGCAGCATTTAATTGTACGCAGTGGCAAATCTGACTGCGCGCGAGGTATTACACTGTTGAAGCTAACTACTGACGGACACAAAACATCGCGCTGCCTCTCTGCTACAGCAGAGCTACTTGTTTATACCTCATTCCATTCAACTTGCATGATCACCTAGAACCCCTTCGATTTTTTTTCCAAAATTTTAAAGCAAACTGCCCGAGTCCCTAAGGTATCAGACGGTTCGAAAATATTGCCGAAAAATTCAACCTTTTGACTATAGGCTGCACGAACGTTACAGACGACAGACGGACGACAGACGGATGCCTCATGCCATAAGGCGAACGTGGCGTAGTAAAGTTCGTCTAAAAACTGAGTCGGAAATATTTCCAGACCCGATAAGGGGTGCGGACGCCCCATCGTTCCTCCTTTAGATGCGTCATTCACTGGTATGTTGAGTCTGCGTGGCCACGAAGGGTCAATGAAACCACATCGACATATCGTTCTTTTTTGTGGAACATAATAGTGAAGCGAACAAAGGCTGCAACGTAAGCTCAGAATCTCAGATGGTCTTTTTAGCAGTTTCTTTTTTTACTACTTGTCAAAAGCATAATTCTTTTCCGCTAAAATCTCTGCTGCGCACTTTCAGCAATGTGTCGTTTGCATGGTGTGGTGTTCGTTCATTATCTCCAGTAGGTCCATGATAAGATGTTCAGCCCAGAGATTTAATGGGTCAAATGTCAAACAACGTAGTCGACGCATCTTCTACGTGACAAATGTAGTAGTACTAGAACGTCAGAGACGTTAGATCACCACCTGCGAGCCGCAGTACATCGGAATGCAGCCATTTACGAACACGTACGAGCGTTTGACAATATCTTGCTCCTGTAAAAATTTCATGATGATCTACTCAAACGGTTCCAGACTTATCGCGTTGACAAACAAATAGACACAGACACACCAACAAACATACATTACTGAAAATATACCATTTTTTCGCTACGCTACCGCTCGCGGGTGGTACAAGTAGCTCTGCTGTCGCAAAGAGGCCGCGCGATGCTTCGTGTCTGTCAGTAGTTAGCTTCAATAGCACATAACGTCGAGAGCAGTCTTTTATTGTTAGTTACATAGGCTACAGTTTTATCACTGTACAATTAAATGCTGCTCTGTGGTCTTTGGCGTAACGTTGATACTTTTTGTCGTAAACATTTCGTCGTTGTCTCCCGCCATCAACAAACTCCGCCGCTTACTACCAGCGATAAGTGTCACAACTTTCCACGGTCCGGCGGCGCCGTGTTGATAACACCTGGCTGTCGCAGCGTTATAGCACGTGATGAAGCCATATATTGACTCTGAATCGCGATTTCTGCCGATTCCACCTGCATTCGACGCCGCCGTTAGGGGCTCCACGTAGGAATATCACTATAAGGTTTGGTATGGATAAACTAGAATGCGGCCTCGCCCATTCCCCTCCTCGCTGTACCAAATGTAACAGACCACCCATCAATAAGCAGTGTACCAACTTCATATTGTTTGGTGTGGTACTATAATTGCCTTTGCATTGTAAAGGATTAATTTGATTAATTTCACATATAACAGCACAATGACAAGATTTAGAAATCAAACAGTCAACTAACCGTAGCAAATCCACGACATACCACGCCCACCACAGCGCTGTATCGGCATTCACTAGTTTATTCACATTCGCTAGGTGTCGCTAGTGGAATAACTGCTGAACCTCTGCATTTTGCCGTGCGATGCCTGCATTAACGCGGCTATGTCTGTCCGTCTTGCTGTCCGTCACGTTCGTGTATTATGTCAAAACAAATAAACATATCTTCCAAATTTTTCACTCTCGGGTAGCCACACCATATTGTGGTTTTTCATACCAAACTTCATGATAATATTCCGACGTGGACTCCCCCCCCCCTAACTGGGATCGAATGCACGTGGTGTTTGAAAAATCGCTATTTAGACTAGTATCTCGCTTCACCGCGTGTTGTCAATGCTGCGACCTACAGCTAGGTGTTATCAACACGGTGCCGCCGGACCGTGACAAGTTGTGACACTCATCGCTGGTAGCAAGCGGCGGAGTTTGTTGATAGCGGGAGACGACGACGAAATACTTATGACGAGAAGCGTCAACGTGACGCCGAAGACAACAGAACATAATTTAATTCTACGCAGCGGTAAATCTGAAGCCGAAGTACCAGTCTAGTAGAGAAGAGTGCGCTCGACGTTTTGTACTACTGAAGCTAGGCTAACTACTGACAGACACAAAGCATCGCGCGGCCTCTCTGCGACAGTAGAGCTACTTGTTCGTTACAGCTGTCTTGAGTTTGACCCAATTTGGTCCAACATCAAGAGGCGTCAATCTGTTGTAAAAATTTCATGACGATATCTGAAGCCGTTGTCCCAAATTACATACAAACGCTGGCGACTATAAACAACACCGAGCCGAATATCCCCGAGGCGAGGTAAAAACAAGAAGCTCGGCTGTCGCAGAGAAGCCGCGCGATGCTTCATGTCATTGAATATTTCGCTAACTCACCGACGGTCAGTCAAGATCATTGGAAATGGCACCATTCGATAGATCGCATACGAGTTCCTATTGATATGCGCAACCTCAGTCTGGGGAGGCGCCATCTGGTGAACGCTTACGAGGTAGAGGCAGGCATTGGTGTGATTGCAGGTAACACTGTGTGATCCATGCCTGAGCGCCTTGAGTGTGAGGTACTACAAAAAGCGCGCTATATAAATACACTTACCTTTAGCATTACCTTTTATTGGCGTTCCAAGTAACCATGGTCCTATCTTGCATCATTTCCGAGATGAAGCGAGATATTGGTCAAAAATTGCGATTTTCATACCCCTGCATTTGATGCCTCAGATAGGGGGTCTCCTTCGGAATGTTGCCATGTCGTGGAAAAACTAGAATGATGTGGCTTCTCAACGGTGAAAAAAAACTCTGAGGCTATATGATTACTCGTTTTGATACGATACACGAACGTTACGGGCAGCAAAACGGACGGACAGACAAACACCGCATGACAGCATAAGCCGCGCTTGTGCATAGCATCGCGCGGCAATCAATGTCACGAGATTGCCATGCATGGGCGTAATCTGGACACTACATGGAGAACCACATATCGTGTCAATTTGTAAATAAATCAATCAAAATTAACATTAACTTGCCAGGCAGAGAGAACTATGCGATTCTAGAGTAACATAACACGGCTGGTACGGAAAGGCAAACGTTGCTGTAACGTTCGTCACATACGAAACTATACTTCAACTAGACTATTTTCGAGCTTTATGCCTCGGAAAAGATAGCAGATAGGCATGGTCGAAAATCGGCGCTTTTTCCTCACCGCAGTTTCGTTAGAAGCCCTCGCAAAAGGTGACCACGAATAAGAAATTTGGTCTTAAAAACATTGCTCTAACGTTCGTCACAAAAAGAAACTACTTCAACTAGACTGTGCTCAGATAACTCAAACATCTGCCAAGATGACTGACATCAACTAAAAGTGATCCGGGATTCGAAACCGGAATTCTGTATTCAGTACTCGGACCCGGATATCTGCCGGATTGCTACCAAAATGTTGTGGATTCATTACCTTGTAGACGTCAGTGATTACGCCAAGGGTCGTGAAAATCGGCCGGTAACTGTATGATAAATGCTAACAAATCTCCTTAAAATCCCCTATTTCGGAATGGCGAGGGAAATAGAAAAGTTATCCGAAATGCGTGTGAGACCGGATGACCTCCGATTCGTAGACCCAGTCATAACACAACGTTTTAATGAAATCAGCTGATTAGTTTTGCAGCAATCTTGCACATAGGCAGAACGACAGAAAGACCCACCTGATCACATATCTCCGCTTTGGCGGAGGTAAAAAGTACACACAAAAACACGCCAACAAACAAATCAAAGGTGAACAAGACAAAATCGGCCATGGCGACCGCATATGTTTTTGTTTAAATTAACTGCTTCGATAGATGTCAGCACTCAACTGTTTTTATTATGGACGTCCGCTCAGCGTAGCTTGAGCGAAGTCCATGTTATATTTTGCGAATGTTTTTTTTTCATATTTTTTATGGCCGCCTTATGCTCCGGCCCAGGTTAACGGAGGTTCGTGAAACTTTTACACGTGGTGGACCTTGAGTGTGAATAGAGAAGTGTTACTACTTGGATTTTTTCCTGGTCCTCCTTAAACTACAAGGTGGGCCAAAAAGTGACGAAATTTGGCATATTTTCAGACCCCGCCCGCAAACTTTCTGCTCTTATTCCCGAACGCGGCAGAATATTGTAATTCTGAAAAAAAAACTTGTTAAGCACAGATGGTTGCTCTACATGTGTGCCACGTTTGGTGAACTTTGGCCTACAAACCCCTGAAATCCATGCGTCATAAAATTATTAAAAACTAATGACATCGGTGAATAGCCTGCGACATGTTTTATTTCCATTCGCTAGATGGCAGCACGACCACGCCCGAACTCCGTAGAATACGGTAATTCTAAGACAACTACATTGCTGCCCTCGGCTAAATGTACGCGTCCATTCTTCCAAGGTCGAACTGGCTGCGGCGGGCGTCCATCCGGTTGGCATGATATCGTCACATGCCAG
>Ga0209339_1000603_pt1 | contig 13529 bp, 10 predicted proteins | sample OlaalgELextract3_FD_187376 | JGI IMG/M metagenome (GOLD analysis project Ga0209339, IMG submission 187376) | Olavius algarvensis symbiont microbial communities from Tuscany, Italy - Type A ELBA extract 3 (SPAdes) (version 2) | ecosystem: Host-associated > Annelida > Digestive system >... | reverse complement strand
AGGTAAGGAATAGTTAGCCTGATCTTTAATTAGAGGTAAGGAATAGTTAGCTGGATCTTTAATTATAGGTAAGGAATAGTTAGCCGGATCTTTAATTAGAGGTAAGGAATAGTTAGCCTGATCTTTAATTATAGGTAAGGAATAGTTAGCTGGATCTTTAATTATTGATAAGGAATAGTTAGCCGGATCTTTAATTATATAGTTATCCGGATCTTTAGTTATAGGTAAGGAATAGTTAGCCGGATTTTATGTTATAGGTAAGAAATAGTTAGTTACACTGCCAAGGCTGGCAGGGTTATGTGATCGTTGCGGTTGTCATTTGTTCGTCTGTCTGTCAGCAAGATAACTCACGAATGCGTTAACAGATGTCGACCAAACATGGTGGGCATGGGCATAGGCCAAACATGGTAGGCATGGGCATAGGTTCTTACAGGTTGATTGACTGGATCAGGCTTTCGTCTTGCTTGATTTAGCTCTCTGTCTTCCGAGTGTCTCTGTGTCTACGGTCTTTATGTATACATGTAGAAGTGATTAAATTTTGGTGTTGATCAGGTCCGGATATCGATCTATGATAAGTTTTTCAGTTTCCTTTTTGATCTTGAATACGTTTTGCATTTTCCTTTGCTTTTTGATCTAGGATAAGTTTTTTTATTTTCCGTAACTTTGAGAGATGCACATTTTATAGATATATTGTCACTACTTCTTCTTCTTCTCATATGCGTGTCATCAACCGTAACTGGTCAGCCACGAAACAGCATGTTCATCCGCAGAGTGTAGCCGAGATAAGCTGCCATTCAGTTTTGTCAGGGGACAGGATTCGACAATGTGAGACATCGTCTGGGTCTCGCTCAAGGACACAGTTCAGTGTCTGTAAGTCGCCATTTCTTTCTTCAGTCACCGCAGTGTCCCTGTTCCGTGCGAAAACGGTTCAGCAGAGACCACTGTTGTCAAGGGAGATCGAAACCCGGTTGCCGGAATCTGGGGTCACACGCTAGGTGAGAATTGACCACCTGAGTTTACTTCCAGTTATGCCTTCATCGACTTTTGATGTCAACTGGTTGCAAATCTAGCCACAATGGCTTCCTGGATGTCAGTCGTAGCAATGGTGGGCTAAGGATATCAGGCTGGATTGGCCAACTGTCATTTTTGACGATTTTCTCCACCAGCTTGTCAGTGGCAGCCTTCCTTCGTAGGGCTGGCGGTTCAATGTTGGAGAGCACTGGAAGCCATGGTGGTGTTGTTTCAGATCCTGTTGGATGGTGCTGAGCCACGTGATGCGGGGACGACCTGGTTGTCTTCTCCAGTCCGCTGGAGGGGAGGCTAGCAGTGGCCTTGGTGGAGTTTGCACTCTTTGACTGCTCTTGATAAATCTGCTTCAGTATAATGACGTTTATATTGACGTTAACAAAAATGTCTGTCAATGAAAGCCGCAGTTTACGCTAAATGTAGCTACAACTGAAACTTTGTTAAAAATAATGACAAGATTAAAGATAAAAGTACTGGATCCAAAACAAATTATAATTAAACCAAAACTGCTAAAACTAGTAGTAACTGAAACAGATAACGAGAGTGAAAAATATTTGTTTATGTTTATGCGTTTCTGTTACTTTCAACGACACATACATCTTACCAATATTCCTGTGTAGTTCGGACTGCTGGGCGATATAAAAGACGGATGCACGTAGGATCGATGTGCTAGATCAATGGTGCTGCTTGCAATGGTGCATCAGATGATACCAATTTGTCCGGAACGATGATGTACAAAGCCTAACGAAGCAACCTAAGCTCACTGCAATAATCCAGTTACGCTGACTTACTCTGTTTGCGCACATTGCACGCATGGATGACAACGCAGCTGCCAAGAGGATCTTGCTAGCCTCCCTTCCAGCGGACTGGAGAAGACAACCAGGTCGTCCCCGCATCACGTGGCTCAGCACCGTCCAACAGGATCTGAAACAAGACCACCTTATACTACCAGAAGCAGCAGATATGGCTCAGAACTGCTGTCTGTGGAGGTTGATGTCGACGTATGGTGCTAGCCACACTATGCAATCTTAGAGTTGCATGCCAATCCCCCCTTACCTCCACTTGGCCACATCTGATATGTGATGTTGGTCTGGAGGAAGGGGAATATTGAAAAAAAATTGTCTCTGTGTTACAGTATTGTGTACTATTATAATGGTGCACAAAGGTACGAGCAGTTTTTACAGGTTGGTCGAATGTATCGGGCTTTGATCTTGCTTGGTTTAGCTCTCTGTCTTCCGAGTGACTCTTTATCTTCGGTCTTCATGGTGCTATATATTATTTAATTTTTTTTGCTTATATCCTACTTCTTGCCATTTAGTGAGTTGAGCCTGGTAGTATTGGCCCTTGACCTGGTTGACTGACTGTCGTGTTTCAATGCTGTGACACTGTTGGTTGGGTCATGTGACCCATAAAATCGTCGCTGAAATTACCTATAATATGTCGAGTGGGACATTAAACTCTACTATACCGTACCATTCCAGTTGCATACCAGCAACGACGACGACGACGGTTACTTTCAGCATCTCCTTACCTTCATGTGGCCACATCTGAGATGTGCTGCAATTCTGGAGGAAAGTGAATATCAACAGTATTGTGTACCATTATAATGGTATGAGCAGTTCTTACAGGTTGGTCGACTGGATTGGGCTTTCGTCTTCCTTGTGTTAAATTCTTTACTTTTCTTTTTAGTGAACTGAGCATGGTGGGATTGGACTTCGACGTGGTTGACTAACCATTGTCCTTCAGTGCTATGACACTGTTGACCCGTACTTGACCCGTAAAATCACCCCCGAAATACCTATAATGAGACATCAAACCCTACCTGTACTTGTTGTTTTCAGATGAATGCAAGAAAAAACCTGTGAAGGAGCGGTGGCACAACGCAAGAGCTTTACTTCCTGTACATTATTTTTGTGTTTTTAGTTTAGATTTGTGAGTGGAATGTACAGTTCACATTTGTAATAGAGCGGATAATGACGTTCTGGTACTCACTGGCAGATGAACTGCGAACTTACCCTAGTGTAGCTTTAAACTAGCTTTGAAGACTTTCCTCTTTGCCACTTACTAGCGTATTCAGCACATTAGAGGCTTTCACGGTGATGCGCTATATAAATTGATGATTAATATTGACAATGAAAAAAAAATTTAATGGTAAACTTTACAAAAAATTAAAGCTTGAGTAGTGGTTAATTTTGATTAAAAGATATGTGCTATGTCTGGTAAGAAGTTGTCTCACGGAAAAATTCTTATAACTCAATCAAAAGTTGGCAAATTTTGCCAGAAATCTTGTGCACAACAACATAATCGACAACACTGAATGCAGTGTTCCTTAAAGTTTATTAATGAGTTCACCATTTATTATGGAGTGCAAATAAGAGTTCTTTGCAGCATTGTGTGCAAAGTATTCTATGCTCATGCACAGCCATTTTAACTGGTAACGAGCAGGATGAAGCTGCAGCTGCTGTTACAGTATCTTTTTTATGCATTTTCGTCACTCATGCCGTCTCTTTGACCAAATCATATTTTCAGCTGTGCAAGTAGGTTATCTTTTACCACTAATTGGTTTGCAGCCGATTGTGCCAGTTTGATAGATCTTCAGTTTGTTTAACCCTTTAGACTTCAAAGGCAATTATATAAAGATGATGATGATGATGATGATAGTGCCACATTGAATAATACTAAGTTGGTACACTGGCGGTTGATGGGTGGGCTGTTACATTTGGTACAGCGAGGAGGGGCCTCGGTGGGCTGGGCTCCACACAGTGCCCTCCTCGTTGTACCAAATATATAACAGCCCATCCATCAACGGCCAGTGTACCAATCACTGTATTGCTATATGATGGTCCGTTGTTCTGCGGTTTTAATTTGGCGATTAACATGATGTAATCGACAGCACATTAATGAAGGGTCATTTGTAATCTTTTACTTTTCACCAGTACTTTTAAACGTTCAGTTTCTTTGCATTTACTGCATTAATTTAAACGCATCAATTTAAACCATTTGTAGCGCTTTTGTTAGACACTGTTGTGAGCTTCTGTGGCTACATAGTTAGCAGTATCGCTCCAATTTTAATGCACTTATTGACAACTGCAGAGGTGTCTGTATTTTATCCAGCTGCAGTGTATACTCATCACAAATAAAGTTCAGTTTGCTTAATAATTAAAGTAAAATTAATAGTACTGGATAAACCGACTAATATTGTGGTCTTGATTTAGTTTTGTGTTTTGCCTGATTTGCAGCATAAAAATGCATGTGTAAGGCAAACGTTAGCAATGCAGATAATGTAGATGTAAAGTGAAGTTCGTACGTAGGTTTGTCTTGCTGTGTCACACATTTTATCTCTGTCATTTGTTGCAGACAAAGATGGAGAATGCTTCTGACGTGATGAAGCAGCTCGAGACAGACTGCCGCCAGAACAGTTTGTCACTCGCTCTTCTCTACATGCAGAAAGCACTGCTGTTGAGCGATGGTTACTCCGCTTGTGAACTTTCCAAGAACTGCATAGAGGTATTATATGACTTACGTCTGATGTGTGCTCAAACTGTGATTGACAGGCTTATGCTAGCACACAGAACCGAACAGAAATCAAAGAACTAGACAAGCTGCTCGACCCAGCGGGGTTGAGAATGGTGCCTCCGCCAGGCTTGTAAATTGAACTTTGGTCTCCTGTGATCTTGACAACACTTGAACTTTTGCATCGAGGTTGTTGAGACACAATGGGCGTTTACCAAAATATGTGGCTTCCGGGTTTCGTTAAAATTTGTTGAATAGTTCTCGAGATATCTGACCGAAAGGGATTTTTGTGACCTATTTCAGCCTCATGTGACCTTGATCTTTGTCATCGTGACCCGGAAATTGATCGCTCTATGTCCTTATCCCGTGGATCACTTGTGTCCACTGGCATCAAAATTGGTTCGTTCTTTTTCAAAATATTGTATTCACAAGTTTGATAACAGACAAATTGATGGACAGACGTGTGGATGAATGCGTGGACAACCTGACAACATAATGCCTCCACCTGCCAGTCTGATCTGACCTGGCGATGGCATATAAACTTAAGAAAAGAAACGGGTCAGCGTTGAAAATACAGAAAAAAACCAGTGCGGTAATGAATGCAGTCCATCTAACCGAGCTAAAGCTTGAAAATAGCTGTAAAACGCTTGTGTGTGTAACTTCTTATTTTTTGAACGAATCACTGCATATGAGGTTGTTTATTTGTCTCAATATGTTTGTTCAATGTGTTCTACTGTGAGCAGGATTATTCAAAAAGCGTGGACAGATTTTCTTAGCACTTCTTACATGTCGGTTGACTGGATCGGTCTTTGATCCTGCTGTTTAGCTCTGTATCTTATGAGCACCTGTATATCTTTTTTGTCTTCATGGTGCAATATATTTAATTTTTTTCCTACATTCTTTAGTTTATTTTTTAGTGAGCCGAGCCTGGTGAGATTGGCCCTTGACCTGGTTGTCTACCTATATACTTGCGTATAAGTTGAGAGTTTTTTTTCCTAATTTTGATAGTGGAACCTGGTGGTCGAATTATAAGTGGGTCATGCTAAAAGATGCGTTCGAGTACAGTCAATTAAGCTGTGGGCTGCGACGATGAAAGACTTCTGACGTCGTGGAATGCACATGATGATACTACAATGTTGTGCATGTGTCAGACAGTGTAACTTGACACCTCCTGATAAAATTAGGTGCCTGAAGTGTGCTGGCTTTGTTGAAACCAGGCCATTTACTAGTAATGAGGCCGTGGTTTAGTCAAGAGTGGTGCCAGTTTATAAGTTGTCCTTTACAACTGCTTTTCATATTGGATCAACTGTGGGAGTGATGGCGATCATCAATTTACGTCCTCGGTTTATATATGTCACCATATATATGATGATCTACGAGATCCTGCAGTCAGCACATCGACCTTCAGACAGTCGTTGAAGACTCATCTTTTCTCTGCCTATCAGCACGCTTAGCGCTTTAGGGGTGTCTCACGTAATGCGCTGTATAAATGTACGATACTTACTTACTTACTTACTTACTTATATGTATGTCACCAACTGTGACTGAAGTTTGCTGCAGAAACAGGTGGATTGGCTTATACGTAGATTGGCTTAGACACGTTTAGTGCTATGATATTATTAACTGGGTCATCAAACCCATAAAATCGTTTCTGAAATGACTTATAATGTGTCGAGTGGGACATTAAACGTTTCTATACCATACCATCTGATGTCGACGCTGCTCAACATCATCTGCACTCTGCTGACACAGCCATGTTGGTGGTACCGTCCACTGGACGTTCAACGCTCGGTGACCGTGCCTCCCAGTGGCTTTGGCACGTGCATGGAACAGCCTGCCGTCGTCTGTCGCGAATGCACCATCGCTGACTACGTTCCGTCGCGAGCTGAAGAGCGTACTTTTTTCTGTCGTCGATGATTAGGCGATCGTGATTGTACCGCACAGTATAACTGTTGTCTGCCCGTGACTACCGACTGTTGATGCTTCTGTCTACACTGTTAGAGGCGTTTTTTGCAACGATGCGCTATATAAATTGACATTTACGTTACATTACTTACTTACTGTACCTTGCATTGCTGGCATTCTTACATCGCTGTTGAATGTTTGACCTAGAAATAAATATTTCACATTGTTTGGCAGAGGTTTAAACTCTTTGATTGCTTTCTCGTTTAATTCTTTGATTAATGTGATGTAACATACAGGAGTCGTTGCATCTGATACACAAGTTTGAAGCCGAGGAGAAGCAGCTGTACCGCGACAACGTGCTGGACGTTGCGATTGAGTCAAACGTCAAGTCCAACTCGGTTCCTCCGAGACCGTTTCTTACAGCACGTTCAGACACTTTCATGTTGTTTAAGCCGTGCAAGTTTAAACCTGCAAATGGAGAACGGGTATTTTGTGCTCGCTGACTCGCTAGAAATATACGGATATTTTCGAATCTCGGCTCGACATTTGTATTTTAGCAAATCTTGGAGCAACTTCTTGACGTGACGTCTGTAATTATGGCTTTATGGTGTTACAGAAATATGATGATGACGATCAGTATTTTTTTTAATCTTATCTTAATACAGCTGTGGCTCGGTGGTTGAAGTTCATTGGTGGCTGTCAAGGAGGGCGTCCTGCCAAAATTGCTTTATTACTCCACAGAAGTCCCATCTTTCAGGTCCAAATCTTCAAATAGGTGAGAGGTGTCTTTTTTTAACTGCGCCAAGGCAGAGGTTATGCTGCTGGTGCTGTTTGTCAGGATAACTCACGAATGTGTTTACGTATGTCGACCATATGGTAGGCATGGGCAAGGACGACCCTCTACAACTGATTAAATTTTTGTGTTGATCGGAATCTGGGTGTGGATCTAGGATCACTTTTTTTACTTTCCTAACATTACAAGATGAGGCATTTTACAATATATGCTCACTCACTAGAGGGTGCCACTGTGCTTCTCTGCAACATTGCAGCTGCCTTTCCAGAGGTTTGCACTGTCTGAACACATGTAGTTTATCATTGCAATTGCTGTAGGTGGTCATAGCTGTATTATTGTGTTTGTTGTAATATCGTAGTATTTGAAAGCTGAATATCTGTACAAATCGGTGCAGAAAACCCCGTTCTAGGCGACCTCTCGCAAGTAGAGATATTATTTCCACGGTGATGAGACTGAGGAGTATTTTGAGGCTTTTCTTATTAGTTGCAATTCTGTCATCGTCTTCACTCTATAATCACTATCTGTGTCGAGATTGTCATTAAATACCAAACCAACCAACCAACCAACTAAACAGCTATAACTGAATGGTGTAAGAAACTGTGGAAATGTAAGTCGCTCTTAGGATGCATCACGTCCTGTGTTTCTTGATGTCTAGACTCTCTGGCATTATCTGTGGCTTTAAAGCAGCATATGTACTGACTGTTGTTTCTAGGTTGCATGGTATCGTATCTATGGTCGAGCGGTCACAAACGGAACAGATATGAAGGCCCGGTTGAGTGACTGTGGTCTACCAGGGACCGGTGAAGAGGTGCGACTTGTCATTAATATTTGTTTTTTTTGTGAGTGTGTAAGCGAGTAGTTTCTTAGCGGCACATCGGCATGTAGAAGGCTGTGTAGTGCCATTAAAATGTTGTTCCAAGCCGCCCATGTTTTTATGTGACTGAGTGACTGTTACGCTGCGTCGTGATGATGAAGTGATCAAACTAGAGAGAGCACTCAAGAGAGTGCAGACCTCTGCCAAAGATGAATTATCATCATTACAAAAATAACGTTGCATAATTTGTTAAAGTTGTTTAGTTTTGTTCATTTTATTATTACAGAAATTCTTTCTCCAAATGTATACATTGTTAGCTCTGCTGTGAGCAAAGGTTGATCTGTTGACTGGGTGAGCTGTCGTCGTCCAGTAACTTTTGATTTTGATGACACTTGGTATGCATAGCCTGTGGACAATAAATAAGTTGCTTGTGGATAAATCATCTTGAGAACAAATATTTCACGTAAGTAACAATAGCAGTAGTGTTAGTTGCAGCAGTGGCAACAAGAATTATATAATGACTTGCATTGTGAGTCCATGTTAGATGCCGATAGACTCTCAGTTGGGCGATGTGGGTTTGATTTTTGCCTCATTGATGACACCAGGAAGGGCATCCAGCCACAGCCATTGCTTCGTTGCTGCAGAAAGTCTCGTGCCACAGGCAGTCACGGCCGAGCTCTCGAACAAGACACTGCACTGTGCTAAATACGTCTTTTGTCGGAGTCTGTCTCAATAACGAATGTTGCATGACAGTTCGTGAGCGAAGTGGAACATTTTGTTGCTAGTTTCCTGTTCATGCGTGCAAGTTCTACGTGCACGGACTGACTCCAAACGAGAAATACGTCTTTGCTGTGGCTGCGTACACAATCGACGGTCAGCTGATTGGCGGCTCTATCGGCAACTCCACTAAACCAGTCCTCGCCTCTTCACCGTCAAACATTGTTCTAGCTCTGAGTTATCTCTGTCAGGTCTTTACCTCATTCTTTTATAGTTAATAATAATAGGAATAGTAGTTAGATGTGCTCAGAGAGTGCAAACTGCGCCAAGACTGTGGCGCCCTCTGGCGAGTAAGAATATATTGTATCAAGCCCTATGTTGCAGTGTTAGCAGAAGTGGAAAAGTAATCATAGATCGATGTCCAGATTTGGATCAACACCAGTATTTAATTACTTCTAGAGGGTCAGCCCTTGTCCATGCCTAGCGTGTTTGGTTGGCATCCATCAATGCGTTCGTGAGTTATCCTGCTGGCAGAGTGACAGACAGAGAGACAAACACCACTGATCACAAATCTGGCTTGGCCGAGTAACATAGTATGATACAATACAATACTGTGTACTTAACATGCAGTCAAAAACTGACGGGTAGACAGCTTAGTTTAGGTACTACACGGAAGCAAACAGAAAATTTAAACAAAAAATGAACGAAAGATAAACTGTTGAACTAAACATATTTGAATTTGGTTTTTGCTTGTTTATGATGTGAACTACAGCGACTGAGGCATTTCCAAAGTGAAATGGGGTCTGGATGGGTGTCTGAAGGAGCTGCATAGTGTCATTTGAGAGAAAAATGTAGCATACAGGACCTCACCAAATACTCGTTTAATACCACTTACATACCTGCATAAGCTACGTGCATGCACAATGTCTAATTACAAAATGCCTAGTAATAATTAAGGCAGCCATGTGCACGCTGCCTTATACACTACATCTCAAAAAAGTAAGCCACTTGATGTTTGATAATAATTTTGGCAAAACTGATTTTCGTGATTCTTTCGCCAAGTGATTCATAAGAAAATTGTCCCTGTATGCACCCAAAGATTTCCACCAGTGTTGTTGTGCAGGGCATGGCGGGATGTTGGCATTTGATGCAGTTATAAGCTAAGTATTTAGGTGTAGCTTAATCACTGGTATATGAAAATTGATTATTGCTTATAGCTATGTATATGAGCCCAAGGTGTTAGCCTAGTGCTTCTCTTAAGTCCATAACACACGTACCAGAAATTTGCTGAAACCCGTACCAAAAACTGGTACCATAAATCGGCACGAAAATAGAGCATGTCCTATTTGTTACCAGAAACTACTACCAGAAAAATTCGGTACCAAATTGCATGTGAGACACTTCAGAAACCCGTATCGGTTTTCTGGTACCGGTTTTTTGTCAATTTCTAGTAAGTGTGTCGTGGGTATTAGCTACAATTCGGTGTGTTCTGTGTATTCAGGTGTCATATCAGGTCGGATGCCACGAAGTCGTGAAGCAAACTTTTGCGGAGCTGTGGAATCATTTCGTTGACCAGCGGGCATGTCCTGAATCTGGCTGGATACAGAGGACTCCGGATATGAGTGAATTGACCCTCACACTCCACAGGTCTGTATACGGCAGTGCTAAAACTAATAATGTTATTGATAACAAAGCAAATAGTAGTAATAACAAGCGGCCATCTGTCATGGATTGCTCGTGCAGTGAATCTGACGAATGACATGCTGTAGATGCTGGAGGTTGGGACTGGGTTGCCAGTTTGGCTGAGCGGTAACACTTGGTCTCGATCAATGTAGTTACCGGTTAGTGCCTGGACGTGTGACTGTCTTTGGACGGGTAAACCACCTTAGCACAGAACCAGGCACTCAGGTCTACTTAGCCTGAGCCATCCCTTTGTGCTCCCATCTCCGAAATGACCTATAATGTGTCAAGTGGGACGTTAAACTCTACTATACCATACCATACCATACCATCCTCTGTGGGTACGTAGATTGAGTACCCAGCAAAAGTTGGGAAGTAACAGGCACATCGCATGATACACTAGCCTGTATCCATGGTCTTGCACTGTTTGCTGGTGTCTGGCTGAAGGGAGATCAGCACCGATGTATGGGAAGAGGTTTTAGAGGTGTGTTCACGTTGATGCGCTATACAAATCCACATTTACTTTAGTTTACTTTGTCAGTTAGTGTGGTCATGTGACTATAGCTGAGACAGTGAAGGACAGGGCAGGCAGTACAAAGCGTTGTCTGAGGAGGACAGTCAGACAAACGTTGAAGACGTGCAGTCGATGAACTGTGTCACATTACTTCGTGGTGGTTTCCTGTAAATAAACATACACTGTATGCCAAAAAATGAGTCTCGCATAATCTAGAATATCTTGTACAGTTGCAAGTTTTTTGCAGTGAAATTTAGTAGGTGATATCCTGATGACCTTAGCTATTAAATGCATACATAATTTGCCACCTCACCTTAGTTATGTTTCTACACTGCCTGACATTACACAAAAACTGAAACACGAGGGTGGACGATGTTGAAGAAGTGCAGTCGATGAACTGTCTCACATAAATATACACTGTGTGCCAAAAAAATGAGACTCGCATAAACTTGATTATCTTGCATAATCTTGAATATCTTGTGCAGTTTTTTTGTGATGAAATTTAGTAGGTGATATCCTGATGACCTTAGCTATTAAATGCATACATAATTTGCCACCTCACCTTAGTTATGTTTCTACACTACCTGACATTACACAAAAACTGAATCTTGACCTTGACGAGCTGAACTGAAGCATTGACACTTGGAACCGTATTCCTCACGGCATCATCGACAAAGCCATCGACCAGTGGCAAACACGTCACTTCAAACACCTACTGTGATCTAGCCACACAACCGGCTTTTTTCAAAGCTATTTACATGCCAAATCAGTTCTTTTCACAGCCCTCACAGGCTCACACTATTGAGAGGGAAGCAGCATAAGTTTTCAGTTTTTGTGTAATGTCGAGTAATGTAGAAATATAAGTAAGGTGAGGTGGCAAATTATGCATGCATCTAATAGCTAAAAGGTCATCAGGATATCACACGCTAAATTTCATTGCAATAGACTTACAACTGTGCAAGATATTCAACATTGTGCTATTCTCATTTTTTGGCACACAGTGTAAATGGTGAACTGTTTATCCATCGTCAGTTGAAGCATCAAACCTGACATCATCTGCAATGGGATCACACCAGCGGCAATTATTAGATCTGTGCACGGGGCTAAATTTTACGGCCCGACACGGCCTGGTCCGTTGAATTTTCGGCCCAGCCGAGCCCGGCCTGTTTATAAGCTGTATTGCTAGGCCTGGCCTTACAAGGCCTGGTGATGTCTGGGCCCGTCCTGTTTACTTCCAGCAGGTGGATTTACAATTTTAAGACTAGCGGACGTACCCAATACTCCTACTTGTCAAGTGACAATTGACAATTAGTCGGGAGACAAATATTACAGATACATTTGCTGCTGCTGCTAGTGGCTGGCTCACGTACGTTTTCATCTCTTATAGTATTGTTGCCATTAAGTGACGTTATGTTCCTCGTGGGTTTGTACTTTGGTATATAAATTGGTAACTAATTGCTGACCACACAGGCGTAGATGTTTTGGCTTGGCCTGGTCCGGCACATTCATTTTGGGCCCGGCCCAGCCCGGGCGGCCCGGCCTGTCTTACTGTTTGAATTTCCAGGCCAGGCCAGGCCAGGCCAGGTGAGGCCTGCAGATGGCCCAGCCCGTGCAACTCACTGCATACTCTACTCGTACCACACCCACCTCAAACTTGACCTTCATTTTGGTCTTAACTACACACCAGCTGTGATGTCCTGTCCAGTCCAGTCCAGTGCAGTAACGTGAGGAGTGGTTGTAGGTTGCACCGGGACGTGTTGGCTCGGTCGTCACAGCTGATGCTGCGGTCGTTTCTGCTGAGTTTATTTGCTGGAGTTGAAGTCACGCTGAGAGATGAGCGACTCTACTGTGATGCACTTTATGAGCACGGGCCTGTCATTGCTGGCAAACAGGTTTCGGCTGACGTCTTCTATTTTGTGTATTTTTATATAATTGTTTATTTAACCTTTTAATTGCCACATTAAAACCGCAGAGCAACGGACCATCACACAGCAATACGGTTATTGGTACACTGGCTGTTGATGGGCGGGCTGCTACATTTGGTACAGCGAGGAGAGGACTGGGTGGGGCCGCAGCCTGCCCAGGCTCCTCGCTGTACCAAATGTAACAGCCCACCAATCAATGGCCAGTGTACCAACTTCGTATTATTCGATGTGGCACTATAATTGCCTTTGGAGTCTAGAGGGTTAAGACTGACTGAGTCGGTGCTGACTGACCGACTGACAGACAGACAGACAGACAGGAGCAACTTCTGTTTTTGTTTAACATGGATACTTTTCCAGATTTACAACGGTCCATTTAGGCCATGTCTTTCTAAAGGCGACATTAGCATATTGCTAATCAGTAATTTTCACAGGCTGGATGGCATTACAATCACTGAGCCAATGATATCAAAGCACTGAAGAGATGCATTAATTTAACACAGAGTAATACTATTGAACAGAGTAATACTATTCAGCGAATTTGAAGCTGTACAACACGTGCATCTTACCAATATTCCTGTATGGTTCGGACTGCTGGGCGATGTCTAAGACGGACGCACGTAAGATTGATGCACTCGACCAGTG
>Ga0209339_1000602_pt1 | contig 13542 bp, 13 predicted proteins | sample OlaalgELextract3_FD_187376 | JGI IMG/M metagenome (GOLD analysis project Ga0209339, IMG submission 187376) | Olavius algarvensis symbiont microbial communities from Tuscany, Italy - Type A ELBA extract 3 (SPAdes) (version 2) | ecosystem: Host-associated > Annelida > Digestive system >... | reverse complement strand
AGTACTTTGTTATAGGCCTTGGGTTTCTTAATGTATGTTGTTACTCTTTCTGTGTTTCACAATCTAGCCATATGGCTATTATACGTCAATAAACCTGAACCTGAACCTGAACGTAGACTGATATATACGACTTAAGACCTAAGCCTCTATGCTAATTTAAACGTAGTAGTACTGTTAGCACTTTGGTACACTAAGGTTGACCTATAGTCACAATGGTAGGTCTAATGCCGTCGGCCAACGTTCGCACTTTCGCATTTTATACACACTTTTGCATGCACTTCCGCACTTTATTTTTTTTCACATTTTATACGTGCAAACTTTCGCATTTATACGTTCCCAGTAATCGATGGTGTGCTGTGCAGTGAGCAACAAAAACAAACTAAAGTGCAACAAAACTAAAGCAACAAAAAGCAACTGAAACGTTATTAGCGATGTACAATCATCCGATACCAAGTTTACAGTCGGATGCTAAATGGAGAGGTTGATAGTAGAGAACCATGGTGTCTGTTAGAGTGCAGCTATCCCATTGTAGGGATGCAGTTTGAAAATGAGCAAGGACAAAACTAACGCGTACTTACTAGGGTAGGTGTTTTTTCGGAACGGAGCCCTGGAACCACTGTTTAATGTGCATGCACAACAACAAAATCTCTCTTATTTTGTTGCCGATAGTATTTAATTCGTTTATCTTGTAATGCGTGGACTATCAATTAGCAGTATGGACCGTGTAGCGTGGAATTTTGACAATTAAAAAATCACATTTTAGATGCGACTAATCATAAATCCGATTGGTTTGCAGTAGGAAGTGGTGTCCAGCAAGGTTGCAGAATTGCACCTGACCTGTTCCTAGGACCAATGGATCATATGATGGAACGCACGGTAAACCGAGGATGACCGGTGTAACCCTGGGAAAGGAGATGTTCACTGATTTGGACTTCGATGTTTCTTTGCTAGCAGAAATGTTGGAAGTCCTTGTTCTCGCACTGACAGTTATGCAGGAAGAGGCTTCTACTTTTGGTCTTCAGATAAATTGGTCGAAAACCAAAATCCTACAGGTTCCTTCTTCCACCTCTAGCTCAACAGCCCAGGTGGCAGATGGACATGTTGAAGTGGTCAGTGCATATGTCTATCTGGGATGCTTGATTGACTCCTCTGGTGGCAGCAGAGGGGAGGTCCTGCATCGGATTGGCTTAGCTCGGTCCTGCATGAATATGTTGGAGAATCTGGAAGTCAAGCATCAGGTTGGAAACCAAGTTACGCCTCTATCAGACATACATTGTGCAAGTTTTGATGTATGGATGCAAGACTTGGGCCACCACAAAGTACCTGCTCTCTCGCCTCGATGCATTTGACACATGGGCACTACGCAAGGTCTTGAGGATACCGTATACTCACCATGTGTCAAATGGGGAAGTCGGAAGAACCACTGGTTGTTCACTGCTTTCTCACCTGGTGACTAATAGACGTCTGCGGCTCTTCGGCCATATTGCTTGCAGTTCACATCGTGAGGACCACCACTGAGCCCTTGCAGCATGTATCAGACAAGTACTGCCCGACTGGAAGTGACCAGCAGAAAGACCTAGCCACACTTGGCTCCGTGCAATTGAGGCAGACCTTGGCCCTCTGAACTTTGGCCTCGTGACTGCCTGGAGAAAGTCCACTACTCGAGACGAATGGCGACATATTGTGGACACAGCAACGCTCCAGCGGAGTACGCTCTGAAAGAAGAAGAAGAAGAATCATAAATGACAATATAAAATGCGACTAATTTACTTAACGCTTAAAATAACCTTCTATGAATTGAATACATCAAGTTTTATATAGTGATGTGATGGCTTTCAAACTGAAACTGAAAACCGTCGGTTGTAAGGCAGAACCGAACCAAACTGAAACCATAGTTTTCTGGCAGCTATGTTACAGTTTGTCTCTAATTTCAGAAATGGCCCGGCCCGACCACAAAAGTTGGCAACAATAATGCAATTACCGGCTGTCTCCACCATTTGAAGTGACCGTCTTGACAGTCTGGAGTAGAGTCGCCCTACAGCTTAATTATTGACTTTCACGGAGCAAGCCACACTTCTGGTATTCTGATGTGCCTTAATCTTTGTTGTGTAGTAATATGTACGTTGTATGTTAATATCACAGCTCAGCATGGACCATTTCATGCGACACAGCTATGGAATGAATTGGTTGAGGTACTGCGTCAAGAAATCAGTGTCAAACGACGCCGTGTTGGACGCCATCGTGGGCAAGAAGAAAGCTTTAGTGGAACTGATGCCGTTGACGTTGTACTTAAATTTCTGCGTGAACGAAGGGATCAGTTTGCTGCAAACGATGATAGTAGCAGACGAGATAAAGCTGTCAAGGTAGTATTAATCATCTTTGTGGAATATTTGACATAACGTCCATAGATATAGATATAGATATACCCTCCTGTATCCACTGGGAGGCTCCCAGTTTTGAAGCATAAACACGATCTCCAATATTTGGACAAAAAACTCCAGTTTTGTAACGCTTAAGAGGATATACCCCATTGTGGCACATATGTACCAAAAATTAGCAGTTTTGGCGTCTTGGGGGCTGTAAGCCCATGATATTTTAAAGCCACAACGGTGAAATTTGGCACGAGGGTGCAGACCTGGGTCTCCCTCTCCCATGCCAAATTTTGTAAAAAGTAATAAGAGCTGTAGATGGTACGACAGGTTTCTTGGCAGTAGTATCATGCTGAGTTGCGTACTTTTTTCACAAGGACTTTGACTAACAGTCACGACTGACCTGCCGCCAGTGCCTCTGAAGCTACGGCCTTACGGCGCTATATAAATCTGATTATTATTATTATTATCATAAAAAGTACCATATTTTGACCATTTTGGAGGATTTAAGTCCACATTTCTAAAGCCATGATGGTGAAATTTGGTGTGAGGTGGCAGACCTGGGACTTCTCCCATGCCTAATTTTGTAAAAATTGCACATGGGGATTTGTCCCTTAGGGGCAAATTTTTTTACCAAAAATATCGAAATTTTCACAATTTTGACCTTCTTAAGCCCACATTTCTATACGCATAATATTGAAATTTATGCTTAAGAGAACAGACCTAAGAATCCCTCAATGACATAAAATTTTGTCAGAATCGCTCACGGGGCCTGCTGGTATTGCATTGCCCCGGAGGTGATGCATATTGATTTCTAGTTAGTCAGTGCCATTTAGTGAATGTGCCAACACACTGCTGTGCTGATGTGCTGTTTAAGGTAAAGGCACATTGGCACTGTGGTGTGTTGCTGCAATGAGGGAGGGCCTCATATTGTGTCGGCGTGGGCCGCAGTTACTTGTTTTAACAGTTTGTAAGCTTATTAAAGATATGAACTGTTTGAACGCTTTTTTAAAATTTTCATTTTATGATCATCACTTATCTGTTATATGAGATTGCTTGTGTTATCATTGCTGAACATGAGTATGTGCTTATGTTGTAAATGTTTTTCTGCAAATCTCCCCCCTCTTTTCTTACCTCTACTTGGCCATATCTGAGATGGTGATGTTGGTCTGGAGGAAGGGGGATATTTAAAAAAAAAATTAAAAAAACTTTCCCTGTGTTACAGTATTGTGTACTACTACAATGTTGCACAAAGATACAAACAGTTCTTACAGGTCTGTCAGCTGTATCGGGCTTGCTTGGTTTAGCTCTCTGTCATCCTAGCGTCTCTGTTCCTTTGATCTTCATGGTGCTATTTACACAGTAATTTTCTTTGGTTACATCTTTTTCTTTACCTGTTAATGAGCTGAGTGTGGTGGGATGACCATTGTCCTTCAGTGCTACAACATTGTCCTTCAGTGCTACAACACTGTCGGTTGGGTCATTTGATGCGTAAAATCGTCTCTAAAATGACCTATAATGTGTCGAATGGGACGTAAAACCCTATGATACCATACTAATCTGCAACAAAACTGTGTATTCTAGCAGTCACTGATACTTACTTGCATTTAGGCTTACATATCTGCTGTACAGAAACGCACTACATATCATGAAGCACACAAGTGAATCACTTGCTGCTGACCTACATTATTTAACTTAACTGCTATGTGATGCCTTTGTATTTAAATGCAACAGCTAGAGACTATTGACTTTTGTGCTTCTGTTGGTTTAGCTGTGTCAGCTGATGATGACGTTTCATATCATTGAAGCCACGCAGCTTCACGGTAGTGTTGATGCGGAACAGTTTAAAGACAGTGTCCACAGACGATATCGTTTAGTCAGTGAAGCAAAGGCTGTCACAAAGTCTGATGATCTGGACATCAGTAGTGTATCCGATGATGTTTTTATCGGCCCAAAACCATCGTATGTGCATTTGTTCTTTGTGATAATGATAGCTATAGCTGTATATTCTTTAATCTTGATGGATTTTAAATCCAACTGGATTACTACATTTCATTTTTTACGATGCAACTGAAATATTCGTTTTTACAAGGTACAGATGACGTTATGTGAAATGCAATATCTGTTTTATTCAGGACTCCAGATTTGAGTCTTGCCACTAATAAGTTATTACAACATTTAATGTTTAATGATACATTTATATTTAGCCTTAAAATTTGACAGTTTTGATTGTCACTGTAACTGTGTAAATTTCTGTTTGTTTTGTTTAGTAATTTGAAAATGCTTCGTTTTGCTGACTGTGAAACGGTGTCAGTCGATGAAAATATGATTGGGAAGGAGGCTGCTGTCATAGCTAACTATGATGCCAAGTACGAAATTCCCACATGGAAACGCTGCAGTGCAGAATGTTTGCGGAAACTGTTGCCGAATCAAGGATCTTCCATGTTTGGTCGACGAGCATCACTGTCGATGTTAGATTGCGGTGTAAACGGAAATGATGCTTATTCTCCACCACCATCTGTCAATGGTTTGCGAATTTCTGCTGTTGGATCAAGTACAACCAGATTGAGATATTATTTATGTAATTTCTGTTATAGTTAATTTTGCATTGTACTGCCATGTGGTTGCTGTTTTAGTGTAGTGGTAACACGTTCCGGCTGGTGAACGTAGTTACTCTATGCTAAGCCCGGTTAGTGCCTACGTGGGTGACCGTCTTTGGACCTGTAAACCACCTTGGCGCGGTACCAGGCACCCAGGCCTACTCAACCTGAGCCTGCCCTCTGTGCAGCCTGGAATGAGTACCCGGTGAAAGCTGGGGAGTAAACAGGCATATCACGTGATACACCAGCCCGTATCCATATCTCGCAGTGTTCGCTGAATGCCTGGAGAGATCAGCGCCGACTTACGGGAAGCGGTAACACATTAGTGGTGTGTTTGCACTATGCGCTATACAAATCCACATTTACTTTACCATGTTAGTCGTTGCAACTGAAAGGGAAACTTTGAGCAAAAATATGCATTAGTAATGAATGTTTGAGTGTTTCAGAAATACTTATATTTAATTATTACCGGTGGCTTCGGGAAGGGCACAGAGCAAAAATTATCCCATTGCTTTAGAGATGTTGCACCTTATGGATGCACACAGCCAACCACTGAGTAAGGAGTGCATGAGGTTAAAAGGTATATTTTTCTTGAACATTCAACTGTTATCAAAAATTATTTGAAGAAAGTTATTCTAACTTATACTGTTATTCTAAGTTATACTGTTGCAAATTAATTATTTTCTTTACTGGTATGTTACAGTGACTTAAAGTGCATGCATCTGATGCATTAGACCATAAAAATGGAGGAAACTGGTTAAAGATAAATAATCTCATAGTGATGATGAAAGTGGAGACAGTGGGTGACGTGTATTTTTCGACTGCTTGCTGGGGTTGTCCGGGAGAAAGGGCCGTTAAACAAGTTTGTTGTTATTAACTGGTATGTTACAGTTGCATAGTCACATCATGTGTGTAGCCAAACCACCTGCACTGCAAGCTTGTTATGTCACCTTAGGATCAGCGCGGAAATATCGTGTCCGTGGATTAGTAGTACCTCGGATATAACCTCTTGCTATTTGATCGTGAACTTCAACTTCAACTTTACATTAATATGTTGCAGCAATTAAATATTCTTTCACGCAAGCAGGCAAAATATTGTCGAAAATAAATGTGTTTAAACAATATTATGGATGCAAGCAAGAACTTGTTTACTTCTGCACGTGAACTGCGATGTAGCTGTGATGTGGCATATTTCTCCGTCCAGTAGGAGCCTGTCTTTCGGTGTGTCTGTCATATTTCCTCTCCATGAAATTGATGACATTTTTGCCTATGTACAGGGCCCTGACTATGATGTCTGGAAATTAATATTTATTTGTCTATGTGTGTAGCTACAGCATTTCTGTTTTCATGCGTGACACATTGTGTTGTTTATACAAAAATAAAAGTATTACTATTACTAACACTAAGTACCAAGATTATGTATCATTCTGCTTGTGCATGTCTTGTAGTGTCAGTTGATGACCAGTTGAAGCCATCTATAGATGCTGTGGCCATTGAGCGAGATACAATGCTTCGTCAAGTGGCTCTGTGCTGCTTGTTGAATACTGTTGATCTCCCGATTCTAGATGGTATTGCAAACCATAATGACTCTGAACACATTGGTTGGCCATCCAACTCCTGTTGTAATGGTCTCAAACTAACCTACGAAAATCCGCTTTTTGCTTCAGTGAGGTTATTATTTCATCTATTTTATTATTTGGTATGTATTGTTAACATACTAATGATGTTTTATATTTTCTTGTTTAATTACTCTGCCAAGGCTAGTGGAGTAATGTGATCGTTCGTTCTGTTTGTCTGTCTATCCATCATTCTGTAAGCAGGGTAACTCATGAACGTGGAAACGGATGTCGACCAAATATGTTATGCATGGGCAAGGGGTGACCCTCTAAAAGTGATTACTTTTTGTTGGTCATTCGGGATACGGATTCCTGATCACTTTTTTTATTTGTCTCACCATTGTGGAATAGAGGATTCGATAGAGGCAAGTGTGGGAGCATACTAACCACAAGCCAGTACACATTGGTGCCGATACACGCTTCGGCGCCACAGTAACGTGCAGTGGTGGCCTCATGAAGTGTGGGAGCATACCGCAGCGTACAGCAGCAAGGGTCTTTGCGGCCGCACACGGCCAGCAGGCCTTGCCGCTGCAGCGCTGCCTACAATGCAGTAGCCTTGGGGGAGTTTGAACTCTGTGAGTACAGATTTTCTTGTTTTGTGTGATCTATTATATAGATGCTAAAGGTCAATGTGTATATGTAACACAATCACAGCTTGATTTAACAGTTATGCAATAAACTTCTGTGTTACACTGGCACGGTGTGTGTGTGTGTATGGATGTGTGTAAACTGTTACTGCAGACTGTTGATTGCACTAGTTGCAGATCCAAAGATGAATGGTCGAATTTGGCTGTGAACTGCCTGGAGCAGTTTTCCTGCACAGCTGATGTATTGAATGTAATTCCGTCGTGTGGCAGCAACAGACTGTCTGGCATAGACAAGATGCATACGTTCCAGCATCTGGTTGACTGCTGTAGTCAGCTGGCATCTAGTCATGGTCCCCTGTGGCCCGACTGCTATTCAACACTGCTTGTTGAACTCTACCGGCTGCTGGTATCGGCAGACATAGAGACGCTGTTGCATGCAATGCAACTGAGCATGCTACTACTGCCAAGAAATGCGTCGTACCATCTTCACCTCTTATTGCGGTTTATGCATTGTGCTGCCAGTTCTGTGCAAGTGTCACTCTCTACGAAGGCAAATATTAAGTCTGTATTCTACTGTATTGACATAAAGTGTAACAATACATCGATTTTATTGCCGTGTGATGCTATGCATAGTGCGGCCTATGTCGGTGAGTGTCCGTCTGGCATCACGTTTGTCTTGTATCAAAATGGCTAAACTGTACAAAACATTATAGGTTCCATTAAAGGTGATGTGGAATGGTGGTGTGGTATGAATAAAAATCACGGTTTTCAACCACCTTGCTTTGTCTCGGAAATGGTACAAAATAGAGCCATAGTTACTGTGGAATGCCAATAGGAACTTGTATATGATCTGTCTAATGTGCCATTTTCAGTGACCATGAATGACCCCTAACCCATATTTCAAGGGAAGCCCATTATTTCATGTTAAATATCTCAGAAATGGTACGAGATAGAGCCATAGTTACAATGAAATACCAATAGGAACTTGCTTCTGCCGTACTCAGCAGTGTAAATTCAAATGATTTTGAGTAATAACACAGCTGTAAAGGAATAATCTGCTTTCTAGCTTTTGCAGTGCCATAGTGTCATGCCTCTTCTCCTTTGTCCTTGTGGGTTCCATTGGGGGAGCGGTGGCATGTTAGGGAAAGAGAACTTAATCATCACCAAATGCTAAGACGCAGGACATATGGCCAGTGCGATTGACGGACAGTTAAAGTAAGTGGCTTTAAAGGCGCCAAGGGGCAAGGCACGTAGTGCTGCGACGCAAGCCCGTTGGGCCAATAAGCGCATGTTTTAGACACATAACATGAAATGTGGTAGAGTATCGTGGTCTTCGACGTGATGTTGGTCGACCCGTGTGGTTTGTAAAAAGTGTTAATAAACTGTATATACATTATATTCGGCTTATACACGCTACCTAATCTGAAGAAACATTCCTCACGTAAAACGAACAAGTTACGCCGCTTCTTCTTGTGACACTGTTGCTGGGTCTTCTCTTTTTCAGTAAGATTTCTGCTGATTCTTGTTTTGTAGCTTTCCATAAATCCTCATTTCTCATTCTATCTGACCACCTTATCCCAAGGATCCTTCTTAAAGACCTGTTTATAAATATTTGAATTTTGTCGACCAGTGCCTTGGTCGTTCACCAGTTTTCCAAACCATATAGCAGTACTTCTTTCACGATTGAGATGAATATGCTTATTTTAGTTTCTCTTTTATATATCTTCGATGACCATACTTCAGTTAGCATTCTGAAGGCTGATTATGCTCTGCAGAGGTTCAATTTCACCTGTTGTGCTCCCACACTTCCAACTTACATTCCGATACTTCTTCAGTTGGTCCCGACCTGAGCGTTACACTATTTGCATTCTCATTCTTTATCTGGCTTCTGGTTTAGTGTAGCGGTAACACGTTCAACATAGTTACTGTACGCTAGGCCTGGTTAGTGCCTGGGTGGGTGACCATCTTTGGACGAATAAACCACCTCTGTGCAGAACCAGGCACCCAGGCCTACTCAGCCTGAGCTCGCTCGCCGTCTGTGGTTAGGTTGGCGAAAGCTGGGGAGTAAACAGGCATATCGCGTGATACACCAGCCCATATCCGTGGTCTTGCAGTGTTCGCTGATGCCTGGCTGGAGGGGTGGCTTGCGGAGATCAGTGCCGACGTATGGGAAGTGGTAGTGCATTAGAGGCACTAGACAAATACACATTTACTTTACTTACTTTACTTTATCTTCATCACTTTAGTTTCGTTGCCGTTAAGTCAGATGTTTAGGTAGCACGTAAGTTTCTTTACAACTGACTGATATTTCATAGTAACTAGCATCTGTGCAATTTTGTAAGTGCTGCTACAGCCCATTTGCTGCTTTCTGCGAATTTGGGCTATACAAATGGCATTATTATTATTATTATTATTATTTCTAAGCTGATGTTTGTTTTGTTAGGCTTGCAATCGAGATGTTGTTGCGAAGGCATTTTGTGGCTGCATACTACGCAGCAAGTTGTTAACTCCTCACCAGTGCTGCCTGCTGGTAATGTTAATGGTCGATAATGTTGAGAAGCTGTTTGACATACCGTCAGATGTAGCATGTATTGTCCATGCACGTCTACATTCACTACTCACAACAGGTGAAAAGTCTGTGAGGCTGACATTACCTTACACATTCTGTTTCACTTGCGTATGTGTATATTATACATGAGTAGTCTGTTTGCAGACATGTATGCATTGCTTAAGGAAGTTTTATGTAGCATGGCAGCCAAAATGTCTGGATTGCTGCTGTGAGAGGAATATAAAGTAGTCATGCCGTGAGACAAAAGATAAACGGGACTGCATGCTGTAGTATACAAAAACGCATTTAATGGGAAGTTTTGGCTTGTGGCACAGCATGCTTGCAGCGTCTAGCATAGCTGTCTGGAGGCTACATACAGCTGTTGGATCATATGCTGATACATTTTAGAACCGCACAGTTTTCAATGAGCACAGAATCTTTGGCATTGATAATATGGCACTACAGTTGGCCATCACTGGGCATCTGGCTGCTGTTTGTATGATGTATGACAATGTGACCATAGTGCCACCAGTCCAGGCTAGTTGGAATAACATCGGGGTTTGGATTTTTGTTTTCAATTATTGTATATTTTAACCCGAGTAAGTGAAATGGTGTGCAGATTTGCCGGTGTACTGTGAGAGAATAAGTGCAACGGAGTATGCTCGGCAGAGTGTTGAAGACACAGAGACTGCCATTGTTGACTTGACGAATTCCGTGCTCGACAACACTAAGGTCACATTACGTGAAAAGCGTCGCTACCTTCGTCACTTGGCTCGGCACCATGCAGGCATCCACAGTCGACATTTCTCGGACATGATTTAATGTCGAGAACAAAAATTAGTGTAATCGTTTTTAAACTTTTGCAATGTACACTTTGTAAATGTATGGTTTTAGAGCTGCCCAAGTTAATATCATGTTATTTTTGTGTTATAAATTGTTTATAGGTACTTAAAATTCAGGAAATTGCATCCTCAAATATTTATTGTCAGTTAATTTGTTGTTGAGCTGTGGCTGTGGTGTGTGAATTAGTCGGGAATACGAATTTCCAGTTTTTAGACTGGTTTTTTAAACATTTTACCATGTCATAATTTGCAAAATTAGAGATAATTGGAATATTTTTCATATTTTTATTGTGTCTCATTCATGCAAATCTGTTCTTATTATCTGTTTCTAGATTTAGTTTTCATGCTTCTGTTTCATTTACTACATGTACAGTTCACATTGCTGTTTCCATTCTGATCCTGGTAAATCTTGTAACGAGGAAGTAGTTTCAGAGATAGGGTTGCCAACCATTGACAGTGGGGAGCATGGGATACCCATCCCCAGTGGCAAAGGGATTAGGGAGGAGGCCATACCCCTTCCCCAGGAATTTTTTTTACTTGAATTGGTGTGTTTTGGTGCATTATGGGTGATATTTTCAGTGTTCTCACGCGAATGTAATGGGCAGTAGTTGGGGACATTTTGCACTGTTTCTATCACCTCTGCAGCTGGGGAGAGGGCAGGTACCCCCTTGCCACCGCTGCCCGTGCGGGACACATAATGAGAGGTGCCGTATTTGCTGATGCCGCTGAAGGGTGGGTATTACTATTACTGGTTTTTGAAAGTCCCAACTTCCTACTTCCAGGTATGAACAAAACGTGACCGAATAAATGCTATCGTAATGCAGCGTCACAGTCAAATGCGGTCATCTGATCGACGCATACACTTAAGTTTCTGATTAGGATTCAGTAGGAGTAGCTGTCGAGTCAAAGCCAAAAATCTTGTATGCGGGGTATACAAAAATATGGGACATTCTGCATCCTGGGAAGACCCAAGCTGGGACATGGGACACCAACCCCAACATACGGGATGTTTCCCGGTCCCCGGGAAATATGGGACTGTTGGCAACCCTATACAGAGACAGTGTGAAGGTCTTAAGGTGTGTGACTTGTAATGAGATCTTAGAAATCCACGTTTGTTTTGAGCACCATAATAACTTGACTTACAAAAGTTCTGACAAATTGTTTATTTGAGGCTGTCTGTACGTAGAGTCTTCTCATACAGCGATGTTGTGTGAAGCTGAGCATTGTGCAATATTTGCAGCCGTGCAGTGATAGCATAACGAAGATGGTATTGTTGCCACACGGACTGCGTAGCCTAGTGAGGTGGTATGTTTTGGTAGTGTCCGTTTGTGGGTGTCTCTCTGTTTGTCAATGCGATAATGGTTTGAGATATCATTATGAAATTTTTATGAGTGCAAGATATGTTCAAAAGCCAGGACAAGTTCAAAAATGGCTGCACTCCAATACAATGGGTGACTTTCAGTTTCGCTAAAACTTACTTCTTAACTTTGGTTTTAAACCAAAACTCGGTTTAAAACCAAAGTTAAGTGGAAACTTAAAGTGGCGACAAAGTTCGGTTTAAAACTCGGTTTAAGCCTAAGAAGTAAGTCTAAAACCAAAGTTAAGAAGCAACTTTAGAAGTAACTTCGGTTTTAAACCAAAGTTAATCTAAACAATCCTGTTTTAAACCGAACTTACCCAATGCAATTAGATAGGCAACTCTGCTAAAACTCTAGTTCTTAATATATTTACTATACGTTGCCAGCGCCGATGTGCTTACTAATCGCCGGAGACGGGTAGCAAATATTGTACGTGTTTTATGCCAAAGTGAAGAAGGTGATCACGTCGCTTATTAATAGAACTCAACAGGGGCAGGGAGCAGTAGCAGTCTTTAGACGGCAAGAAGTGCACATTGGAACGGCACGTTATGGTTACCATGGTTACAAAAACCGGGTTTTAAACCGAAGTTAATCTCAGCATTGGTTTAAAACTGAATACAGCGTTCAGATTAAGCTTTGGTTTAAAACCTTAGTTTAAAACTTTGGTTTTAGCGGAAACTTAATGTCGCCCACTGAGGCACGCATGTGGCAATTTTAATGTCTATAGTGTTCTAGTTTTCAGTAGTGTGTGTTTGTGAGGGTGTGTTTGTGGGTGTGTCTGTTTATCATCGCGATAAACTCTTGAACCGTTTGCAATATCTACTTGAAAAACGTTCATTAGGTTGGTAATTTAAATACTAAAATAATATTTTATTTAGGTATAATTTTCAGGTTGTGTTGAAGAATATTATTTTAGCATTTGAGATATCGTCATGAAAATTTTATTGGAGCAAGATTTGGTCCGAAGCTCAGATGAGTTCAAAAATGACTGCATTCCGATGCACTGCAACGTGTGGATGGTGATTTAACGTCGCTGCCGTTGTGGTTTTGCACTGAATGTTTGGCATTTTTTGTGTGTGGTTGGGACATTCGGCATATAATGTATTTCAGGTTGAGTTGATATTGAAAGCCAACAAATCTCATCAGAACATACAGTGTATTTACACTTTACAGTATTGATAGAATTAGCTGTAGTACCAGATGAAATGTTTGTAATATATTATACGTTAGTAGTGTACTAGTAGTTCGTAAACGATATACTATTTTCTAAATTATTGGGTATTTCAGATGCATCATATATTGTGTATAAACTGCAGTTTTTTACATTTATATTTGCAGTTTTATTACATTTCTGAGTTATTACAGCAAAACTGCCTTTTTGGGCTGCCTTCACAAAATAATCATTCGTCAGTTTTTAGTCTTTTCCACTTAAATATTCTGTTTGATTCCACTTAGTAGACTAATCTGGGTACCCGTCAGTTTTCGATGGCACGTAGAATACACAGTTGCATCATCATCATGATGGGGAGCGGAGTGGTACTCTCTTAACTCAGACCCTACCGAAAGCTGTGTTTGGCAAGGTAAACCTGAACTCATGTTGTGTGCCAATTTTTCAGTCGCTA
>Ga0209339_1000601_pt1 | contig 13549 bp, 9 predicted proteins | sample OlaalgELextract3_FD_187376 | JGI IMG/M metagenome (GOLD analysis project Ga0209339, IMG submission 187376) | Olavius algarvensis symbiont microbial communities from Tuscany, Italy - Type A ELBA extract 3 (SPAdes) (version 2) | ecosystem: Host-associated > Annelida > Digestive system >... | reverse complement strand
TAGCTTGATTGAACAAAACCAGCTTGATATCAAAGAGCAAAACGGTATATATGGAGGTATTGATCTTGACGACCTCCCATTTTAAATCTTCAGGACATAATCACCTTCAGGACATACGCCCTTATTTAAAATAATAAAAATCGAATCCATTCCACATCCTTTCAGCTACTTGAAGTTTCATACGAGGTGTTAGGTGTCAGCAACTGAAGTCGACCCGCTGGATGGGAGTGGCTCATGAATTGGACTTTCTTTCGCTGCTGTCGACTTTCAGCCTCAACCCAAGCAGGATTCAGGACTCAGCATCGGTTTGTTACTGATTCCTGTCTACGAACCAGTCTGGAGCGAAGCGGAAGCGGGGACACCTGAAACCACAAATAGCGTGGGCAGATGGCATACCCGATTGTCTCTGCCCCCCGGCCGCGGGAAGGACCAGGTTTTTGCGACAAAATTAATACCAGGTAAAGGAAGTTCCATATGAAGCTTAGCGGCAAAGTGGCTATCGTTACGGGATCCAGCCAGGGCATTGGATGCGGGATCGCCTTAAAATTTGCTGAATCCGGCGCAGATGTCGTCATCAATTATCACACAAATGATGACGCAGCCAAAACGGTTGCAGAGCAGGTTCGCAGTCTGGGCCGCAAGGCGCTGACAATCAGGGCCGATGTGTCCAAAGCCGCAGATGTCGAGCACATGGTGAATAAAACATTGGAGGCGTTCGGAGCAATTGACATTCTGGTCAACAATGCCGGGATTTTCATCGGGGGCACGATTGCAGAGCTTGAAGAAGACACCTGGGACCGGGTGATGGCCGTGAATCTAAAAGGCGTGTTCCTCTGCTGCCGGGCGGTCGGCAACTATATGATGGCCAATCAGGTCAAAGGCAGCATCATCAATATCGCTTCGATCTCCGGCCGGTTGCCCGAACTTAACGGCAATGCCTATTCGCCCAGCAAGGCCGGCGTTATTTCCTTGTCGGCCCTGCTGGCGGTTGAGTGGGCCGGATACGGCATACGGGTCAATTCGCTCAGTCCGGGACCGGTGATGACGCCCCTTCAACAAAGCATTTATGCGACTCCGGCCCTGCTCGCGGCCCGCAACCGGGGCATTCCCATGAACCGGCACGGCCGACCGGAAGAAATCGGCAGTGCCGCGGTTTTTCTGGCTTCCGATGATGCCAGCTATGTGACCGGTGAAAACCTGTCTGTTGACGGCGGATCGCTGGCCAGCATGTATCACTTGATTCACCAAATCAGCGGCCAGCATTAGAATTGGAAACAGAAGGATTGCTCTCCTGGCGGGCGTGGCAGTCATACCGGAAGAATGCCTAAAATGCCTAAAATGCGCTAAAATGCCTAAAATTATGGTGTCGCTTCGCTCCGTCTTTTTATAAACGGGCACTTTTGCACAAAATGCACCAAATTAACTTCTATGTTTCTAAATTCATAACCCGGACAAGCATTAACCATATATATTAAAAAAGTTGATTTATGCAGCTACGGAGACAAAATGGCCATTGTCATCGATATCTAAGACGATGTCGTTGTCGCACATATCGTCTAAAACGTATCACCTATTGAGGCCTTAATCCCGTATTTTAAATTTATATTTCTTGCTGATCTGATCAACTTTTTTTAAAATAGTCGGTATCCTGAATTCGCCATGCATTTTTTTTATGCAGCTTGCTGCAATGATTTGATCAATACCCACAGCGGTGATATATAACGGTTTTTTAGATTGGCCCCGCACGACTTTCTCTGCGTCTTCGGATCGCCTGTATTGACTTTTAGCCACGCCGATAACGGGCGTCCCACCATGCAGTTCACCGTAAAGGTGCGCGCCTAGTCCAGGTGAATGCCGGTTGTCTAACCAAACATATCCATCGATAATCAAAACATCGATATCCGCATTAACATGCTCCAGTACCTTAAGGATACAGGGCATCTCACGGAGATAAAATTTTCCGGCCATATAAGGCGAAATTTTTGATATCGTTGTGTGAAATTGGGAGGCCGCCATCGAATCGGACCAATTCTTGAACAATATACATGCCGCTAAGGCCCGGTCTTCATGGTAGTGAACATCCACGCAGGCGAACATGAATTTTACCTCACGAAAATTGGTTTTATGCGCAAGTGGCCCAGTGTATTGATATCAAAGCCATCAAAGATGCCTGTTTTCCATTCGGTAGCATGGCAAGCACTTTTTCTTTGATGTCAGTCGTTTCCCACCCGGAATGCATTGCCTGGTGCCTGCCAATCAATCGAATTATAAACAATTCCGTATATTACATCAATTCTCGTATCGTCGAATTGTCAACAATTGTATAGTCAGACATTGAAACTCTCGGATTCGTGTCGCATCTTTATTCTAAAAAATCAACCATCAAAGATTCCGATGGCTGAAACCATGCTACGCGGGCTATCCCGTAATCAGGCCGTACCCATCAGGATAGCCATTTGACGACCTCCCCGACTAGCCCGCGCGGCTGGAAATTTACGCAAAGGAGATCATCGATACACCATGAATGAACATAACAATAAAACTAAAAAGGCCACATTTGCCGGCGGTTGCTTCTGGTGCCTGGAAGCGGATTTTAAAAAAATCGACGGTGTGCTCGAGGTTGTTTCAGGCTATATCGGGGGAGAGACTGAAAATCCCACCTATCATGAAGTCACCCTGGGCGGGACCGGGCATGCCGAGGCGGTTCAAATTCATTACGATCCGGCTAAGATCACCTACCCTGACCTGCTAGATATTTACTGGCGGCATGTGGACCCGACCGATGCCGGCGGCCAGTTTGTGGATCGGGGCTCACAGTATCGTCCGGCCATATTCTACCACGGCGAGGACCAAAAGCAACTGGCACAAGCCTCCCGGCAGGTCCTGGAGCAGTCCAGCACTTTCAATAAACCGATTGCCGTTGAAATTGTTGAATTTACCCAATTCTACCCGGCCGAGGATTATCATCAGGACTATTACAAAAAAAATGCCCAGCGCTACCAGCTGTATCGCCAGCATTCAGGCCGCGATCAATTTCTGGATAGCGTGTGGGGCAACAAGTCCGGCCGCTCCGATGGCAACGGAAAAAGCGGCGCCGGGTATTCCCGGCCGGCCGATCCGGAGCTGAAGAAAAAACTGACCCCGCTGCAGTACAAGGTGACCCGAAAAGACGGCACCGAGCCGGCCTTCAAAAACGAATACTGGGACAATAAAGAAGAGGGTATTTACGTAGACATTGTCTCAGGTGAACCGCTTTTCAGCTCCACCGATAAGTTTGATTCCGGCACCGGCTGGCCGAGCTTTACAAAACCGCTGGAGGCCGAAAATGTTGTGGAAAAAGAAGACCGCAGTTTTTTCATGAGACGCGTCGAGGTTCGCAGCAAGCACGGCGATTCCCACCTGGGTCATGTCTTCGATGACGGCCCGCCGCCAACCGGCTTGAGGTATTGCATGAACTCCGCGTCGTTGAGATTCATCCCTAAATCAGACATGGCCAGGGAAGGCTACGCCGAATATAAGGGATTGTTTGAGTAGGCGCACGGCGCCCGGCTATAGGACAGGCGGTCTGATCAAATAGAAGAAACTTTTGGGGATCGATTTGGAAATCGGTCGATGTTGGGTTTCGCATTTCGTAATAACACCGGCAAAATGTAGGTTGGGTTGAGTGCAACGAAACCCAACAAAACTTGGAGCCGGCTCAACCCAACCTACAAAATGCAAAATAACCCATAACGGATCCAACTCTAACTTTAAAATGTAGTTTCATAAGAGTGCGGCCTCTGGCCAAAAGAGCGGCCAGTCTGATCGAAAATAGAAACTGCGCCAAACCGGCGTTTCGTAAAATCACATTATTGGTTTCTTACTCGTCCTCGTCCTCGTCCTCGTGCTCGTTCTCGTCCTCGAAGCCTTTGAGCCGTTTTCCTACCCGAGGACGAGGACGAGTACGAGGACGAGCACGATTTAGGATCCCTTTCCTGGGGTAAATGCAGTTGTAGTTTCATAAGAGCTGAAACGCAAATCGGGTTAGGCCTTTCCAGCTGCGGTGATGCGAACAGCCGGAATCCGCAGTGAGTCAGCAGTTGGCGGGTTGGCTGCTTCCATGCAGCTTAAACGGCCTGCCATCAACTACAGGTTTAGTTCATGAATCACGTTGTCGTACGTCTATTTTTGATATGGGTATTGCTTTCAGGCTGGTGGGTCCAAGACGCCTGGGCCGGGTGCGCGGCCGGGACGGTATTGTATTTCAGGGTCCAACACGAAACCTACCTGCTGCTGGCCGACCACAGCCGTGTCCATCAGCGGGGCCGGGGCTGGTCCGGCTTCGGCGGTCGCTGCGATGGGCAGCCGCCGGCCACCGCAGCCGCCCGGGAAACGGAAGAAGAAACCAAAGGCTATTACCGCCGCAAGGAAATTGCGGCCAAAATAAAGTCGGCACCCAGCGTTCAGGTCGCGGATTTTTCGACGTTCTTTGTCGAAGTCGAATATGTGCCGGTGACCGTCATCAATAATTTCAAAACGCAGAACCGGTCTGCCGTCTACCGCGAAAGAGGCCCCTATGCCTGGGTGCCGATTTCTGCGATTTGGCAGGCAATCGAGAACAAAAAATCTGCACGTGCGTATCTACCCGGAAAGTATTTGCCGCCGAAAGCCCATTCCGACTGGCTTTTCGAGCCATTCGTCATCAGCTTGCAGGCGGCAAAATCAGCAGGCCGGCTGCCCTGGAAGCATTGAGATTCGGGCCAGGATGGCCGGGCTTTTTCCATCAAAGAGGGATGATGAAGATGGCGACAATTACCGATGGAGCTTGGGTGTCAGGTGTCAGGTGTCAGCCCAGCCGCCGGCCAAACCACGGCCGGTCAAATCGAAAAAGAAACTTCGAAAAAGCGAATATCGAATATCGAACAAGGAATTACGAATGTCGAAGGAATGTATGCTATCTATCTTATCAAAATGACAGAGCAAAGCGATACCACCCTTCATCATTCGATATTTCTTGTTCGATATTCTGCGGTTCGTTTTAAATGAAGTTTCATACGAGATGTCCTGCCGAGGCGGACCGACGGCCAAACAATCGGCCGATCAGATCATAAAAGAAAGATCTGGCCTCAGTCTCAATACCAGCCGATGTTGGGTTTCGCATCGCAAAAGATCACCGGCAACATGTAGGTTGGATTGAGTGCAACGAAATCCAACAATGTCTGGATTTGGCTCAACCCAACCTACTAAATGCGAAGAGGTCCGAGATCAGTGGTGCAGGGTGGACTGGGCCCACCTTCGAAAGCGAAATACAGCGCTTTCTGGTGGGCGCAGCCCACCCTACAAAAAGTGCCTGGGTTTAAGGTGTCAGCCCTGCCGCTGGCTGTTAGCGTTCAGTCTGTTCAAAGATAAGGACTTCCGGCATCAGTATTCGTCTTTCCTGACACCTGAAACCATAGATAGCCTGGACAAGAACCACTGCCGCTTATCACTGACCCAGCCCGCAGGACCACCTTTTACATAAACAGGCCAAAATGCCGCTATACGCCCAGCTGGTCGGCCACCCAATCCAACCCCAGACGTTCCAGGGTTTCGCGTTTGGGTACTCCGCTGGATTCATCCCAGCCGCAGCGGCGGTAGTATTCCTGGAGGGCGGCTTCAAACGGAGCCTTGTCCACCTTCCATCCGTCGGAAAGCCCGCCTTTGAGCGGACGATCGAAGAATTTGGCGGCCAGCTTGTCCTGATCGCTGGTGATCCCCTCCCGGGCGTTGAAGGCCCGCATCATGTTCACACGTCTCTCACCGACTTCCAGCAACTCCTGCAGCGTGACGTCCCAGCCGGTAACGGCTTTGACCATGGCTGCCGCCTGCTCCGGTCCGTAGAGCGGCCAGGATACGCCCCACACAAAATGACACAGACATACGCTGTCCAGCATGCCGAAATACTGCTGGGTAACCCGGGCAAACTCCACCTTGGCCGGCTCGAGGCTGTGCGCCGGCAAGGGGCTCGTCAAACCCAGGGACGCATAGCGATCCTCGAACGCTTTATAGCTATCCTCTTCGTAGGTTGCATCGTGATCGGAGCTCTCATGATCCGAGCCAAAAGGGTTCACGGCATACATCAGGGCCAGACTGCGCTTGGCCTGGGGCATATGCGCCGGTGCTTCCTGCCCCTTGGCGGTGATTAAAAACTCGGCCCCCTTGCCAAGTTTGGCAGCCGCCTTCGCGGACCCCTCCGCCAGAACATCACCGAAACCCTCGCGATCGGCGATCATCTGTACCAGCTTGACCATGGCCTGCGCGTCGCCGAATTTAATTTCAAGACCGCCGGTATCCGCCGTCGTCAGGACACCGGCTTCAAAGGCCTCCATGGCCCAGGCAATGGTGGCGCCGCCGGAAATGGTGTCGAAGCCGTACTTATTGCAAATTTCGTTGGCATGGCAGATGGCCGCCAGGTCATCGATGCCGCAATAGCTGCCAAGCCCGGCGATAGATTCATATTCCGGTCCGCCGTACAGCGGCTCGCCCGAATGAGCGCCCTGCTCGAAATCCACCACGCGTTTGCAGCGTATGATACAGGCGTAGCAGGTATCGCGTCCCTTGCGGTCCTGCTGCCCATCCTGGCTGCCGGCCAGCAGCGTGTTGTAGAGGGTCTCGCCGTCAATAGCTTCCCAGCCGTCAAAAACACCGCTGTTGAAGTTGTAAGTCGGCAGGCCGCCGGAAGCCTGCTGGGCGGATATCACGCCGGCGGTTCCGAGTTTTCCCAGCCCGGCGACAGCGGCTTTCGGAAAGGTCTTGGCACCCCATTTGGTCAACTCCTGCAGCGCCTCCTTATCGCCCACCTGCGGCTTTTGGCTGCCGCGCACGGCCACGGCCTTCAAATTTTTGCTGCCCATGACCGCCCCCATGCCGGTGCGGCCGTTGGCCCGGTTGCACATATTTATCAAAGAGGCAAATCGCACCATTTTTTCGCCGGCAGGCCCGATTTGCAGCACTTCGATTTTCGCATCCTCCAGTTCGTCCCGGATGGCGGCTTCGCACTCACCGGTAATTTTGCCCCACAGGTGAGCGGCATCGCGCAGCTCGGCCCGGCCCTCGTCAACCCACAGGTAGACCGGCCTGGCCGCTTTGCCTTTGATAATGACGGCATCAAAGCCGGCAAACTTCAATTTTGCAGGCCAGAATCCGCCGCATTGGGAATCACCGATAGCGCCGGTGAGCGGGGATTTAGCGGTGGCGGTCATGCGGCATTGACCGGAAATGGATACCCCGGTCGTCACGCCGACGCTCAATGCCAGTATGTTTTCCGGCGCAAGGGCATCGACATTGGCCGGCATCTCCTGCAGCAGATAGTGAAGATTTAAGGCACTGCCGCCCAGGTGCCTGCGATAAAACTCAGGCGGCGGCTCCTCGATCGTAATGCTTTCAGATGTTAAATCCACCCGCAATATTTTACCCATATATCCATTTGGCATGCTGACCTCCCTTAATGCTGACCACCTGAACCTCACTTGACCGGCCGGTATACATAAGCGCGTTAGCTTCATGCGCAGTTGTCATAAGGATTCAGGCGATAATTATGGTAATGATATTTGGACTCCCAGGCTATGAGCGTACCGGCGGCGCGTTACGGCAGTTTGTTTTACATCTATTTCGCACACCGCTCGACATCCGTCAACAGGATTCGGATATATCAAAACGGACACAAGTCACTGCAATATATTTTGTCGCAGAATACCTGGTCTTTCGGGCCAGTCGTTGATCCCGTGTTCTTTACGGGGGTCAGAGACAATCGGCTATACCGTGAATCTTGCTGCAAGCAATATCGGAATGATGGAATACTGGAAAGCTGGAATGCTGGGTTTAGTGGAATGGGATCTAGTTTTATAAGCATGGCGTTGATCAGATTTTAATATAAGACCGTCATCCGCTTTCGATTCCCAATATTCCATTATTCCACCATTCCATTATTCCATTGGGAGTCTAAGGTAAAATCCACCCTTCTCTCCGAGCTGTAGGCTCTACGAGCCGGAAGCTGGGGTGAAATCAAAGCCGGGCCCTCTGGGCTCGGGTTCTTTACTTTGTCGCCCCGGCAGTTTGCAGGGCTTCCTGGACCTTGATTGAAATTTTATTCAGAAAAAGGAACCGCCCGGAAGGGATCTGGCATATAAAATAGCCGTCCATGGTATTTTCCACCAGGGATCGATAGCGTTTTTCACTTTGCTGAAGGGCGGTTTCAATTTGCTCGCGTTTCGCGATGTCATGCATAAGCTCCTGATTGACGCGTTGCAACTCGGCTGTGCGCGCTTCGACAAGTTGCTCCAATCTTTCATTGATCTCCGATAGTTTTTCATGGGCATTTTCAAGGCCCTGGCGCATCTGGTTGTAGGTCTCTCCCAGCAGTTGAAATTCATCATGGGCGCCCAGCGTAACGTCTTCATGGTTGGCAATTTGAGCGTCTTTCATGGAGTCCGTCAATTTCTGTAAGGGGTTCAGAACAATCTTACGAAATTGAATCCGGAAAAAGAAACTAAAAATCCGGGCCCAGAGGACCCGGCTTTGACTCACCCCAGAGGGGATCTGAATAAATACACGCACCTGCAGTGTTCAGGTGTTCCGCCGGCGGATCAGGTGTCAGAAACAGACTTAAACCCGTTGGGTTTGAGTCGCTCATGAAATGACCTTGCTGACGCGACCGTTGGGCCTTCTGCTTCACGCCAATCAGCGCTCAGAATTTGCTTTTGCTGACACCTGACACCTGAAACCTGAAACCTGAATTCGAATTATCCCATGGCAGAGCCAAGTAACTCTGACCTGGCCCAGAGGACCAGGTTTTCGATAATGGAATAAAACCTTTCACACTGCCGGCCAACCCTTTCATGTGCAATTGGTCCTTTTCGATGACATCCTCAGTATAGCGATCCAATAAAAAGATGGTGATCGAAACGGAAGAAATCGCAACCGAAATGATAACGGATAATACGATCAACAAATCGAATTTTGAGGCGACACTTTTACGGAGCATGACGATTCGACATCTTTATGAGTGGCATGCGGCAAGGCGCGGGCATTTTCACGGCTCATTGTATAGCTTCATATTGAGTTCAGGGTAATATCACTGGCCCACGAAAGATGTCAACAGCCAGTCTGAGGTATACGGCAGATGGTGGAGGGTGGAAGATGAAAGGTGAAAGGTGGAAGGTGAAAGGTCAAAGGTGGAAGGGGGAAGATGAAAGGTGAAAGGTGGAAGGTGAAAGGGCTAAGGTAGAAGGGGGAAGGCATTCGGCGTTCGGTGTTCGGCTTTCGGGTTGGCACGGCAGGAAAGCTCAAAGCTGGAAGGTGGAAGGTATTCGGTTTCGGTGTTCGGCTTTCGTTTTGCAGGAATATATGAATGCGGATTGCAGTTTGCGGATTTCGGTATTCGGCGTTCGGCATTCGGTGCACAGTTAATAAGATGTCGGTCAACGTCATAGCGGCGTGTGGCTTCTTTTCAATCCAAAATCCGAATTCTAAAATCTAAAATCCAATAATTTCCACTTCCGAATTCTGTCATCTGTTTCCTATTAAATCCAAAATCCGAAATCTAAAATCATAAATCATAAAATGTGTTCTAAAAAATAGTTCATCTGCCGATACCACCAGGGCCAATCATGATTGACATCAAAGCCCCAGTAATCGATCCAGGCCGGAATGGATTTTTCCCTGAACAGATAATCCAGGCGACGGGTATCTTCTATGGCTTCGTCCTCCCAGGCACCCTGCCCCACGCAGATAATGATTTGGCTGCGTTGATAAAGATCCAGGTGGCGGGGGTCGGTCAGGCCGGGCAAATAGCTGGCCGGAGAATTAAAATAGACATCGGCTAATTCGGCGGCGGTCAGTTGAAATTCGGGCCGATCAAGACGGTATAGACCGCTGAGGGCGATGGTCCCCTCAAAGACGTCCGGATGCTTCAAAAAAAAGTTGACCGCATGGTAGGCGCCCATGCTGCAGCCGTTGGCCATAACCCGCTGCTGTGGTGATTGGCAATGGCTGCGAACAAAGGGAATCACCTCATCCACGATATAGCCGTCATAAGCCTCGTGCCGTGCATTGCGCTGCGCGGGAGAAACCGCGTAATTGTACCAGGACTCTTCATCGACACTGTCCACGCAAAACAGCTTGATTTTGCCGGAATCGATAAACCCCGCGATGGCGTCGATCATTCCCATGCCCTCATAGTCAAAAAAGCGACCCCGGGAGCAGGGAAATACGATAAACGGTTTACCCCAGTGGCCGTATACTTTCAGGTCCATTTCGCGGTTCAGATGTTGGCTCCACCAGTGATGATGTTCAGTGTGCATATGTAAGTCCTTACTTTCTATAAGGTTAGTCGGAAATGAGCAGTCGGGATATTGCAGTAATAATAAATCTCAAAACTCAAACTCCAAAATACAAACAAATCTCAAAATTCAATATTCAATGACCTAAACAGGTTTGGGATTTTGAATTTTGGTCATTGAAATTTGTTTGATATTTGGGATTTGTTTTTTGGGATTTTCTGAAAGTTCACCGGGTCCAAAAGCTGTCTATTCCTTGGTTTGGTGGATAAACTCGACTATTTCCATAATGTCATCCAGGTTTTTGGATCTGAACATATATCCGATATCACCCAGAGCACTGCTGAAAACGCCGGGAACGCTTTCGATTTGAACCATCAAGGCGCCATAGCGCGACAGGATGTCTTCATGACGATTGCGGTAGTCCAGGTGCGCTTTGCGGCTGGCATAGCAGCAGTGATAGTTGCGCGCGTAATCAAGCACCGTTCGTTCGTGGACCAACAGATCAGCCCAGGCACGGTAGATGTCGATGTCGCAGGCATAGTTAAACATATCCGTGGTGTAACCGCCCGGCGGCCGCATATTCACCTCCAACGCAACATACCGGTCTGCTGCGGTTTGGAAAAATTCGATGTGAAAAAACCGCTCTTGCACGTTGAACGCCTCGAGGCATTCCCGCCCGATCTTATCGAGGGCCGGCGGGATATCACGCAGCGAGTAGTAGTATATATGGCGCGCTTCGTTGACGGTCTCCATAATGCCCTGGCTAAAGGTATGAACGGTATGAAATACGGGATTACCATTGCGGTCGGCCAGCCCGTCAAATGAATAAATAGTGCCGGCAATGAACTCTTCCAGGATATATTCGGCAGCGGGTTTGGTTTCAAAAAATTCGTCGAGGTCCTGCTCGTTTTCGAGCCGATAGGTGGCGATGGCTCCCACGCCGTCGTCAGGTTTGGCAATTACCGGATAGCCGGTCTCATGAATCAGGGAGAGTGCCTCGTCCGGCGTTCGGACTACCTGACCCCGGGCAACCGGGACCCCGGCCTCGCGGAACTTGGCCTTCATGCGGGATTTGCGGCGAATGAAATCAATCTCACCGCCGCGAACGCCAAAAATATTGAAGTCATCCCTGAGCCGGGCTTCGGTGTTCAGCCAATATTCATTGAGGCTATCCAAACGGTCGATTTTACCGTAGCGATGGGTATAATATCCGCAGGCCCGCAGCAGTGCATCGTAGTCGTGCATGTCGCCGACCTGGTAATATTCGGTCAGCGAACTGCGAACCTCCTGCGACAGGTTGTCAAATGGTTCGTCACCAATGCCAAGTACCTGGGCCCCGGCCGCTTTCAGATTCAGGCAAAAGCGGTAGTAATGGGGCGGGAAATGCGGGGATAGAAATACAACATTCATAACAGCAAACCTTCTATTCTTTGAGGAATATCACTATTCCGATGATCATAATTCACATTTTAGATTTTGGATTGGGGATTTCGGATTTAAGGTATTCTGTCTAATTTTATTCAAAGATAGAGCGAAGCGATTCCGCCAATTTAAAATCCGAATTCCAAAATCCAAAATTTTGAATGAATTATAGCTACCTAGCAGTGGCAGTCGGCCGCAATATAACTCGAACGAAATCATCGCTTGTCTAGTATAAACTCAGCCATCTCAAAAATATCATTTTCATCCGGCGAACGCAGGATGTACCTTTCAATTCCCATGGCCTGCCGGAATACCGGCGGATTCAAGTCATGCTCCACCAGACGCTGCCCGAAGGCGGCAAGGATCTCGGCGTGGCTGTGGGCATACTGTTTGTCTTTGCGTCCGAGGTAGCAGCAATAATATTTTTTTTGCGCTGCGACCGACACGGTTCTCCCGGCGATCATGCCGGCATAAGCAAGGTACAAGTCATCGTCGACACTGTAGTTCATCATGTCCAGTATTGATCCGCCCGGCGGCCGGCAGTTGATTTCAATGGGCATGTAGGATTCACCGATTCTGAAAAATTCAAAATGAAAAAATTTGCGGCGGATGTCAAACCGTGCCGCCAGCTTCCGACCGGCGGCGCGAAGTTCTGCAAGGATCTGACGACTGACATAGAAGAAGGTATCCTTGCCCAATATGTACTCGAGAACGCCGTCGCCGTATATCAGCGAATTTTCAAATACGACATTGCCGTCAAAATCGGTCAATCCGTCGTAGGTGACGATATCGCCCTCGATAAATTCCTCGATCACATAATCCTCGTCGATTTGGGACAGATGCGCTTCGAGCTGGCTTTTATTTTCCACCCGGTAAATGCCGCCGGCGCCAACCCCCTCGTCCGGTTTGAGAATCAGCGGATAGCCAATGGCATCGGCCAGATCCGTTGCCTGATCCGCATTTGCAACCAGCTGTCCCCGGGCAACCGGCAATCCAAGGTCTTGAAAAATCTGCTTCATCCCGGATTTTTTCTTCAAGCGGGACAGATCCTTTTTTTTAATGCCGTCAATGCCGTATTTTTCATTAATCACCCCTTCCAGGGTCAGCCATTGTTCATTGTGGGATTCAACCAGATCGAATGCATCCCCTTGTCCGGCGGCGCTTTTCTGTGTCAATAACTGCTCCACTGCGCCTTGCACGGCATCAACGTCATTCAAATTTGTCCGGACATACCAAACCAGCGCCGATCGCAGGCTTTCGGGCATAAAATAAAAATCCGCCTCGCCGATTCCCCAGACGCGCACACCCAGCGCATGCAGATGCTCGATGAAACGCGCATAATTGGGAGGAAACTCGGGCGATATATACAGCAAATCCATTTGTCACCTTACGGGTACTATAAAATTTAAAGGTTTCAGGTTTCAGTGTTCAGCGCGGCCTCTGGCCTGAAACGCGGCCAGTTTGATCAAAAATAGGAATGGATTCTTATTCTAATAAAAAATAATTGGACAGGATCAACAGGATCGTCACGATAATGCGGCCTTCGGCCGAAAGGCCCCTCGCGCAGGCGAAAAAAAATCCTGATAATCCTGTAAATCCTGTCTAAATAAAATAATAAATATCGATTCCATTCCTCAGAAGTTTCACACGAGTGCGGCCTCTGGCCAAAAAAATGGCCAGTCTGATCAAAGAAAAGAAACTTTGAAAAAGCGAATATCGAATATCGAACAAGGAATCATGAATTTCGAAGTAAGGTATTCTATCGATTTAATTCTAACTAAAATAGTCAGAGCGAAGCGAATCCATCATTCGTCATTCGACATTCGACA
>Ga0209339_1000600_pt1 | contig 13555 bp, 14 predicted proteins | sample OlaalgELextract3_FD_187376 | JGI IMG/M metagenome (GOLD analysis project Ga0209339, IMG submission 187376) | Olavius algarvensis symbiont microbial communities from Tuscany, Italy - Type A ELBA extract 3 (SPAdes) (version 2) | ecosystem: Host-associated > Annelida > Digestive system >... | reverse complement strand
ACGCAGCGTTTGAAAGTATTTTTAGGAAGGACTTTCAAAAGTTCGCCAAATCGGGTATTTGTATACATGTTGCAGTGTCCTGAAATTAAGTTGTCGCTTATGGTTTTATTCGTAAAACCCGGGCACGTCAACACTTTCAAATACACCAACTTAATTTATTCCGGACAGCAGTGCGCGCAAGCGGGGATCTTGTGGAGGTGCCGCACTATAAGATTCCGATACGTTGGAGCCCGCCGGGCCGCGTAGGCTTGCGCGGGAATGACAGTAAACGCGGGTATGGCAGTAAACGCGGGGATTACGATTAACGCGTAAACACCAGCGGAAACTCGTCGGCCGCCATCGGATCGCCCGGACTGAGGCGCGAATCGAGCCCGGGGAAGGGCGGCGAGGTTTCTCCGGAGCGCCTTGCATAGACGGCGTCGTCACCCAGCCAGCGAGCGGCGAATCCGCGCCGGCGATGTTGTGCCGACAGGTTTGACGGCGCGCCGTGGATCGTCAGGAAATGAAACGCGATCGCGTCGCCAGGCTCCAGCGACCAGCTGCGGATATCGTAATCTTCGCGGCGGGCGCCGATATCGGGTATCGATTCGAGCTTTTTGTCGCTGTGATCGTAATCGACGCCGCTAAATTTTCGTGGCATGAACCAGCGTCCCCAAGCGTGCGAGCCGGCGATGAATTCGGGGCAGGTTTCGGCCCCGACCGGGTCCAGTGGAATCCACATGCTGCAGACCTGGCGGCCATCGACACAGTAATAGGGCTGGTCGTGATGCCAGGGCGTAACCTTGTCGGTGCCCGGCTCCTTGACCAGGACATGTTCGTGAAAAATACGCACGCTGTCGGACTGCATCAGATCGGCGGCGATTGCCGCCGCCGGGGATTCGAACATGAATTGCCGGTATTCCTCGATGCGGTTCCAGTTGCAGTAATCCCCGAAAAAACGACCAGCCTGCCGCTGGTCGAGATACTCGCGGCCCCAGGGTCCCGGGTTTTGCATATTGACATCGACGCCTCGGCGCAGCGGTTCTATCCAGTCGCCGAAAACGCCGCGCAGGAGAACGACACCATCGCGGCGAAAATCTTCGATCTGTGCAGCGGTTAATGCCATCGCTCCGAGCTTGCTGTCAGTTGCCCTCGACGATGCACAGATCGCGCTCGGCGGCGCCGTCCGCGAAAGTCAGCGCTTCCCGGTAAGCCGCCGACCGGTAACAAGCTTCGGCGTCTTCGAGGCTGGGGAAACGCACGATGACGTTGCGCGCGCGCTCCCGGCCTTCGAGCCAGACGGTTCGGGTCGCACGTGCCAGGAATTCCCCGCCATGCGCTTCGATGGCGGCGGTGGCGCGTTTGGCGTATTCACCGTAAGCGTCGGCATCGGTGACGTGGACGTGGGCAATCCAGTAGGCGGCCATAGCGGTTCCTCTCGAGTTTTCAGCGTTAACCGGGCGGATATACTAGAGCGGATGATTCCAGAAGAAAACCGATTTGTGCTTGCCGCGGGTCGAAGTTGCCAATACGATTGACCCGGATTTGAAACTATCGACGCACGCGCCTATGGATCAATCAAAAATCAAACGGCACCTGGACGCGCTGGCGCAGCGCGACCCGGATCTGGCAAGCGGTTTGCAACGGGTCAGTTATCCAGCGCCGCGGATTCGGGCTCAGGGTTTCGAAACCTTTTTGTCAACCATAGTTTCACAGCAGATCTCGACCGAAGCCGCCGCCGCGATCATGCTGCGGGTACGGTCGTTGTTGCCCGGCATGCGGGCGGATGACGTGCTGCGACTTCCGGCAGGCGCATTGCGGGTAGCCGGATTGTCGGCGCGCAAGGTCGAATATGTCGAAGGCTTGGCGCGGGCGATGGCCGACAAGCGGTTCGATCCCGCGCGGCTTGGCGACCTGGCGGATCAAGCGGTAATCGAGGCGATCACCTCGCTGCGGGGTTTCGGGCGCTGGAGCGCCGAGATATACCTGATGTTTTCGCTGCAGCGCAGCGATATTTTTCCTGCAGGGGACTTGGCGTTGCGCATTGCGCTGCAACGGCTCAAGGGGCTTACGGGACCGCTCGATGAAAAGCAGGCGCGGGCGGCGGTAGCATCCTGGGCGCCTTATCGTTCCGCCGGCAGCCTGTTTCTATGGCATTATTATCGCGGGGCGCCCGCCTGAGCGGTGACAAAATATCGCTTGTTCTCGGATTACCGAATTCTTACTATTTGCCGATGCATGACTTGATCGACCTCGAGCGTTACCCACTGGATCGACTCGATTCCAGCGACGGCAAAAACCTGGTTGCCGAATGTATTGCCGCGCTCGAGCGCGAGGGTATGTTCACGCTTAAGGGTTTCATGCGACGCGCGGTAATCGATGCCATTTTGCCGGGGTTGATCGAGCGCCTGGCGCGCGAATCATTTACCCACGCGCGTGAACATAATATCTATTTCGATGACGGCAACGCCGACCTGCCGCTCGACCACCCGGCGCTCGCCAGGGTTAACACCGTCAACCATACCCTGTGCGGTGATCAGATCGGCACGCAGTTAAAGCAGATTTACCTGTGGCCCGCGTTAACCCATTTTCTGGCGCAAGTAATGCAAAAACCGGCGCTCTACCCGATGGATGACCCGCTGGCCTGCGCCAACGTGATGGGTTATTACGCGGGTGAGGGTTTGAACTGGCATTTTGACCGTTCCGAGTTTACTACCACGCTGTTGCTGCAAGCGCCGCAGCGGGGCGGCGAATTCCAGTTTCGCCACGCCCTACGCAGCGCCGCCGATCCCAATTACGCGGGTATTGCCAGCTTGTTGCGGGGCGAAGATCCGGAGATCTCGACCCTGCAACTAGGTGCCGGCGACTTGAATGTCTTCAAAGGCGTGAATACGGCGCACCGGGTTACCCCGCCGCTCGGGGAGCGCGCTCGGGTCGTCACCGTCTTCACCTTTTACGAAACACCCGGCCGCATGTTTTCCGATGAAGAAAACCTCGGCTTTTACGGTCGCACCAACTAACTCCGCCGCTAAATGCATTGCATTTCGCGGCAGAATGCACTCGGAGTAAAAACCGGCATCTGCCGGTTTTTACTCCGAGTGCGCTTTCCCCAAGCAGCCGTTAACGGCTGCTTGGGGATAAAAAAAGCTGCGGATTGGGGGCCGCGGCTAATGAGGGATAGGAATCCCCGTGGAGGTAAAGCAAAAATCTAGCAGGTATATCCGAACCAGCCAGGTGTCTTGTTCGGGTTATTCTGATCGCAGGTTTTAGATCCCATCATTCCGGCATAGGTTGCCGGGTTCAGATAAACCATATAATTCGCGGGGTTCATGCTTTCCTGGTACATCGCGGGGTCCAAGACGTGCATGTACGAACCCGGATTCATCCAGTGGGTCAAGGTTTGCGGATCCATCATGACCTGGTAAGAAGCGGGATTCATCCACGCCATCAAGTTTTCAGGCTTGGAGAATTCCAGGTAAAAACCCAGTTGCATAAATTGGGTATAGCTCGCAGGATTCATGAAGCTCATATGTACCGGCTGGTGGGTTTTGGGGTCGATCCATTGCATCCATGCAGCGGGATGCGCGGCGTTGAAAGGTACTTCACCGGAAATAGTCGGCTGCTGGGTGGGCGCCGCAGTAAATGCGGCCATCCAGTAATTCGGGTCGAACATATTCGCGGAGTTTGTCGGAGTAGGGGTTGCGCTGGCGTTGACGGCTTCGGGTTGGGAGATAGCCTGGTTTGCGTTCGATGCTATGCTGACGGTAAGCAGGGCAGATGCGGCGAGCGCTAATAATTTAATTCTCATGAGGCTTCCTCTTTAATTTATTGGATATTTATCTAAAAGCTGCACAAAATTATAATATAGAATATAAGAATAAACTAATATACTTATGAGGTATTAGATACCTATCCCATTGGAGGGGTAGGAGATAGTCCCGCAAAAATTTTTCAGATTGCCCGGCGGAGAGTGAAGCGGTGAAAACGCCAGCTTAGCAGGCATGCGGCCACCGCGAGCCCCGCTGCCAGGCCCCACCATAAGCCGGCGCCGCCCATTTCATAGTAAAACGCCAGGATCGAACCGCCGCCGATGCCGAGCACCCAGTATCCGAAACCTGCGATCCACAACGGCACCAGATTATCTTTCATGCCGCGCAGCGCGCGCGCGGCGGTTGCCTGCAGGCCATCGAAGACCATGAAGATTGCGGCGATAACCAGGAAATGGGCCGCTAGTCGTGAAACTTCGCTAAAGCCCGAATCCTCGGGCGAAATGAAAATCCGGATGATCGGCTGGGCGAAAACGAGCGGTACCACGACCATGCTCGAGACGATGATGATGACCAGCGTCATACCGAGAAACCCCGCCTTGCGGGCTTGCCGCATCCGATTGGCGCCGATCGCATGTGCAACCCGAATCATCGTCGCTTCGGCGAGTCCGAAAGCGATAACAAACGGGATGCCGACCCAGGCCATGACGATTTCATAGGCGGCCAGGGTTTTGGCGCTGATGATTCCTGACAGGATCGCGGTCGCTACGAACAGGCCGGCTTCGAGGAAGGCGAGACCGGCGACCGGAATACCGAGTTGCATGATTTCGCGGCACAGCGGCCAGATCACCTGCCACCTGCCCCGGAAAATTCCGAAACCGCGAAACATGGGTTTACGGAAAACGTGTAATGCCAGCGTCAGGAACATGAACCAGGAAACGAATGTAGTAGCCAGTCCGGCGCCGAACAATCCCAGGGGCTCGAGTCCGAAACCGCCGTAAACAAACCACAGGGTTAACAGATAATTCAGCGCCACGGCAATCGACGCGATGACCAGTATCGATACGGTTTGCGATAGTACGGCGACAAAATTACGGAATACCGAAAACCACAGCACCGGTAGGACCGCGCCGCAAATGCCTTTTAAATAACCACGCGTAAATAACCACGCGCAAGTTCGACCACGCGCGGATCCTGGTCGGTGACGATCAGCACGAAATCCAGATTCCATACCGCGATCATTGCCGGGATGCCAACGCCCGTGGCCACGAAAAACCCCTGCCGGACCGACTGACCCAGATCCTGCGATTTACCGGCGCCCAACGCCTGAGCCGCCAGCACCCCGACGATCGACAGCAACGCCATCAGGATGACCAGGATTTCAAATGTCAGATCGCCGGCGATGCCGACCGCCGCAAGCGATAAATAACCGAGCTTTCCGACCACCATCTTGGTAGTGATAAACATGGCGAACTCGGCCAGATAGGCTGCCGACAACGGAATCGCGATGATAAAAAACTGCTTCAGATCATCTTTTACGGTAGTGTCAATACGGAGCATCGGGCGGTCACAAGCAAACGAGGCGCTAATGTAGTCGATTAACCACCCCGCGTGTAGTGGAAAATCAACGCAAGAATTTTAATGCGGGGAGGCGCCGTAATTGTTTTGACATTAATTTATAGGCTTATAGAATGAGCTTTGGACCAAGCCGGTCGTTTAATTAAGAACAAGCCGAGGTCCTGTGCAATTCGAAAATAAAACAAACTGTTAACAGCAGTAATCGGCACAACTATCGTTAGGAGATAATCATGAGAGTATTAAGCAAGATCGCCGTCGTATCGCTGGTAGCCACGTCGTTTGGCGCAACCCCGGTAATCGGGGCCGGTCAGCAATTTGTAACCATTGGAACCGGTGGCGTAACCGGGGTTTATTATCCCACCGGCGGCGCGATCTGCCGACTGGTAAACAAGGGTCGCAAGGAGCATGGGGTTCGCTGCTCGGTGGAATCGACCGGCGGCTCGGTTTACAACATCAACACCATCCGCGGCGGCGAACTGGACATGGGCGTTGCCCAGTCCGACTGGCAGTACCATGCCTACAATGGTTCTGAGAAAAAATCGTTTATCGATGCCGGCCCGTACAAGGAATTGCGCGCGGTGTTTTCGGTGCATCCGGAACCCATTAGCATCGTTGCCCGCAAGGACGCCGGTATCAAGCACATCAGCGATCTGAAAGGTAAACGCGTCAATATCGGTAATGCCGGCTCCGGCACCGAAGCCACCTGGAATGTCGTCTGGGGCGCAATGGGTATGACCAATAAGGATCTTAAACTGGCAGCGCAGATGAAGTCGTCCGAGACTCCCGGCGCTTTATGCGATAACAAGATCGATGCCTTTTTCTGGCTGGTCGGTAACCCGGCGGCCTTGAACAAGGAAGCGACCACCACCTGTGAAGCCAACTTCGTCGCGGTCGACGGTATGGCCATCGACAAACTGGTTAACAAGTTTCCCTTCTACGGAACAACCGTTATTCCCGGCGGCATGTACCGCGGTAATCCGGATGACGTCCCTACCTTCGGCGTACTCGCTACATTCGTTTCTTCCACGGCTACTTCGGCGGATACCATTTACGCAGTTGTCAAAAGTGTCTTCGAGAATTTCGAGTCATTCAAAAAGCTGCACCCCGCCTTTGGTCACCTGACCGAAAAGGATATGGTTAGCAAGGGTATCTCGGCACCTTTACATGAAGGTGCGAAGCGTTACTACAAGGAACGAGGCTGGCTGTAATCCCGGCACTGACAAGGGGGCTTCGGCCCCCTTGTTTTATTTAGCTGAGGCATTAATCCGCACTTAATGCTTCAGTTAATTAAATGGGTTGACAAAACACCCGATAACTGGAGTCATCATAGAGGGAGAGACCGCAATGGTCGAAGAATCAGAAAAGTCGCAAGCCACCGAAGCCGAACTGGAGGAAATGATCGCCGCCACCGATACCGGCGCGCGCAGTCCCGCGGGCATGGTTGGCAAACTCATGCTGGGCACCGCTTTTTGCTGGTCCGTGTTTCAACTCTGGATAGCGTCGCCACTACCCTACATGGAAGTGTTCTCGTCGTGGCTGCCGGTACTGAACAATACCGATACCCGCTCGATCCATCTGGCCTTCGCGATTTCACTGGCATTCCTGGCCTACCCTGCGTTGAAAAGCTCACCTCGACATTCGATTCCGATTCAGGATTGGGTGCTGGGCGCCGCGGGCATTGTCGTCACCATGTACCTGTCCGTTTTTGCGGTTGAACTGGGCGATCGGCCCGGGTTGCCGACCACTACCGACCTGGTAATCGCCGCGGTCGGCATCGTGCTGGTACTCGAGGCGGCGCGGCGCGCCCTGGGACCGCCGTTGATGGTTATTGCGGCAATTTTTCTATGTTATGTGTTCTTCGGCCACCTCGGACCCGACATCATCGCTTGGAAAGGCGCCTCCTTCGGTAAGGCCATGTCGCATATGTGGCTCACCCAGGAAGGCGTGTTCGGCGTCGCGCTGGGCGTCTCCACCTCGATGGTGTTCCTGTTCGTACTGTTTGGCTCGATGCTCGAAAGAGCGGGTGCCGGTAACTATTTCATCTGGGTTGCGTTCTCCTTGCTCGGTCATATGAAGGGCGGGCCGGCCAAGGCGGCCGTGGTTTCCTCCGCCTTGACCGGCCTGGTCTCGGGTTCGTCGATCGCTAACGTGGTCACCACCGGTACCTTTACCATTCCGCTAATGAAGCGGGTCGGTTTTCCCGCCGAGAAGGCCGGCGCGGTCGAAGTCGCTTCGTCGACCAATGGCCAGTTGACGCCGCCGGTCATGGGTGCGGCGGCCTTTCTAATGATTGAGTTTGTCGGCATTTCTTATATCGAAGTCATCAAGCACGCCTTCCTGCCGGCCATCATCGCCTATATCGCACTGGTTTACATCGTGCACCTGGAAGCCTCTAAGGCCGGACTCGAGGGCTTGAAGAAAACGGTACAGACTACTTTTCTGGGTAGCCTGATTGTCTATACCACGGTGATTGCCGGCATTATTATTCTCTCCGGTATCTGTTACTACGGTTTCGGCTGGCTCAAGGACGTCGGCGGTGAGTACACTTTTTGGTTGGCTTCGTTGATCGTTCTCGTCGCCTATGTCGCGCTGGCCAAATATTCCACCAAGTTCCCGGAACTCGGACGCAGCGATACCATCGAAGAATTGCCGGTGCCGGGACCGATTGTCAAAGCCGGGCTTTACTATCTGCTGCCGGTCGCAGTGCTGATCTGGTGTTTGACGGTTGAACGCCTGTCACCGGGTCTGTCTGCTTTTTACGCCGCAATCTTTATGGCCGTCGTGTTACTGACGCACAAGCCGCTGAAGGCCATGTTCCGCGGTGAGACCAACTACGGCGAACATTTTCGCGAATGCCTTAGCGACTTTTTCGACGGTATGGTTTCCGGTGCGCGCAATATGATCGGTATCGGTGTCGCTACCGCCTGCGCAGGTATCATCCTGGGCACCGTCACCCTGACCGGGATCGGTCTGGTGCTGGCCGAGTTCGTGGAATTCATTTCCGCCGGCAACCTGATCCTGATGCTGATCTTCACCGCCGGCATCAGCCTGGTGCTGGGTATGGGTTTGCCGACTACCGCCAACTACATCGTAGTGTCCTCGCTGATGGCGCCGGTTATCGTCTCCGTCGGCGCCAGCAACGGCTTAATCGTGCCGTTGATCGCGGTGCACCTGTTCGTGTTTTATTTCGGTATCCTCGCCGACGATACGCCGCCGGTGGGGCTCGCCGCCTATGCGGCGGCGGCGATTTCGGGTGGTGACCCGATAAAAACCGGCGTACAGGGATTCGTTTACGATATTCGTACCGGCGTGTTACCGTTCATGTTCATTTTCAACACCGAGCTGTTGATGATCGGCATCACCGGTCCGGTTCATCTGGTAGTCGTGATTACCTCGGCCCTGGTGGCGATGTTGCTGTTTGCCGCCGCCACCCAGGGATTTTTCCTGACCTACAACAAAAAATGGGAAACCGTTGCGTTATTGCTGATCACCTTCACTTTGTTTCGCCCCGGATTTTTCATGGACTATCTTTACGATCCGCTGATCAAGGTCGAAGCCACCAAGATCTACCAAGTGGCCGAGCAGCAGCCGGCCAACGGGTTGATACGCGTTCATGTCATGGGTGAAACTCTGGAAGGAGATCTGGTCGACAAGGTTGTGATGCTGCCGGTGGGCGAGCCCGGACCCGGCAAGGATCGTATCGAGATAGCAGCCGGTCTCGAGCTGCGCCAGGAAGGCGATAAGATGTTGGTCGACAATATCGTTTTCGGCAGCGCCGCCGAGAAACAGAAAATCGATTTCGACTGGGAAATTGTCGACGTACAGCAGAAGAATCTGGATCGGCCGGATAAACGCTGGTTTTACATACCGGCGATATTGTTGCTGATCGCGGTCTGGAAAGTGCAATCTGCCCGCCGTGACAAGGACAAAACCGATGTAGCGGGAGAACCTAGCCATGTATAAAAACATACTGTTTCCGGTAGAACTGGAACATACCGTCGAAGCCGAAAAAGCACTGGCGCTTGCGATCGACGAAGCCCGACGATCGCAGGCTAAATTGACCGTGATGACGGCCGCACCCGGATTCGGCATGCCGATCGTCGCGTCCTATTTTGAAGCGAATGCGGTGAAGGGAGCCTTGAAAGAGGTCGCGCGACATTTGAAGCGATATATCGCAGACCATGTGCCGGACGATATCGAGACCAAGGCCGTTGTCGTCGAAGGCAACCCCGGCGAGCTGATTTTAAAACAGGCCCAGCAGGATGCCGCCGATCTGATCGTGATTCCGTCGCATAACAGCAAGATCGAGAATTTGTTTTTGGGCTCGGTTGCCGCTCAGGTTGTGAGGCACGCGACCTGCACCGTAACGGTCGTCAAATAGATCCGATCGAGCGCCGCTCGCGGAGGTTTGTTCGGCTAATATCCTGCCGCGCGGGCTCGCGCTTCAGCGAAGATTCTAAATGAGCCCGTTTATCGCGGGCCTGGTGTTGCTGGCTGCCCTGTTACACGCCGGCTGGAATGCGATGGCGAAGTCGGGCGGTACGCCTCAGTACAGCATCGCTTCGTATCGTTTGATCAGTGCCGTTTGCTGCCTGCCGCTGTTGTTCGTTTTTCCGATCCCGCTGGTCGAGAGCTGGCTGCTGCTATTGCTGTCGACGGTGATTCACACGGTTTACTACGTCACCCTGTCGCATACCATAGCGGAGACCTGTCCCAGGTCTACCCGCTGTTCCGCGGACTGGCGCCGGTGATGGTGGTACTGGGAGCGGCCCTGCTGGCCGGGGAGTATTTGTCTTCGGGGGCGATGATCGGCATCGGACTGGTCAGCGCCGGATTGATCAGTATTACTTTCGCCGGCGGAGCGATCGGCAAAATCCCGCGGGCGGCACTCGGCTGGGGGCTGATCACCTCGGTTTTGATCGCCGCTTATACCGTCGCTGACGGCATCGGCGTGCGGGCAGCCGGTAATCCATTCAGCTATATTGTCTGGTTGTTCGTGCTGGAGCCAATCCCGATCGGGACCTGGCTGCTGCTGCGGGACCGGGCGGGCTGGTTCGGTTACATGCGCGCCAAGCCGGGCAAGGTTAGCCTCGGTGCGCTGGCCGCGGCGACCGCCTACGCCATGGTCATCTATGCTATGGGCGTGGCGCCGATGGCACTGGTTTCGTCGTTGCGCGAAACCAGTGTTATATTTGCCGCCTTGATCGGTACCCTGTTGTTTCGCGAACCCTTTGGGCGTCAGCGTATCATCGCTGCGATTCTGGTTTGTTTCGGGGTCGTGTTGATAAAAATATTGAGTTGAGCGGAGTTGCCAGCCATGTCATTGACCGAAAAATTTCCGCGCGTGGACTTGACGCATCGGCCAACGCCGCTGGAACTGCTTAATAACGTCAGCGCCGAGTTCGGTACCCGCGTGTGGATTAAACGCGACGATTGCACCGGGCTTGCCTTCGGCGGCAACAAGAGCCGCCAGCTCGAGTTCTATATCGGCCAGGCGCTGGAGCAGGGTGCCGATACGCTGCTGACCACCGGTGCGGTGCAGTCCAATCACGTGCGTATGACGGTTGCGGCGGCACGCAAGATGGGGCTCGAGGTCGAAGTTCAGCTCGAGCATCGCGTGGCGCGGCAGCATCCCGAATACCATCAATCGGGCAACCCTTACCTGGTTAAGCTGATGGGCGCAAAGATTCACTATTACCCCGAAGGGGAAGACGAAGCCGGGGCCGATCAGGTGCTCGAACTGCGAGCCGCCGAACTCGCGCGAGAAGGACGCAAGGCTTACGTGATTCCCCTGTCGAATGCGCATACACCCTACGGCGCGCTCGGTTACGTCGAGGGTGCCGAGGAAATGATGCAACAGCTGTATGCAATGGATGTTGAACCAACCCGTTTTATCGTACCGTCGGGTTCCGCATCGACCCACACCGGTTTTTTACTAGGCGTCAGGGCCAACGATTGCGAAACGCCGGTGCACGGGGTTTGCGTGCGGCGCGACGCGACCAGTCAACGCCGGCGCGTGGCCACCAAATTGCAGGCGGTCAGCGACGTAATCGGCATCGATATCAGGATTCCGGAGTCCGACATTTTGTGCGACGACAGCATGCTCGCGCCCGGTTACGGCTTGCCCAACGATGCCACGGTCGGCGCTATCAAGTACCTGGCGCGGCGCGAGGGGATCCTGCTCGACCCGACCTACTCAGGCAAAACCTTCGCGGTGCTGCTGGCAATGCTCCAACAAGGAGACTACCAGCGCAACGACAACCTGGTGTTTCTGCACACCGGTGGCACCGCCTCGCTGTTTGCCTACCCGGAACTGGTCGAGGAATAAGCTTTCATGAATACTCTGGAATGGAATATTGCGACTGTCGCCAACGTTATCGATATCGCAGTGGCGCCGGTTTTCCTGCTGGCCGGAATTTCCGGACTGCTGGTGGTGTTGACCAACCGGCTCGGCCGTACCATCGATCGGTCGCGCTCGCTGCAGGCGGCCGAATCGGAATTCATGCCAAAGCAGCATAAAGCGATGATACAGCGTGAAATGAAGGCCCCGGTGAGACGCATTCAACTCAGCCATGCAGCGATCAGCATGTCCACGCTGAGCGCGATCCTGGTTTGTCTGGTCGTCGTCACCCTGTTTCTGGGTAGCCTCCTGCAGCTCAATGTTTCGCTGGTGGTCGCCAGTCTGTTCATTGTCTGCATGATTATCCTGAGCCTGGCTTTCAGTTCGTTTTTGCTGGAAGTACTGATATCGACACGCACGCTGAAAGCCTCGTTGATTCATACCGAGACCTTTCGTGTTGCCGACAAGTCTGATCTGCCAGCGGATGCCGGTGAATAATGGTGACGTTTTTTCGATAGTTAATATTCGGCCGCGCACTTAAACTGGAAATCCATTAGATCAACCTAATTCAATATACCCTTAGCGGAGAAATTTGCATGTCCAAGCCCAGAGTCATTGTCACCCGTCGTTGGCACCCCGAGGTAGAGCAGGTGTTGACCGAGCGCTACGATACCCAGTTAAACCAAGACGACCACTCGATGTCGGTGGCCGAACTACAGGATGCGCTCCGCAGTGCCGACGCGGTGCTGCCGACGGTTTGTGACAAGGTGACCGCGGAAGTGCTCGGCGCCGATAATATTCGCGCCAAGATCCTCGGCAGCAACGGGGTCGGTTTTAATCATATCGATCTGGATGCGGCCAAGGCGGCCGGACTCACGGTCACCAATACGCCCGAAGTACTGACCGACTGCACCGCCGATCTGGCGCTGACCCTACTGCTCGGCATTGCACGCCGCGCCGGCGAAGGCGAACGTCATTTGCGTAGTGGTGAATGGACGGGTTGGCGGCCGACCCACATGATGGGCACCAGCGTTACCGGCAAAACGCTGGGCCTGATCGGCATGGGTCGAATCGCGCGCGCGGTCGCGGCACGCGCCGCGCACGGATTCAATATGAAGATTATTTTTCACGATCCTTTTCCGCCGCGCGACGAAGACATCGCCGGTCTTAATGCAAGCCAATGCGCCTCTCCCGAAGAGGTGTTTGCGCAAGCCGATTTCGTTTCACTGCATTGCCCGGGGGGCAAGGACACGTATCACTTGATCGGCGCCGAAGCCTTCAAGTCGATGAAACCGGGCGCCTTCCTGATCAATACCGCGCGTGGCGACGTGATCGACGAAGCGGCGCTGGTCGAGGCACTGGAAAGTGGTGAAATCGCCGGTGCCGGGCTCGATGTATTCGAACGAGAACCCGCGGTCACTGCCGCTTTACTGCAAATGGAAAACGTCTTGCTGTTGCCGCATTTAGGCAGCGCCACGATGGAAACCCGCAAGGCGATGGGCATGCGCGTAGTTGAAAACATCGAAGCCTTCTTCAACGGCGAAACCCCGCGCGATAAGTTAGTTTGATCCGAAATCATTCGGTCCGAAACAGGTCGGTGCGATCTATATAGTGCCTCCGTCCAAGACCAGTGCCTCCGTCCAAGACCGTCATCCCCGCAGCCCTTTGTCATCCCCGCGCAAGCGCACTGCTGTCCGGAATAAATTAAGTTGGTGTATTTGAAAGTGTTGACGTGCCCGGGTTTTACGAATAAAACCATAAGCAACAACTTAATTTCAGGACACTGCAACATGTATACAAATACCCGATTTGGCGAACTTTTGAAAGTCCTTCCTAAAAATACTTTCAAACGCTGCGTTGAACAGCATCGGAGCGATAAACATAACAAGGG
>Ga0209339_1000599_pt1 | contig 13563 bp, 11 predicted proteins | sample OlaalgELextract3_FD_187376 | JGI IMG/M metagenome (GOLD analysis project Ga0209339, IMG submission 187376) | Olavius algarvensis symbiont microbial communities from Tuscany, Italy - Type A ELBA extract 3 (SPAdes) (version 2) | ecosystem: Host-associated > Annelida > Digestive system >... | reverse complement strand
CAAAAAGCGAATGTAAGACAGAGCCATACTATCAGCAGCAAAAAGATAACACTAGGTCTGTATATTTCAGCGATCGTGCATAAATTCTCAGGATGAGTAATCCCTAATCTAGATTTTATGGTCAAGAAATTCTTCAACGTCAATTATCTCCAAAATAGTATGTTCATGATATAGCTGTACTTACAACGGCAGACTGATTGGAAGTCCCACATGCTCTATCGAATGGTGCCATACCTTGAATTACGTGACCGGTAACCCAAATTTCAAGGAAAAAACAATATTCGATATTGAATGTTTCAGAAATGGTACGAGATACATAGTTAAAATGAAAGCTAAATGAATTTACACACGCCCTACTCAACAGTGTAATTTCGCATGATCTTGAGTAACTTATCAGAATTTTCAGCGACACAGCGTGGCGTAGCACATGCGACCGCTGAGCTTTTGGTAGGCCTAACTATCGTCACATGGCACATGATGGCAGTAATTTGTCGGGGATCAGTCCGAGCGAGACCCTTAAATGAGAGTCTAGTTGGGTTGTCGCCTCTTACATGACGCTGTAGCGCGCGACGCGTTAGCGATAGCTATTTTTTTTGTTCTTCGTAGGCAAGCAGGAACAGATAGTCTGAATTTGCATGTGTATATGTTTTTAAACAATTTTTCGCCCGTTTGCCGCCCCTGGCAAGTGCCGCCCGGTGCGGACCGCACCCCCGCACCCCTCTCGCTACGCCACTGGTTGGCGAGTTTGGCGATGACCGGTGCGAAGACATCAGAACATGACTTCAGCAGTGAACACGGCGACGACTTGGGCGGCATGGCCGACAGCAGGCGGCGCATCTCCTCGGTCGTCACCGGCCGGAATGACGACCGCGTCGGACCGAGGTAGGACCTGTATTACTCTATCGCTAAATACTCTATCTGAATTCGCTGCAGCTTCTTTGATTGCATGTTTGTAATAATAGCTTTGGGACTCGGACAGTTTATATTAAAATTTTGGGCAAAAACTCGAAGGGGCTCAAGGTAAATACAAGGGGGGGGGTTAAAATGGCGTTTTTCTCGCTTTATTTGGAAAACGGTACAAGATACGGCCATAGTTACAATGGAACACCGAATGGGAACTCGTATGCGATCTATCGATTGGTGTCGTTTTCAATGACCTTCAATGAACCCTAACCTAGATTTCAAGGTCAAGATATTTTGAACATTCGAAGATGGCACACGACATAGCTATAGTTAGAATGGCAGACTAATAGAATGGCGTATATGGCCTATTGAATGGCGTAATTTTCACTGACCTTGCATGATTCTTAACTCAGTTTTCAAGGGCACGTCATTATTCGACGTTTAATATTTCTAATATCGCTAATACCGTTCTTTAGGCCTATGTTATTACTAAAGACTAAAAGGCCCAGTACGGTGACGAAGCGTAACGTTCGCCTATCTACTCTACTGACGGACTGCTTAAGGTCCAGGCAATCACGTCCACTATACAAGCGGTGATGTATCGGAAACGGCGCACGAAGGATAGTTGCTACAGACTACCAATAGGAAGTCGCATGCCTTCTACTGTATAGGCCTAGGCTAAGTACATGATGTCAAAAGATCTTTGTCCCTGCCTGCCCTCAATTCAGCAACGGAAGGTCACACAAACCTAGACGTCATGTCTGGAATGCTGAGAACTTATGCGTAGGCCTACGTATCTACACAGTTTGTACACTAACACAAACTTGTGCGTGTCATCAATTAACAAAGTTAACGACATAGTGATAAATAATTCGCTGCATTTTTCTGCATTTTTGCCGCGCGGTACTACGCATAAGCGCGGCCTATGTCGTCGCGCGTGGTGTCTGTCCGTCTGTCTGTCCGTCACCTTCGTGTATTCTGTCGTTCTGCCGAAACGAGTAAACATATCCTCAAACATTTTTCACTTTCTCGTAGACCCACCATTTTAGCTTTTGCACACCAAACGTCGACAATATTCCGAGGGGGGATCCCCTTGCGGGAGCGTCGAATGCAGATGGGTAGGCAAAAATCGCGATTCTTGACGAATAGCTGGCTATCGATCGATGACTGGTGGAGTGCGAACAACTGCGACCGTCCAACGTGCAGTTTATCGCACAGATGATACGATACGATACGATACGATAGTGTGTATTTAACGTGCAGTAAAATGTTGACGCGTAGCCAGCTTAGTCCACCACACGGAACAAACAAAAAATTAAAATGTAAAAATAAAAATAAACTGATGAGCGTGATAGGTCCCGTTCAGTCCCATTGTCATGAAGGCAGTCCGGTAGGTAAAATAAGTCTAAGGTGGGAAGGATTTGTTGAAAAGGTAGGTTTTGAGCCTGGAGTGAAAGAGTGAAGGATGATGACAGTGGTGGTGATGATGATACAGATGAGCCGACAAAAAAATGAGCGAGGAGTTGAGTCGAGACATGACTGGCGAGGCTGACGGAATGAATCAGGGAGTTGATTCCAGAGACGGGGTGATGCATATCTGAATGAGCGATCTAGGATTTTCAATGAGGAGATGGTTGGTGTGGGCGAGAAAGGGTGACAACAGATGAGGAGCGGGTACTGCGAGGGGGTTGAACAGAGATCAGATTGTTAAGATAGCTAGGTTGACTGGTTGTAAGAACTTTGTAGGTAAGAGAAAAAAGTTTATATTCAATGCGTTCGACGCCGTTCGTTGACCTTAAGCCAGTGGAGAGATTTGAGAATGGGAGTGATATGCGAGGATTTAGGAGATTTAAGATCGTGTATTCGTTTCGTGTCCAATGCACAGTACGGTCAGAGTTGTTGCTTCTACCATGCGCAGTGATCATAAAGCTATAGTAATGTATGCCACGCAGTCTGTACCTGGACATAAAGCGAAGTACACGAAACTGTTCCGACCAATTTCACCGGCGCAGCACGCACAATTTCTGCAGTAGGCCTACATCTCAGCATTCGTGTCAGCTGATGCTAATAACTGGTCAGATATAGACACTATGGACACTCAGGACGCTTTTATGGACGCCCGCTCAGCGTAAGCGGGTGTCCATGCTATATTTTGCCAAAATTGTTTAAATGTTTTTTATGGCCGCCTTATTCTCCAACCCAGGTTAACGGAGGTTCGCGAAACTTTTACACGTGGTGGACCTTGAGTGTGAATAGAGAAGTTACTACTTGGATTTTTCCTGGTCCTCCTTAAACTACAGAGTGGGCCAAAAAGTGACGAAATTTGGCATATTTTCAGACCCAGCTAGCAAACTTTCTGCTCTTACGCCCGAACGCGACAGAATATTGTAATTCTGAAAAAAAACTTGTTAAGTACAGATGGCTGCTCTACACGTCTGTCAAGTTTGGTGAACTTTGGCATACAAACCCCTGAGATCCACGCGCCACAAAATTCTTTAAAATGACATGCGTGAATAGCCTGGGACATGTTTTATTTCCATTCGCTAGATGCCAGCACGACCACGACCGAACTCCGTACAATACGGTAATTGTCTGTCCAATGCTATACATGGACAAAATATAAATTTACCTGTGTGTGTGTCTGTGTGTGAGTGTCAACTCGCCTACAGGTCAGACCCTTTAACCTTTACATTAACCTCAACCCATTAACCCCAGTCCCTTAACCTTTTAACCTTAACCCCTTAACCTTTACCCATTGGCCCCTTAACCTTAACCTTAACCCCAACCCCTTAACCCCAGTCTGTTAACCCCTGAACCTTAACCCCAACCCCTTAACCCCAATCCCTTAAACGCTTAACCTTAACCCCTTAACCCCAACCCCTTAAAGCAGTAAGGATCTGTGGGCAGCTGTTAGACAGTTAACAGGTGGAAGACAGACCACTGACAATGCTACATGCTTAACCGTAACCCACAAACTCCCAAACACCCCAAACTCTCAGACATCCTAAAAACCCCAAACACCCCAAAACACCCCAAAGCCCCAAAACACCTAAACCCCAAACACTTCAAAACCCCCAAAACACCCAGAAACCCCAAAACACCCCGAAACCCCAAAACAGCCCAAAACCCCCAAACACCCTAAAACCCCGAACTCTCCCGCCGGAACTCCGTATAATACGGTAATTCTAAAAGAACTACATTGCTGCCCTCGGCTAAATGTACGCGTCCACTCTTCCAAGGTCGAACTGGCTGCGGCGGGCGTCCATCCGGTTGGCATGATATCGTCACATGCCAGCGTCTAGTAATGAGTTCTATGATGCAGTTTCAGGTCTTATAATCTATTTTTATACGGAGCGTACAATTACTGTAACGTCTAGAGATCCATACTACATCACGCCTGTAATTAAAGCAAAGCTGCGTCGTAAAAATCGTATGCAGCGGGCTGGTCGGGTTGAAGAGGCTGACGCACTCGCCGCACAGATTGGCAGAGATTGCCAACCGCAGTAAGACTCGATTGAGCAAGATCCACCGAAAGACAAGCAGTAAGGATCTGTGGGCAGCTGTTAGACAGTTAACAGGTGGAAGACAGACCACTGACAATGTCGAGGGTGCACAGCCGAGACGCTCAACAAACATTACGCGCACATCTGTACTGACGCCGATTTTCAGATGCCACAGTGTAAGCCTGTCGTCGGCTGGACGTTGTGTCTGAAGTGTTCAGAATGCTCGACACGCTTCGTAATACGTCTACCGGCTTAGACAACATACCTACATGGTTTTTACGGCTCGGAGCACTAGTTTTTGCAGTGCGATGCTATGCATAGCGCGGCTATTGCCGGCACGCGGTGTCTGTCCGTCTGTCTGTCCGTCCGTCTGTCACGTTCGTGAGTTACGCCAAAACGAATAAAGATATTTTCGAATTTTTTTCACCATGTGGTAGCCAAGCCATTCCAGTTTTTCCGTACCAAGCGGGGTGGCGCTATTCCAACGGGAACCCCCCTAACGGGGGCGTCGAATGCAAGGGGGGTATGAAACAAGCTCAGCTATCGCTGACAAACCGTGCGATGTTGGTTTATAAAATTATTGAGGTATGGCAGGACTTTTTGTCAGAATACGTAGACAAGAAGTTCACGTACATGTGCTACAGACGGTTAATTAGACATGAATGAATCTATTATGGCAGCAACAATTGTGTAATTTACAACAGTTACAAAATCGCCGTTTTCACGTACCACAGCCTACATTTTTGTTGCCCCTGGAGACGCCCATGCGATTATCACGCAGTATGTTGCATGGATGGAAAGACAATTCAATGCTTGCCAAACGCCTCGCAGCAAGTACTAATCTATCTTCAATAGTTTCCGAGTTATACGATGCATACGTCAATGCGTAAGTCCAAAAATCGCTATTTTACCACATTTTTGTTTCCTCTGAGGACGCCCCTGGGGCAATCACACTAAATTTTGTATGGATGGAAAGAGAATTCGATGCTTACAAATTGTCTCGCTGCATGTGCCCGTCTAAGTATAACCGTTTCTGAGATACAGCGAGAGCGAGATATTTGTGAAAAAATCGGCATTTTATCATACTCCCTTGCATTCGACGCCCCCGTTAGGGGAGTTCCCGTCGGAATATCGGCATCCTCTTTGGTACGGGAAAACTGGAATGGTGTCGCTACCCGATGGTGAAAAAATTTCGAAGATACCTTTATTCGTTTTGGCGCAACTCCGGAACGTGGCGGACAGACAGACGGACGGACGGACGGACACCGGGTGACGGCAATAGCCGCGCTATGCATAGCATCGCACGGCAAAAATTGACGATTGTCGACCAATATCTCGCTGTATCTCAGAAACGGTTATAGTTAGATGGGCACATACAGCGAGACAATTTATAAGCATCAAATTCTCTTTCCATCCATACAACATTTAGCGTTATTGCCCGAGGGGCGTCCCCAGGGGAAACCAAAATGTGGTAAAAATAGCGATTTTTGGACTTAAGCATTGACTTAAGCATCGTATAACTCGGAAACTATTGCAGATAGATAGGTACATGCTGCGAGGCGTTTGGCAAGCATTGAATTGTCTTTCCATCCATGAAACATATTGCGTGATAGTCGCAGGGGCGTCTCCAGGGGAACCAAAAATGTGGGCTGCAATACGTGAAAACGGCGATTTTGTAACTGTTGTAAATTACACAATTTTTGCTGCCATAATAGATTCATTCATGTCTAATTAACCGTCTGTAGCACATGTACGTGAACTTCTTGTCTACGTATTCTGACAAAAAGTCCTGCCATACCTCAATAACTTTACAAACCAGCATCGCACGGTTTGTCAGCGATAGCTGAGCTTCTTGTACTCTAGATTGCGTTCAGCGACCGGGCTCCGCTCAGACCCGCTGGGGGAGCTCACAGCCCCCAGACCCTCTAGCTGTGTTGGGGAGGGGAGAGGAGTGGATAGGGGAAGGAAAAGGGAGGAGAGGGAAGAGCGAAAAGAGGGTGGAAGTGGAAGAGAGGGAAAGAAAAAGGAAGGAAAGAGGAGGGACAAGGGAGGAGAGGCGGAATTTGGTGAGAATGTTCCCCGCCGCGAGGAGAGGCGGAATTTGGTGAGAATGTTCCCCGCCGCATGTGTAAATGGAGACGCAATTTTAGGTCAAAGGTCAGGGACTGGTGCCCCTAATCATGAAAACGGTGTCCCGAGATACACTTACCATATACAACCAAATCTGACCTTTCAGTGTCATTTCGTTCTTGAGCTATAAGCTCCAATGTCACACACACACACACACACACACACACACACACACACTGACTGCCAGCGACAAGTTGACCTATGACATCTTTGACCGTTTAATTTACTTAGTGGTTTCATCATTAGTATCAAGTTTGAAGATGGTATGACTATCCATTTATTATTATGACACATTGCTTGGCTTGGGCTTTAGAATTTTACATATTCTTGACCTATAAGCCTTATAGTGGCGCACGCAGAATAATGCAGACCGACAAAGTAACCTTATAATCTTGAACTCTGATCTCCTCCTTTAGAATGTTTCTTGCTTACGACCCTCTAAATGCTCCATATTTCCTCCAAGTTTGAAGTTTATATGTCCTTCCTTTCGCACATTATAATTTATGACATATTTTGTATGATCATTGCGGCCTTGTGACCAAGATCTTTAACCTTTTGATCTCGAAACTAGTTTGCTAGTTATACGTGGCATAAGTAACCTTCCTATCAATTTTGGGTTTTCTACAGCGTTTAGCTATCGAGTTACAGGTAGGCAGCCAGACGGGCTGACGGACAGAAAGACCGGGTGCAATGCGTAATGCGGTCTCCTATAGACAGGGCCGCATTGATCAACGAATGGCGATGTCATCTTCAAACTGTGTAATTTAAAACGAGTTACAGCAATAAGCTGTAACTCGTTTTAAATTACACAGGTCCTGTTTCCAAAGTCGATTTCCGCAATGCAAGGCAGCCTGTGGACATTTGCCAAACCGCCAGACAGCGATGACACACTAATTAGGTATGTGCCTACATGTATCAGACAATGCAGGATGTGCAGTCGTATGCAAAACTATAAATTGGACCCCGCTTGGTATTATACTTCGCCGGGTCTCGCTTGGGATGCTATGCTGAAAAGAACTGGTATTAGGTTAGAACTGTTGACTGATATCGATCCTCCCTCTTGCATTAGGCAAAGACCTAGGACCTCTAGCGAATATAAAAAAATGTCTATCGATCGTGCATTGTCTGTACAAGGCCATTTTATTGTTATGCGATGCCCCGCCAGGCCACAGTAGCAGGCGCAGACATGTTCTCAGGTTGTCCGTCCGTGCATGGTTTCGTTGGATTACTGTCGAATTCGTGAACACGGTGTTCAATAATTCGAAGAGGTTCTGGGTGATCGTGCAAGTTAAGTGGAAGACGGTATGAAAAATTTGCGTTGTTGGACCAGTATCTCGATTTATCTCAGAAGCGATAGGCCTACAAGATACGGCCATAGTTACAATGAAAGACGAATAGGAACTCGTAGGCCTATCGAATGGTATCATTTCCGATGACCTTGAATAGCCCCTAACGTAGATTTCAAGGTCACACATGCACGGACACCGCACGACGGCATGGCTATGCGTAGCGTCGCAGGACAATAATGTGTTAAATATTTTTGCTAACAGTAATGTAAAGTAACGTGAATAAAAGTGCTGTTACAACAATGGGCTTTACCACTGAAGATGAACATTTCATTGGTTGTGACAATGTGACTTCCACAATATGTTTCCTGACAGGATGAAGAATTAAAAACACTTCAATATAATTAGTGTGATATCTTTAACTTTGTCGTTATACGCGTTATACGCAGTTGTGCGGGCAATCGGCAATCTATATACGACCACTATGTGGACATGGGTTGGGTTATCATGGGTTGGTAACTGCAACTGCTGTCATTTCCTCCGATCAGTAGTTTAAGCCCATCAAAATTCTATCCTGTGACAGGAAACATCATAATCAAGCATTTTGCCCCACTTTTCAATCACTCACAACCACTTAATGAATGTTTATCTTTAATTGTAAATTCTACTGTCGCAACAGCACTGTTACTGACGTCCAGTCTACATTGATTTGATGTTAACTAATTATTTTAGACACACAGAATCAGCATTCTCTCCGCTACATTGTCTTAAATTTTCGTTAAAATTCGTTAATTTTTCTAGCAGTTATGCAAGAAAACGAAAGCGGATGTTTTTATTGTAAACACGATGCATGTAGCTATATTCAATGCTGTGTTGGACAGACTCGACGTTTATCTCTTCGTGAAGATATGACTAAGAGTTATAAATGTTTGTAATGAAGGCGACTACAAAGCTTGCACCAACTAATCTACATCTACACGGTGAGGCTGAATTACCGGACCCCGGACCCCCTAGCTTTAAACGAGGGAATGCGGAATCTGCAAATCTAAAAAATAGTTTGTCTTTTGATTAAATATTCTTTACTAGCAGCAGTTTAAAGAGACATCAAAGTAAAAATGCCCCTCGATCGCTATAGTCCGACGCCCACCATTACATTACGCCACGCCGAAGGTAGGTCATTTATTCCGGTCAAGTGTCCTCCGTCACCTGCGCCCAGTTAAATGTCCGCTGTTGGTCACTTGCCCCTTGGTTAAGGCCCGGGGGTAAATGACCTACCTTCGGCGTAGTAGGGCGTCGGACTATAGCGATCGAGCAGCACTTCTGCTGATGTCTCTTTAAACTGCTGCTAGCAAAGAACATTTAATCAAAAGACAAATTATTTTCATATTGCAGACTCAGCATTCCCTCGGCTATATTGTCTGAAATTTTCATGTAAATAAACCGTTTATTGACTAAGTTATGCCATTTAAAGCTAGGGGGTCCGGTAATTATGCCTCACCGTGTACAAAATGCGTCAAAAGGATCCTCCGAAAAAGTCCTGCAGAGTGTGCAACAACACGCCTAAAACAGATAACAGTGTGTTCGCTTTGTGCAAGAACTTACATTTATTATGAACACTGATTACTGAAGACAGAAGATGCATGCCAGTCACTGGACAGTCAAGAACGCCAATGCTGACAAGGATTATGCAGCATTAGTCTACGGCATTAGTTTACAACAACCGAGAACACTTGACATTTTACATATTAATGCCACAAACAGCACAAATGCTACACATCACACAAAAGTACTTTAACAATAAAATGATTAAAATGTTATCTGAAACACGGAAACAATTATCAGCATTTACAACTCAAGACACTACACAAACAACAACTCAGAAATGTTTCAAAATGCTCACAAAAGACGGATTTTCTAACAACCACCGAAACCTTCAAAATCTTAACTAGAAGAGATAAAAACTATACAATAAATGCGTCAGTAGAACTGACACAAACTCGCCATTCGGATTTCACATAGCTTTTTCACGGGGCACAGAAAAAAGCTACATAGGCCTACGCTGCTTGTATGCCTCTTTTTAACCGTTGCTGAGATACGTAAAGTCTGCAAATGGTCAAAAATTCGAATTTTTTGGCCCACCTTGTAGAAACCCCTTGGCCAACTTGACGACGCTCAGGAAAACAGAAACGGTAGACGGCTCATAATCGCCAAAACTGGTATTATGTCACTCACTTTTTGGACCACCCGTGGGCGATGGGTCCATACACATGCGACAGTTGGATAGGGGATTTTTCCGTATGCTGCTTGTATGCCTCTATTTATAACGGTTGCAGAGATATAGGGACGTAAATTTTCGAAATGGTCAAAAATTCGAATTTTTTCGAACTTTTTGGCCCACCCTGTGGAAACCTCTTGGCCAACCTGGATGGCTCAATGCCAGAATGTGCGCAGGTCTGTGCCCTACGTACGCGACCGCACTTGACGACGCCGAGGAAAACAGAAGCGGTAGACGGCTCAGTTGCTCTAGGCGTAATCCACAAAACTGGTATTATGTCACTCAATTTTCGGCCCCACCCTGTATACCCCGTGAGCGATGGGTCCATACACATGCGACAGTTGGATAGGGGAGGGATAAAGCTTTTTTCAGTACGCTGTTTATAGGCCTATGTGTCTATTTTAATTGTGTCTGAGATATATGGACGTAAAGTCTGGAAATGGTGAAAAATTCGAAATTTTTGCTAACTTTTTGGCCAACCCTGTAGAAACGCCTTGGCCGATGTTGACGGTTCTACAGCAGAATGTGCGCAGGTCTGTGCGCTACATATTGAACGACACTTGGAAGCGCTGAGAAAAATAGAAATGGTACAATGAGACCCCCCATTTTTTTAGTTTTAACTCCCCCTCCACCCGTCCCCAGGGGCCGATGGACCCCAGAGGGGGAAGGGGCACGTCGGCAGACATTGTCCCTACAAAAACAAAATTTGGTGTGGATCCGTCTACGCGTTGCTGAGATATCGCTCACAAAACCAAAATGCAAAAATTCCCCATTGACTCCTACAGTAACGATCATGCAAGTTAGGCCTAAGTGGAATAGCGTATTAAAAATTTGCGTTTTTGGACCAATATCTCGCTCATTCTCGGAACCGATAGGCGTACAAGATACGACCAAAGCTATTCGACCCAAAGGGGTCGAGAATGATGCCCCTGCCAGGCATCCACATCTGCATCAAAATTGGTTCTTCTTTCGGACAGGTTGAAAACATAATGCCTCCATCTGCCAGTTTGGCTTGACGAAGGCATAAAGACAGTGGGTTTTCAACAAAAAAAGGAGCGTATAACTATACGCTCCTTTTTTTGTTGAAAAACCACTGTCTTCGTGAAATTCACCTCAGAACTACGGGCCGCCACTTGTCAATGGGATCACACAGTGTTATCTGCCACCCGACAGAGGTGACCGCCCCGCCTTCACCCCAACCGGACAGGTTGGTACTCTATTTATCGACCCCGTAAGGATGAAAGGCTGAGTTGGCCTAGTTTTGCGTTTTTGGACCAATATCTCGCTCATTCTCGGAACCGATAGGCCTACAAGATACGACCAAAGCTATTCGACCCAAAGGGGTCGAGAAACAAAGCATCTGCATAATATAATTAACTTACTAATATGACACTGCCTATTATCTAAAAGTCATAGCAGCAACATCATTAATGGCAATATCAACATCACATAATTATTACAGTTATATTAAACTAAAATAATATATTATGCATCAAAATTCACCACAAGCCACATATACAGCAACTATTGACTCGAAATGCTGTAATATCTGCTTGCTGAAAGTATTTAATTGTTTTATAAATATCTGTCCATTCCTGACTATTTAAACCATATTTAAATATTAGCTTTCACTTTTACATCAAACAATGCAGTGCCATAACTCTACACGACATACTGTACAACACAACGTTAGTAAAGTAAAAGTAGTATTAGGTTAGAAAATGCCGCACTGAAATAATTTTATGTCGAAAAACGACACATTAAAGTGTAGCCAAATACACAACAGTTTAACAGTTGTAGATGACAGTTCGTTAATCTGTTATTTTTTTATACGTACATTATCTTAAACAGTTGGTCACTCAGTCGACTGTGCCGTTTTCTAAGATTTACGGAGCCAGAATAGACAGTCTTAACCCTTTAGACTCCGGAGGCAATTATAGTGCCACATCGAATAATACGAAGTTGGTACACTGGCCATTGATGGGTGGGCTGATGCATTTGGTACAGCTGTACCAAATGTAACAGCCCACCCATCAGCGGCCAGTGTACTAGTCACTGTACTGCTATATGATGGTACGTTGCGCTGCGTATGATGACAGGATGTTTCACCATCGTTAGCAACAGGAGTTTATCCATGCATTCTTATCTTCAATCACGCCGCGCATTGGACCATTAGTGACAAGAGGCTCACTACTCACAATGTGCTCCGGCAACTGGATCATCGAGTTTGTAATTTGCAATGATGCATCTTCAATCAACGCCAGCTTAAAGAGTGTTTGACAGTATTTAATTGCTCTGTAAAGGAAAGCAGTTATGCAGAGGAATGCACTTCCTGCACCTCTGATTATTAATTCAGCGTTCCGACGCGTCAAATTTCATAAGAATATTCGGGGGCCCACAACCACCTGTTGCGAAGCCCAAAGCTGATGTACAGTTCTCTCACCTCTGGTTTACCACTTTAACAGAACGATAGGCAGTACATGATATACCAAAAAATTACAAATAAAACTGCGTAGGGCTGCATGAGCTGTTTGAAATCACACAGGCAGTACACATCTCTCACGTCTGTAGCCAAGTTGCACGTGCTGACCTACACAACTATACTGGACAGCCTGATCGCCAACGCGTGCACGTGCAGCCAGCATATTATATTACTTCTTCCATCATATCGTATTGTATTATTACTTATTTATAAAATTGTGCGAAAAACACAGATTATTCCATAGACACATAAATATAGTATAGATGCTGTGTATAAAAATATGTAACGTGCTTGGTTTGTACACCTATGCACTGGTTAGGCGCAGACTATGTGACTCCATCATAAAACGAAGCACGAAGCCGTCGAAACGAGAAACCACACGTCACTCTGCATCATACCGGAAATGTTGCGTCTATAAAGCAAGCTGCCTTCAAAAAGCGCTAGCGCATTAGAAGCTATTTGTGATGATGCGCTACACAAATCCACGTCTCTACTTTACTTACTTACTAGTCGTCGTCGTTTCTGGCATGCAACTCTAAGATTGCGTAGCGCCATACGTCGACATCATCCTCCACAGAGGGCGGTTCTGAGCCAAATATGCTGCTTCGGGGAGCGTAAGGTGATGCTGTTTCAGATCCTGTTGGACGGTGCTGAGCCACGTGATACGGGGACGACCTGGTTGTCTTCTCCAGTCTGCCGGAGGGGAAGCTAACAGGATCCTCTTGGCATCTGCGTTGTCGTCCATGCGCATAATATGCCCACACAGGGTAAGCAGGCGCAACTGGATTATAGCAGTGAGTTTGGGTTGCTCCATTAGCCTCCGTACATCATCGTTCCGTACAAATTGGTACCAAGCAGCACACGCAGACACACCACTGGTCGAGTGCATCGATCTTACGTGCGTCCATCTTAGATATTGCCCAGCAGTCCGAACCATACAGGAATATTGGTAAGATGCACGTGTTGTACAGCTTCAACTTCATT
>Ga0209339_1000596_pt1 | contig 13576 bp, 15 predicted proteins | sample OlaalgELextract3_FD_187376 | JGI IMG/M metagenome (GOLD analysis project Ga0209339, IMG submission 187376) | Olavius algarvensis symbiont microbial communities from Tuscany, Italy - Type A ELBA extract 3 (SPAdes) (version 2) | ecosystem: Host-associated > Annelida > Digestive system >... | reverse complement strand
GATGCCTCTGATTCCAACGTCTCTTGTATGCGATTAAGCACGGAATTGGAAAAATGTCGACCACAAACATACATGCCATAGGCATATCACCTTTTACCCCCTGTGTCAAGTGTGTGCACGGATCAGCACCAGGGGAGGGAAGTGAAGTGCCGGTTACTGGAGCTTTGTAGATAACCAGATTAAATTATTATGAGGACAAGCAGAAATGGCCAGTTTCAGACTAGTTGAACAGGGCGCCGGGCGATATGTGGTGGGCGAGGTTGAACCTTACGACCAGAAGAATGAAATGTTTAAGCGCCCCTTCTGGGATCCGCCGATGATGGATCTGGGGGAACGGTTTTATCGCAAACCGGTGAAGCCGAAGGACAAGCCCGGCTACCGGCTGCAGGATCAAGCGCTCGTGAACGCCTCCTGGCGCCTGGAAAACGAATTTGCCCAGGGGGTGCGCGGCGGCCGCATGGGATTTTATGATTGGAGCTGGGACGGGCATTACAACTATCCCCGGGTGCCGGACGGCACAACCTTGACCGAAAGGGATCCGGCTTCGATTACCCGGGGGGTTAAAAAGGCGGCTGAATTTTTCGGGGCCTCCCTTGTCGGCATCTGTAAACTGGACCGTCGCTGGCTGTATTCGCCGGCCTATTTGATAACACCTGAAGGCGGCAAAGTGGTTGAAAACGACATTTCCAAAGATTATGAATATGCTATCGCCATCGCCGTAGAAATGAACTATCAAGCCATCAACTGCTCGCCGGCTCACCCGGCGTCCGCCGCCACCGGCACGGGCTATTCCCGCATGGCGTTTACGACCGGCCTGCTGGCTCAATACATTCGAGGGTTGGGGTATCAGGCCATCCCCTGCGGCAACGACACTGCCTGCAGCATTCCCATTGCCATCGATGCCGGGCTGGGCGAAATCGCCCGCAACGGCTTGCTGATCACGCCGCAGTTCGGCCCGCGGGTGCGCCTGGCCAAGATCCTGACGGATTTGCCGCTGGTTCCTGATCGGCCGATTGAATTCGGTGTCTGGGACTTTTGCATGGCGTGTGAAAAGTGCGCCAAGAAATGTCCCAGCCAGAGCATCATGTATGGCGAGCCCCGGGCCGAGCCTCACAACATCTCCAACCGCGACGGCATTATGAAATGGCACATCAACGCCGAAACCTGTCTGAATTTCTGGGCCCTCAACGGCACGGATTGTTCTAACTGCATCCGGACCTGCCCCTTCAACAAGCCGGCCGGTATCCTGCACGACGGGGTGCGCTGGGGCATCACGCACACTCCCTGGTTGAATAAACTTTTTTTGTGGGGAGATGATATATTCGGCTACGGCCGAAAAGGGGATTCAGTGGATTTCTGGATGCCCGACGATTGACATCGCCCATTTAGATAAATCGGCTATTAATGGAGTCCCAAAATGGAAAATGAAAAAATAATTGAAGAATTGGAGAAGCTACGCCTTAGTGAAAACCATTATCGAACTTTACTGGATGAGTCCGTGGATCCCACGTTTTCATTTTTTTCTGACGGTACCTATAGATATGTAAATAATGCCTTTGCTAAAGGCGTCGGCAAAACATCGCAGGAAATTATTGGCCGTAAAATTTGGGATGTATTCGAAAAGGAGGAAGCCGATAAAAGGTTTGCTGTCGTGAAAAAAGTATTCACCGAAGGCGTAACTGTAGAGATTGAAGTTCGGGTACCACTACCCTCCGGTGACGCCTACTATTTGACGACTGCCAAACCAATTTTCAATGATGACGATACCGTCGAAACGGTAATCTGCACGTCGAAAAATATTACCAAACGCAAAATCGCCGAAATTGAATTAAAGAATGAACACGAAAAACTGCTGAACGCGATCGAAGAAATAAAAACCCTTTCGGGACTTCTGCCGATTTGCTCCTCCTGCAAAAAAATACGCGATGACCAGGGATACTGGACCCGAATCGAATCCTACATAGAGCAGCATTCCGATGCTGAATTCAGCCACGGCATTTGCCCGAAATGCGCTAAAAAATTATATCCTGATCTGGACATTTATAAAGATTGAGTTTAAATCAGGCAGTTGTTGCAGGGCATCGCTTCGCCATCCAGGGGCGATAGGCGATCATACTTTACGGATCGCCTGTCATTTAAATAGGTAATCCGGTTTTCCAGAAAGCTCAAGTAGTTCAGCTACCACCACGAAGGGCACGAAGGACACGAAGAAGGAATGGCCATGTGTTCTGTCTTGCCTTCGTGATCTTCGTGTTCTTCGTGGTGATATAACATAAGTCCGAATACAACTGGATCTTTATAGATATGCGGGTAAGGTAATTTACTATGACAAAATTCGACGTACTGGCAATCGGCCGCAGCTGCCTGGATATTATGGCGGTTGTCAACCAATTTCCGCAAGAGAATCAAAAACGCCCCCTGGAGTTTCGCCTGACCGAAGGGGGCGGCCAGGGCGGTACGGCCTCCTGCTGCATAGCGCGCCTGGGGGGCCGGGTGGCCTATGTGGGCAAGCTTGGCGATGACGAAGAAGGCCGATATTGCCTAAAGCGCTTGCAGGACTTTGGCGTGGCCCCGGATTTCGTTGAAATCGTCCAAGGCGGCCACACACCGGTAGCCTATGTATTTATTACCGCCGGCAGCGGCGCCCGCAGTATCATCTACGAACGCAACGAATTGCCCAGATTGGAGATAAATACCCGGCTGAAATCTCTGGTCCGGCAGGCAGATGTCGTCTTGCTGGACCCTGAAGTCACCTATCTCGGAGGGAAGTTAAAACACATTAGGGGCAGCAAAGTCAAAGTCATCTACGACAGCGAACGCTGGCGACCGGGTATTGAGGATATCATGGAGACGGCCGATTATTTCATTCCTTCTTCTGAATTTCTGGCTGCTGCGGAATTGGAGTTGAACGGATTGGCGTTTGAGCCAAAAATCGTGCAGCTGAACCGCATGGTGGCCGGCAAGTTGATCGTTACCCACGGCGATAAAGGCGCCTACTACGTTGACGACGGCACCCTTTACCATGTGGCCGTCCCGCAAGTAAATGCCATAGATACGGTGGGAGCCGGCGATAATTTTCATGCGGCCTTTGCCCTGGCCCTGACCCGGGATTTTGACCTGCATCAGGCCGTCAAATTTTCAGTGGCGGTGGCTTCACTGTCCTGCCGCGAATACGGCGGCCGGGCGGGCGTTCCGGACTGGACGGAGGCTTTGGAGATTGCCGATACCCTGACAGAAAGAATCGTCGCCCCACTATCATAATTAGATAGTGATACTCATTCACCGCAGAGCCGCAAAGAGCGCAGTCCGCCGGAGGCGGATTTCATTTACCGCTGAGGGACCCCGGTGAGGCGGGATATAAGCAAAGGCAACTGAAAAAAAATCGCTCTCCGCGTTCTTTGCGGCTTAGCGGTGAAAATTAGTACCTGGTTATCTACAAAGCTCCAGTAACCTGCACTTCACTTCACTCCCCTGGTGGGAGGGATTGAGGGAGGGGGATAAAATAGATGGCATACCTTCAACTTGATCTTTCTGGATAAGCGTAAATTAGTATTTGATGAGATGAATCCTAGGAGGCATTATACAAATGACGGGGTATACACGCCCATGCCGGTTCGGCTGGTAAACAGCCTTGCTCGCAAAGCCAAACCTGTTTTTGATCGGCTGGTATTGTTAAACTCAGAGAATTTAAAGGCAGCAGCCGCCCGCCAAACCGGATTACGGGATTGGGGTGATGCCCGGTTCGAAGAAGCACTAGACGCATTGTTGCAGTCGGTCAATCGGGAAGGCAAACTCACTTTTTTCGGCCGTTTTGCCTTCCGTCAATTTCTGATGGGAAATCTTGCCAGCCGCCTGCGCACGATTGAAGTATTGAAGCGCTTTCCGGAAATTCAAGAGCAAAAAATTCAAAAACCGATTTTCATTACCGGCTGGTATCGAAGCGGCACAACTCACCTTCACAACCTGTTGGCGCTGCATCCGGACCTGCGGGCGCCACATTTCTGGGAACTGCGCCATCCCTGTCCCACCCTGAATCCGCGGGCTGCGGATACTCAAAAATATATTCGGAAGGTCAAATTAGACAGCAAAATTCACGGCTATCTGGCACCGGGCTTCAGTGACATCCACGCGCTGGAAGCCGAAGGACCGGAAGAATGCCTGCATCTGTTCGATAAAGCCTGCGCCGGAACCACCTCATTTTTTATGACCGAAACCAATTCGTTTGCCTGGTGGCTGCTGGATCACAGCCCTCAATCGGGCTACGATTTTTTTAAAAGCCAGCTGCAGCTGTTGAACTGGCAGCGACCCGGGAGGCAATGGGTGCTGAAGTGGCCCTATCACCTCTGGCACCTGGAGACACTGCTAAAAACATTTCCCGATGCCACGGTCATTCACCTGCATCGTGACCCCCGTCAGGCCATCCCATCGGTATGCAGCCTGGCCGCCGCCGCCCGGGCACCATTTGTTGAAAGCATTGATAATGCGGCCCTCGGCGGATTCTGGCTGAGATACTGCACGGCCGGGTTAGAACAAGGATTTAGGGCTCGTCAAAAAGTCAATGCCGACCAAATAGTCGATGTTCGTTACCCGGACCTGATCGAAAATCCCCTGTCGGTCATCAATCAAATTCAAAACACCATCCACCTGGATGGCGCTGAATCCTGGAAAAAGTCAATTAAAACCGACCTGAAAACAACCCGCAAAAAAAGGACCACGAGGTCATCACTATACGCCGGCTCGGTTTGGACTCGACACCGGTCACATTATTAAACGGTATGCCGGCTATATCCAGGATTACAAGTTGTAAAGATCCGGGCCCAGAGGAGAATCAGGATTTCTGCGACAAATTTAAGAAAAACGTACGAGATACGCTTTCTGTCATTCTACATTTTTGTGGCCGGCCGCAATGGCTCATATGAATCAAGCTGCTGGGGCTATGGGGTCGGACCAAGCTGAATGCCCGTAAATTAAAGATTTGCGCTAAAAATAGGCCTCCATTTTGGGCTTAGAGTAGTGTTTTTGACCACGAAAAGGACGGTTTAAGATAAAAAGGAATCTTCTGAGATAAATAGTGCAGCCTTTCCACCTTAAATTAGCCTTTTTGACGGTAAACAGGGTGTTATAAGCCCGAAAAACGGCTTTGGTCTTAAGCCAATGCCTTAAATTCAAAATTTTCTGATTGCTTTTTTGATTTTCGCTTCACTGGGCAGCTTGACTCTGTATTTAGCGATAAAAATCTTTTCTTCCAGGCCGTCCCAAGCGTAAATCACTTCTTCGCGGCCGGCCTCACGGCAGATGATCAGACCGATGGTGGGCTGTTCATGCTCATATTGCTTGTTGCGGCGCCAATAGCCGATGTATTTATTCATCTGGCCGATGTCCCCGCTGTCCAGCCTGCCCATTTTCAGATCGACCAGAACGACACAAGGAATTCCGCGATGCTATAGAACCATGTCGATAAAGCGGGTCTGCCGGTCAATTTTGATCGGTACCTGACGGCCCAGGATCGAGAAATCCTGACCCAACTCTGAGAGGAATTTTTCAAAGTTAGAAAGGATCTTGTCCTCAAGATCTTTTTCGTGGGGACCGGTGTGTAGCTCGATAAAATCAAAGTCATAAGTGTCCTTGAACACTTCCCGGGCGCGAACCGCCGGCAGACTGGTCTGAAAAATGTGGACTATGGGGACGGTCATGAATATATGCATATTATATTAGTAGTGCGTAAGAAATGCATTTTTTCATAACCGTCCCGCTATTTCTTCGCTCTTTTCGTCACGATAAGTTCCCGCTTCTGTTTCTCTTTTTTGGCGTGACACCTCCGCCTTCGGTCTGGTTGCTTCGGCGCGATACGTTACATCATCGATGCTGACCAACCGATCGAGACCTACCTTTAAAAAATCCAGCACCGGGTAAAGCGCTGAGCTATGTCCGAATTTGCCAAACAGAATGCAATATTTTGTACTATAGGGTTGAAACCTGAAGGCAATGGGGATAGTATTCAGTATGAAAGGCTAATCGGACAGGATGAAAACTTTATCTGAATCAGAAATTAAGAATTTGCTTTCACGGCTGTACTGGGATGTTAGGGTGGAGCCAAACCAATTGCATGGTCTGCTGAAAGGAGATTTCAAGCGGATCGGCCATATTGATATCGACAACCTGTATTATAGAATCTTAACTACTTTGGACTGGTACACGATATTAAGTATCGTTCCTGCCGACCAACTCGAGGACTTGCTCAGTGACGCGGTACTCAACCGAATTCGATTCAGTGATTTGAAAGAGAAGTTTCTGTATGCCAGACAAATCATACTACAATAGTCTTTATGCATTTCAGGACGAGATACTGAAGATTGTCCAGAGTCGAGAGGTTGATTTTTACCTTACAGGGGGCACCGCTTTGAGTCGGTGCTATCTGAATCACCGCTATTCGGACGATCTGGATTTTTTCAGCAATCAGTCCCCTGATTTCAAAAAACAGGCCCAGCAAGTAGTAACGGCCATGCGGCAGGAAAATCTGAAGATCGAAATAGGTACCGCATCAGAATCATTTTTCCGAATCACCGCACTGAAAGATCGAATACATTTGATAATCGATTTTGTCAATGATGTGGAGTTTCATTACGGTGGTTTCGAAAAGGCAGACTTTTTCCCTAAAATCGATAGCTGGAGGAATATTCTATCGAATAAACTCTCCGCCATGAGCCGTTTGGAACCAAAGGATATAGCAGATACCCTGTTTATTGCTAAAAAATATCCCTTTGATTGGCCTGAAATCATCGAGGAAGCCAGAAGCAAGGACCTCTGGGTAAGTCCCCTCGATATTTCAAAAATCATAAAAGAATTTCCTATCAAATTGTTTGGCTCCATTAAATGGATTGTTTCTGCCGATGAAAAGGTTTTGAATAAAAAACGCCTGCAAATGCACGATGATATATTTTATGGCAGATCGAATTCGCTGGCGGAATGATGGCGCCCTCAGATCCAAGCTAAGAAAAAATCAAGGAACGCCGCCAGACTTTAAAAAGGCAACCAACGCAATTGAGCCTGCGGGTATTCAGTGGTTTAATCTTCGGCCTAACCGCTGTGTTGAAAGTAGAAGCAACCCTAAAAAACGGACAGATCCAGCAACCCAATTTTGATGATTTTCCCATATTGACGATGGCCGAGACGCCTCGCTTCGAAGTGCACCTGATCGACAGTCATAAACCACACACCGGCATTGGGGAATCAGGCGACTCACCAATCGCCCGGCCGTAGTGAACGATTTTTTTGATACCACAGAAAAGAGGATTCGTAGATTACCGGTGCGGTTAGAGTAGGGAACTGAAATAAACTAGGATTTATAGTGGTTTGTTAAATAAATATTGCCAATTAAATGAGCAGTGCCGCTGTATATGTCAAGTCGTCTAAAGAGCATTTAGAATACAATCAATCCAGGAAAAGAGGTCAGCTTTTAATCTTCGAATCGCATCTTCGGAACTTTGTGGTATTTTGCCGTGATTTGTGCTTTGCTGGACTTCACTTGCGGTGGCCTCCTAGTTAGGTAGGATTTTTTTGTAGATGATCTCTTTATACCCTTATGTCATGGGGATCTGTAAGTTTCTTACTTCTTATAGTTGTACCTTTATATTCGACTAACGGGCTAAATGTTACGCTGTAGTGGTAATGCATCACTCAAAATACGATTAGAAATACCTCAGGTTTCTGACGGATCGTATGATTGGCCCCATGTTTTAGGAGGTCTGTTTCGCCCAACTAATCCTGCCAAAGCAGCAATTGTTATAAGATAAGGAAGCATTTGTAAAAACTGATATGGTATAACTGAATCGGCGGTCTGCATTCTCAGCTGTGCAGCGTCTGCTGCTCCGAAAACGAGACATGCCAATGCTGCTTTTAGAGGATCCCACCCTCCTACTACTACAGCAGCAAGAACAACGAATCCACGGCCAGCAGTCATACCGCCTGAAGCAAAATACCCTACTTCACCTAGGGTTAAAGCACATCCTCCGAGAGCAGCGAAAATACCACTAATAATTACAGCCTGATATTTATAACTGATTACATGTAATCCAGTCGTCGCGGATGCTTGAGGATTATCACCTACAGCACGAATATTCAAACCCCAGTTTGTGCGGTAGAGAATCCAATATGAAATGAATGGCAGAACCAAAGCGATCCAGGTAATAAGCGGTTGTTGGAACAATACAGGACCAAGGATAGGGATGTTGTGAAAGCTTTCGGGGAATAAAACCGGAAAAGTTGTGACTCTTACAGATCTTGTCTCTGAAAGCACGGAAAATATGAGGTTTGTGCCACCCAAGGCTACCAGGTTGAACATAAGCCCTGTAACAACATGGTTGGTTCTTCTACTTACCGTGAAATAGGCAAATGAAGCGCCAAGCAAAGCGCCTATAATAATAGTTCCCATCACTGCCACTAGAACACTTCCACTAAAAAAACTTACTGCAACTCCAGTTAGAGCTCCAAAGAGCATTATTCCTTCGATTCCCACATTGATAATTCCGGTACGTTCAGAGTATACTGCCCCAATTGACACTAATATCAACGGTCCTCCCCATCGCAAGGTTGCTTGCAGCCAACTAATAATCAGATCAAATGTCATCGTTTAACACCTTTTTTTCGTTTCTTTTAAACTTTCGCTTCAGACGCTTTTTCCCCTTGTATCCCAATGCGATCACGAAAAGTACACAGAGCGCCTCTATCACGAGAACCATTGGCTTCCCAACACCGGTCCGAATTGACATTGTCGCACCGCCTGCTTTTAAAGCTGAAAAGAAAAATGCACTAACAATAACTCCCAATGGATTACCGTTGGAAAGGAGGGCAACAGCCACTCCTTCATATCCCACACCTGATACAAAATCCATATACAGACGGGATTTTAGCCCCAAAACTTCGAATGCCCCAGCGATACCCCCCATCGCTGCCCCAATCACCATTACAAGCAAGATCTGTCGTTTTACGTTTACACCTGCATAACGGGCTGCTTCAAGATTTACCCCCAGCATACGTGTCCTAAAACCAAAAGGAGTGTAGCGTAAAATTAAATAGAACAAAATACATGAAATAATTCCGAAGATGAAACCTGAATGTAGACTGGTTCCTCTCATGAGATATGGTAATTTTACTGTTGGAGCAATCATCCGAGACATGGGAAAAAAGGTATCCGGTTCCGCCAGGAAATTAGGAGGATGTACAAGCCAACTGGTAAATGCAATGGCAACGTAATTCAGCATGATAGTTGTTACAACTTCGTTTAACCCTTTATATGCACGTAGGAAGGCGGGAATAAATCCCCAAATTGATGCGAAAGCTACTGCTGCCAAAACCGAAAGCAAAATATGAACTAGGGGGTGGACAGGTATAGGGGCAATTCCAACCATTGTAGCACCGATTGCACCGGCGTACATATATCCCTCGGCACCTATATTCCAAACACCCGCTTTAATACCAATTGCAACACCAACCCCGGCAAAAAGCAGAGGTGAAGCCCGTACTAGTACATTTGCGAATGCATATGGACTGCCGATAGCACCCTCCAACATCGCTGCATATGCTGTGAACGGGTTTACTCCGGAAATACTTATCAAAACGGCACCAGCTAATAATCCTAGTAATACTCCGCTCAATGTCCGCACACTCGATAAAACTACTTCACCGATACCGGGCAGATCTATGGATCCCGGCTTTTTAAGTTTTATCATTTATTTACTCCCAGCATCATACTGCCTATTGTAGAAACATCAGCACCTTCACCCTCTACAGACCCCATTACTTCACCCCGAAACAAAACTATAATCCGATCACTGATCGACATAACCTCCTGCAATTCAGTAGAAATGAATAATACTGCAGCACCACGATTGCGTTCATTAAGTAGCACATCGTGAACATTTTCCACAGCACCAAGGTCTAAACCTCTAGTCGCCTGGGATGCGATGACAAAAACGGGCTTTTTGTTAATTTCCCGTGCAAAAACAACCTTCTGTTGGTTGCCGCCCGATAAATTGCCTGCCGTTAACTCTGCGGATGGTGTTCTGATATCATATTTTTTGATCAAATTTCTTGCATGTTCCAGAATAGAATTGTAGCGAAGGATTCCATGTTTTGAGTAGGGTAAATCCGTTATTTCTTTAAAAATAATATTTTCCGCTATCGTCATATCAAGGCAGAGACCGGTTTTCTGTCTATCTTCGGGTATATATCCAGTAAAGGAAGGATCATCAGCTATTCGATTAACGATGCGATCCTGGATTTTAATCGAGCCTTTTGTTCGCTCACGCATTCCAACAATACATTCAGCCAATTCTCGTTGTCCATTTCCGTCAACCCCTGCAATTCCAACTATTTCACCTGCTCGAACCGTTAAGTTTAAGTTTTTCAATGCAAGCAGCCCACGATCATCACTTGCATAGACATTCTCCATAACGAGTACAGGCTTATCCTCTTTCACGGCAGGTCTGGATTTCCTATCGATTGTAACAGAACGACCAACCATCATACGCGTCAGTTCATCTTGGTTTGTATCCTTTGTGTTGACTGTGCCAACCACACGACCATCGCGAATGACTGTAATTCGATCGGTAATTTCAAGGACTTCATCAAGTTTATGACTTATAAAAATGATTGAGCGCCCTTCATCAGTCATTTTTCGAATCGCTTTAAAGAGCTGCTTTCCTTCTGAAGGTGTTAGTACAGCACTCGGTTCATCCAATACTAATAAATTGATATTTCTATATAACGCTTTCAAAATCTCAAGCCACTGTTGTTTACCAACGGGCATTTTCCAAACTTCCGTATCTGGGTCTACATGCAGTTCATAATCATCACATAAAGCCTTTAATCTTTCACGAGCGGACTCTAAATCCAAAGAAACAGTTTTGTTAGGCATTCCAAGTATCACATTTTCTACTGCTGTTAGAGCTTCCACCAACATAAAATGTTGATGAACCATACCCACCCCTAAATCAATAGCTGTTGAAGGGAAATCGATGCGAACTTGTTTTCCATCAATAAATATTTTCCCCTCATCCGGTTGATGAAGTCCATAAAGAATCTTCATTAAGGTTGTTTTACCAGCACCATTCTCTCCAAGTATTCCAAGAACTTCACGCTTTCGACAATCGAGATTTACTTTATCATTGGCTATAACATCTGGGAAAAACTTGGAAATGCCTTCCATGCGTAATGCAAGATCACTATCTTGTAACATCAATACATCCTTTTCTCATCAAACTACTAATCCGATATTCAACTGAGTGCATTCGCTGTCGAATTGATCAACGATCGGTTGACAGGTACAGTCGGCTTGACCCTTTTCGGGTCTTACCTTTAAAGAATATAGTTGTTTCCGCTTTTCTAACGATACTTCTGGTCGATCCGTAAAAGTAAAAAAGACGTGGCGGCCAGAAAAGCCAAAAGGGGCACCGGCAATAGATATTGGATCCAACTGAAATCAAGCATGTGCTGCCTAAAGATTGCGTTTGTGGCAAACTTGATCTGGATAAAAACTACATCCGGTCTTATTACACCCAATAGCATATTGAGTTGCCTGAGTTCGAAATGGATGTCACCCATTTGATTTTGCATCAGGGTCGCTGCGACCGTTGAGGTAAAACGGTTATCACCCATATTCCCATAGAGTTTCAAGTGGCTATGCCCCAGGTTATCGTCAGTGGTTTCCGAGTGTCCGATTCCCATGGTGCAAGCGCAGTTTTGGAACTAAAGGCGAGATGGGAAATCGCTGGGTTGAGCGAATCCTTTCTCTCAAGCGAACCTGCCGGTAACGAATAAACCGGAATTCCGCATTTTGGTTGACGTCCTTGATGCCTATTTCAAAGATCAAACTCCCAATATTGCTTTGATTAGCGCTTAGTGTTAGCCATACTCCCTGAACACTTACAAACATAAGGTCTTACTGTTTTAAATTTCTTTTTTGATGACTTGTTGTGAACCGCTTGAAAATAAACAGTCCACAATCATATTTTGCACAAATCATGGCTTGATGCCAGCCGTTCCATCTTTTACAGCGGCAATTGCCTCTTTTACCGCTTTTTTGCCTTCATCAGAAAGCAAGTCGTTAATCACAGGGGAGATACCATTTTCCTCGATACCCAGAATATGGACACCGCCATCAGTGAGGTTTCCTGATGCTTCTTGATATCCCATTTCATTCCAATTAAATATCACGCTACCGACCACAACCTTTGGTGCAATTTTAGCCATATCAATGACGGTACCAACAACCAGAACATCTTTGGAATCCTGCGCAGCACTCAATACTCCTACATAAGCAGCATCAAGAACAGGCATGAGAACGTCGACACCGCCAGCAATCAATGCCAATGACGCTTCACGAGCCTTATTAACATCTGACCAAGATCCGGTTGCAACTGCCTTTACTTCGATATCCTTTCCGCTAAGAGCAACACCTTTTTTAAAACTTTCTTCAAGCTGTCTGTGAGGGGTGTACCACTCACCTAGTATCATTGCTACTTTTTTACTTTTGGTCATGTGACCCGCCATCACACCGGCAATATAACCTGCATGGCTATAGCTCACAGTTACCGCAGTTACGTTGGCCACTCCGCCTGTATCCGTTGCGACACTAAAAATGAATTCCAGATCAGGAAATTCTCTAGCCACTGTCTGAATAGCTTCTCCAAACTGTCCGCCTTGTCCTATGATAATATTATACCCCTGTTGTGCAAACTGTCGGATAACTTCAATTTGTTCATCCTGTTTCACTTCTTCTACAAATGCAGTTTCAATGTTTAAATCCTTTGCAGCCCGCATCATACCTTCGTATGTATATTGATTGAAAGCTTCATCCGTTTTCAATCCAGGTAAGACCATAGCAACTTTAAGCCCTGATTTAGCACTTGTTGCTTTAGCCTCAGCCTTGGCATAGCATGCACCGAACATAACAAAAGTCGTTAGTAATAAAATGGCTAGCAGTTTTAATATTTTCATTTTAAATTTCTCCTTATCGTATAAAATTTCTACCTTAGTAAATCTACCTTTAGTTTATTTGAATACACTCTTATCATAGCGGCATGATTTCCTCCTTCTTGGATTAGATTGTTCAAATTTCCCCTTTTTTATTCCAATTCGAGTTAAAAAATGTCGAACACTTGCTGCCCGAATCGAGTTGAATAAAAGGTCATTCTACCAAAGAAAGTTCTACATTTTGGACCATCTCAAGAATCCTTCAGTAGGGCAGTTTATTTTTATTTACCGAAAATTTCCTTATACGTATACTCTCCGTTTAGTTCCATAACGTGATTAAAAATCTCCGTTGCTTTCCAGAGATGTCGGATTTCTATGTATTCGTTGGGTTTGTGTGCAAGAGCCACATCCCCAGGACCGATTATGACAGTGGGAATTTTCTTCAATCCACAGCTCGCCAGAGCATTGCTCCCAAAATATAGAGTGGACGCATAAACGTAAAAATTCTCATTATATCAGCATGATAAGATAAAATACTACTTGACTTTTTTTGATATAAGTACTACTAAAATCACTCCTTTTATAGGCCTAGTTCCCTAAAACT
>Ga0209339_1000593_pt1 | contig 13587 bp, 10 predicted proteins | sample OlaalgELextract3_FD_187376 | JGI IMG/M metagenome (GOLD analysis project Ga0209339, IMG submission 187376) | Olavius algarvensis symbiont microbial communities from Tuscany, Italy - Type A ELBA extract 3 (SPAdes) (version 2) | ecosystem: Host-associated > Annelida > Digestive system >... | reverse complement strand
CCTCTCTTTCTGATGGAAATTTATCCACACGAGTATGGACAGTTTTCACGGAAAGGTGAGATATAAAACCTGCAGATGAACATTGTATCAGTTTGCAGACCAGTGTGTAACAAGAACTTAGCTATATAGCAAACAGATCGTGCATCAGCTGCACACACAGTACAGCCTAAATATTACACTGTGACCTGAAATATAGGTTAAGGATCACTCAAGGTCACTGGAAATGGAACCATAGGACAGATCATGCACGACTTACTATTAGTCGAGTAATTTGACGCTGAATATTATCGTGACCTTGAAATGTGGGTTAGAGGTCACTCGAGGTCATTGAAAGTGGTACCGTTTGAAAGCTTGGGTACGGTTTCCTATTCGCCTTTATAGTAACTATGGCCCGTATCTTTAGCCATTTCAGAGATATTCAGCGTCAAAGAATGGCCTGATCTTGAAATCTGCGTTTGGGGTAGTTCAAGGTCATTGAAAATGGTGCGGTTCAGTAGACCATATATGACTGTCTATTAGTCCACCATTGTAACTATAGCTCTATCTTGTACCATTTGCGAGTTACTTGACGTTAAATAATACCGTGACCTTGAAATCTGGGTAGAGATCACTCACGGTCTTTGACATTGGTGCCATTAAAAAGCCTGGCTGCGGTTTCTTATTCGCCTTCTGTAGTAACTATGGCGCTATCTTGTATCGTTTACGAGATATAGTGACTTACTGGTCCAAAGTCGCGAAACTTTTATACCCCACCTATATTTAGCGCCCCCGTAGGGGGCGACCCCATCAGAATTTTGTGAAGATGTTTGATGCTGATAAACCTAGAATGATTGGGCTACCGTATAGTGAAAAAACTATGACAATATATTAAGCCGTTTTTCATCCAATACTGGAAAGTTACAGACGGACGGACTGACGGATAGAATCCCGATATCAATATAGCTCATCAGTATGCTGCCGCATGACAAAAATGATGATGATGATGATCATGAACGTGGTGGTGGTGGTGGTGGTGGTGGTGATGGTGACCTGTGATGAAGACACTGTTCATTTCTTTATTTAAACGTCATTTAATTTAAATGTCTCTGGATATTTAAGTCCAAACTCACCCATTACCTCACTGCTGCCGTCTCAGCCTAACTCACTGGTCACTCAGCACCTTGCATTCAATGTCTCAAATGATGGATGGGTGCCATACAATTTTGTTTAATAAGAATAATAATAATAATAATAATATAGAAATATTCTAGTTTGCTGTTTGGTAACTGATTAATTATATCTGTATGCTTCTAGCAATTGCTCACATCTCAGATTCTGTCTGTTTGCTGTGATTTATATACATTTCGAATTGCATGTGCACAGTGCACACAATGTGCAGTTCACAACATTCAACTTGCTGCAGGCTGCGGAATGTGATCAACGGTCGATTGATACTGACTGATTATGCATTCTCTCTCTCTCTTCCTTCTCAGCAAATAATTGTCATTTCTTGAAAGTAAAATCTGTTTGCAACTGCGAGTCTTGGAAACAGAGAATGAGTCGGATTGTTTCACAATGTTTGTAGTCAGCATTGTTGTATTGTCATAGTGAAAGGAATGTGGGGGAGGAAGCCAGCTGATTGGCCACAAGATGTGCCGTTTGTCGACCCAAACAACAAGATCAAAGAGCACGGCGATACTGGATCTAAACCAACCAAAGAACTTCTTGTTCCCATGTTGATTCATCTCATCAGAAAATATCGGGTTGGTTTTTATCACAGTTTTTATTCTGCCAAGGCAGGTGAAGTAGTGTGATCGTTCGTACTGTCTTTCTGTCATATGTTCTGTCTGAGCACGATAACTCATAAATGCTGTAATGGACGTCGACCAAACATGGTAGGCATGGGTAAAGGACTGACCCTCTAGAAGTGATTACATGTTGGTGTTGATCTGGATCTGGATGTACATCGAGGACCAGTTTTCACTTTCGTTAACCGTTGATAGGCATTTTTATAACAATATGTTGTCACTCACCAGGAGGTGACACCACAGAGGCCTTAACAGATAGGGCATTTTATATGGCATGCTCACTCGCAACACTGCAACAGCCTTGGCAGAGTTTGCACTCTCTGAGTGCTCTTGTAGTCTTTATTAAGAGTTTATTTTTAATGCCATAATAAAATGAGAATTGATGCCTAATCAACATTGTGTGCTACTATATGAGACAGAGGTGATTTTAATGATATATTGTACTTAAATTGTTATTTAACCCTTTAATACCCACATTAATTCCGCAGAGCAATGGACAATTTTACAGCAATGCGGTGATTGGTACACTGGCCGTTGATGGGTGGGCTGTCACATTTGGTACAGCGAAGATGGGCCTGGGTGGGCTGGGGTCTCACCCAATCCCCTCGTCGCTGTACCAAATGTAACAGTCCATCCATCAACGGCCACCATCGGCAAGTGTACCAACTTCATCATGTTATTTGATGTGGCACTATAATTGCCTCTGGGCTCTAAAGGGTTAACTGGCAGGTGAATTAAAAGTAGTTTTAAATACAAATATCATTGTCATTTTGAATTAAGTTGTTGCTTTTGTGTGGGTTCCTGTGGTAAAGAAAGTTATAGCAGATAATTAAGGTAATTTTTTTGAATTTCTGTGTAGTTTGTGTTTCATTGCAGACTACAAAGGAGAATGCCACATGTCGGCTGAGGTTTTCACGTCGTTCTGACCAGCTACTGTCAAATGGCTCTGTTGATCTGGACGAAGAACCTTTACTTAAATTGCAGGAGTCATGTGCAGATGAATTGGAGGAGAGTAAATATGGTTCTGAGTTGACTGAGTGGAACCGAAGCACTAGTGATCCGTCGACGAGGACCATGTTTGATGACATATACTTAAGCCTGACATCTGATGAATTTAGCTCAACTCCGCAGCACCATTCCAGATCAAGTGCTTATGACCGCCATTGCCAGCTGAGTTCCGAGACTGCGGAGGCTGTTGCTGGAATTCCCGATTTGCCGTCCAACACAAGTTACTCGTCTTTTGGCACTGCAGACCTCTACGGTAGTGGACACTCTTCTGTGAGATCACAGCTGGCGCAGGTCAGCGATCTACGGCACTCGTCAAACAAGTCCAGTTTTGTGTCGTGTCCTGGGAGTGCTCCGTACGATGGAAGTACTCCATATCAAGTGGAAGACGACGGTGAACAAAAGTTTAACTGGAATCCTGTCACAGATGTGATAGAACGCATTCGGTCGAAGATCAAATTCCTCACTAAATCCAAAGTTGTTGCCGAGTCAGACCTTGGTCTTCTACTGACAGTGCAAGGTACGAAGTCATGCACAAAGTAAATGCAGTCAGCAGTTTGTCATTGGAATTTTTTTTCAATTTCAGTGTTAGTGAACATATATAGGAGAAGTTTTTGATGCAGTCTAGCAGTGGATGTGTGATATGCTTTAAGTTACTTTTTATTACTGTTATGCAAGTTGTTGAAGTTGCAACTTGGAGGTTGTTACATCTGCGGTTGTTGCAGAGATGCTTGAGAGAAGCTTGGATGAGACATGTGAAGATAAGGTGCCACTGATAGAGAAGGCACATGTGGTAGAAAGCGTAATTGATGTCATCAAACTGAGTGGTCACCTTTCTGTTGAATGGAAACAAAAGCTTGATGACTATCAGGGTACACCTTCTTTCTTGGTTTTATCCAACAATCTTCAGTTTCTTCTCACTGTAGTGTATGTAGTACTCTATAAGATGATCTTATTTGATATTTGTAGTACCATACTTTTTAAGATGATCATTTTCTATAATGCTTTATGCCGAGTGGGCACAACACAAGTTGCTAGAAACTAGAGCTAGCTGCTAGTGCTGAGTAGGGCAGCGATGTACAGAGCCACATCAGGTGATGCAGATTAGGTTGCATATAAAAACTCCTTGGGAGTGTCAGAAATGTCTTTTTTTCACTCTGAAAGCAACATAATGCATTTCAGTCGTGATTAAATATGCTCCTGTAGAACTGCAGCAGAACAGTCGGTGACACTGACAACCCAAGTTATTGACTTTTTTATTAATTAGTTTTCTGATAATTTGTTATGTTCGACTTTTTGGTTAGTTTTGTGTCATTTTATTATGCTGGATACGTTGTCAATCGCAATATAGTTAGCCAGATTTTTATGCCTCCCTATGCTGCACTGGTGGTCTTATGTTTTTGCGTTGTCTGTTACGGCGTCAGTTCTCTGTTCAGTGGTTGGTCACACAGGTGCTGACACCTAGTGTATGTTCATTATACATTTTTGCTTGCCATGGCAATGTTGGTACCCAAAACATTTACAACGGATGTTGGACAAGTTCAGCAGCAGAGGCATCATACTTTGTGATAATTCAGCTAATCCAAATATCAACCAAAAAATATTTAATCCAGCTGAACTTTGAAAAAAATGTGGCTGCAGTATCTGCCAATATCCTAAGGGGTGTGGATACCCCAAGTTAATAATTCAGTTTGTAACACTTGTGTGTATTAAATTTAGCTAGTCATTGAGTGATGCTATATCAGCGTAGAGGACAGCTTGTAGCACTGTTGATGCTGATGTTGACGTTGCAGCAACAAGTGCAAAGGAACAGTTCCTGGAGGTAACTAACTTTACTGAATATGCAACTTTATATAGTTTTATGCTGTTACATTGAATATGTTAGACTTGCATTAATAGAGAATAAACTTAGCTATTGAGTTGATGAATTCTGTCTTTTTTGCTGTTGTTAGCCTCCTACCCTCAGCGAGACGGGAAATGAGTAGTAGCTACGGCTGTGGGGTGAAGGCCTAGTGTGGCTGATTGGGGCGATGGTGTGTCTGCTAGCTGCACCATGGGTCCAGTTGTCCGTTACCGCGGGCAGTGGATGGCCACATAATGTGCTGTGACACCATTGGATCATGCCAATCAGCTGCCACTTACGAGATTGTAAAGCGCTGCTGGTCACAAGTCTGACTCGTGTAAGTGGTGCTATAGCAAGTGCCCCGACCTTTACCTTTAAGTATAGTTTTTTGCAGTGTGGTAATATTAAAGTAAAGGTTATTGGACACTTCTATGTCTGTGTCTGCCAGATCCTGTTCATACTACATCATGCAAAGCATTCAGCTGTAGCAGGTGATGTTGAGGGATCACTCGGTCATGCTTTTATCTGTATGCTTATGCGTGAATTACGGGCATTTTGCATGACAGTGTTTTACTGTAGAGCAAATGTGTGTGTGTGTGTAGGCCGATGACTTTGGCATCATTCTGTTGTCATCAAACACAGATCCTGTCATTATGGACCACCAGTACCTTCCACAAGCATCTGCAGAATACCTCGTCAGCCAGTTGAACATCGAGAAGCGACCTGCAGTTGGCGACTCATTGCTTGCTACAACAGACATCCTTCAGGTCCGTCCCGATGTCACCGGCAGTCTCGAAAATCGTGTTCCTGAAGACAGCAAAACTGGTAAAAGTGATGTCGATAATGGAGCTGCGTACCCGTCGGAGCACTGGCAGGCTGGCTTACAGGAGACAGCAGGTGCTAGCATAGAAGAACAAGCTGTAGCTGATGAAACGATGGAGATTGAACTCAATGTATTTGACAGTAGTACACACTCTGCTTCTCTGCCTGTCTTTGCTTCTCTGCCTGTCCTTGATGCCAGGATGGTTGACCATCAGTTTAAAGTTATCCACGACAGTCAATCGTGGGAGAATAATGATAAACATGGGATTTTTGTGCTGCAGCCATCACCTATTGAGGACTTGATTGATGGCCTACTTCCATCTGCCACTTGTCTATCTACGCTAGTTCCGGCCACTTTGAGTTATCAGCTGCCGGGCGTAACATTTGGTTTGCCATGTACTGCGGACAGTTCTGCTGAAAACGCTGTTTCACATTTTTCATTACCTGCTGCAGCAGCAGAGCCAGTATCTGCGACTACTGCCTGGAAGTCGTTGCCGACTGTGAGTGACTTGGTCCAGAATGGCCTGGAAGCAGTGCACAGTGTCGAACAAGGCAGTGGACATTTGCCTGTGACCGTCTCCACCAGCTCTTCCGTGTGGTCTGCCAGCACACCAACGTCATCATCGAGTGCCTCGTGCGGTTCAGCGATGCAGCTTCCTTCATGGACAAATAAACACACTTTGTCTCTCCCTACTTTGCCATCAAAGCAGGTCGACGTGGCTCAGATGTCTGTAAGTGCAACCTTGCAGCAGAAGTCTAGTGTCAGTCATCTGCAGGTGGTTAATACTGGACCTCACATAACATCTCCGTTGCCGATGTTGCTGCCTTCTGCCAGATCAGTGTCTCTTGCTGAACAGACGGCACACAGTGTGCGTTCGTCAATGGGGCAGATCACAGGCACAATGGGTGATTTGACTCTAGACAACGACCGTCATCCTCTACTTCGTGGCATGCTGACTGAGGCCTCACGTCAGAGTGGCGCCAGCGACCAGACCACTCACCAGGTCATTGTGTTTCTGCTTGTGCTTATTTTTACTTCTGTTGATACAAAAGATCTAATTTGAGAATTTAGAACATTTCTAATAGCAGTCGTGATGGCACTTTTCCTTCATGTCTCAAATCCACCCGTCAAATCAGTTACAAATAAAGTAGGTATGTAAGTAAATGATTTATAAAGCGCCGAGGTCTGTAACGAATCAGGGCACGTTGAGAGGGGGTGGTCATTAGGGGTTAGGATAGGCTGACTGAAAATAATGTGTTTTTAGATGCCGATGAAATGTAGGGAGTGATGGAGAATTATGGATACTAGCAGGCAATAAATTCCAGATTTTTGGTGCTGAGCTTCGAAATGCACACGAGCCAAATTCAAGGTGGTATCGTGGAACACAGAGTTGAAAAGAAGAGGAAGATCGCAGAGTCCGTGTGGGTTCATAATGTTGTAACAGTTTGAACAGGTAAGGTGGCTGGCACTAAGGCACTAACTAAGACTAAAGCACAACATCCATTGCCTTTGTTCGCTGGGTGCTTAAAGTGTAGTAGGATGCAAACTCAATTCACACTTCTCCGTTGAGGAAAAAGTGTTACCATACCTCAGTTTATTTATGCAAATATGTATTTATTTGTAAAAAACATATCGTAACTGAGCTGGAATGAAATGGACTGAACACTGTAGTCTAGTATTTCTTTGCAGCACTCGTGTGAAATATCTGTGCATTTTTCTTGAACACATTACCGATGGTGTTCTCTCTGTCCCACGTAGTGGCTGTGGAGTGGACACTAGATATTGCAAAGGGCTTCAGATGTCGCTGATTGCAATAATGATCTGCACACAATCAGAGATTCCAGTGTAACTGTGATGGGCCGTTGCATTGTCAGAATATTCACTAAAATGTATTGATGATGATAGAATGTAGTACACAGGTGCAAACTTGACACGTAGCTGAACATTTTTATAATGCGTGTGCAGAGATCTGCTGAAGACTGGGTCGCTTCAGGTCTGTTTGTTATGAACATCATTGTTTGCTTTCAGCCAACGTAATTTATGTAATTATGTTAATTTATTGATTTAGGCTTTTTAGCTCTACTGTAACAAAGGTAGGCGGAGCTAATGGGTTGAGCCATCCTGGTCCGTCAGCTCTTACTTAAATTGTTTATTCTCTGTCAGGTTAAGTCTAATTTTGATGGACTTGGTACAGGATGTGGATGATATATTTGGCAAGGGGCTACAAAGTTAGAGTGGATTTTGAATGTTTGCATAAATTATGCTAATTAGATCAATTTTAGTTGCCCACAAAACACAGTGGAGCTATTTCAGCTGAGAGGCTGGTTGTTGCAAACCTGCTTTCAGAAATTTTGATTAACTTGATATTAGCATTACAATTTTGGAGTGGTGGTAAATAATACAGCTTCAGAGCTAAACTAAAGTAAATAATTGTGACTGTTTGTAATGTGTTAATTTGCCTTGAAACGTGAGAGACACTAGTGACTGCTAGGTGTGCTGTAGTTGCTGACTCTACCTGACTGACGTGTTTGTGTCCAGTGGGAAAGAGGTCGGCACCAATTCCAGTGATGGTTGAAGAGGTGGACTTTGAAGACGGATCTTTCTCTGGTAAGATTTGACAGTGTGGCATGTACTAAGGCTTACTGTCTTAGTTGGCGCTGTGCCTTCTGCTCTGGAAGATATTTGAATTTTTGTGAGAAAATGGCATATTCTGAACCTCTTGGAGCACGCATACTGAGCAGCAGATTGATCAAATCTGAGACAGAGTGACTGATGGCACGTAGCTGTTTTTCACATCTCAGTTGTTGGACGGACTTGTAGTGCCCTCTTCTTAGTCCAAATATTAGGGAGCCCAGACACTTGGGCCTCATATGATCAATGCCTATGTAATATGATGTGTACCAGATACTACTGGTCGTTGTTTGATGACAGGAACAGTAGTAACTAGTGACGTCCGGTGGCGGCTCCAGGAATTGAAGTTTGGGGGCTGTAGCCCACCAGAGGTCTAGGAGATGGAAGTCCGCCAGTGGGACCAGGCACAGAGCCCCTGGTGGGGGCTAAAGGAGCAAGTCCCATTGAAAATGGGGGTCTGGGGGCAGAAATCCTATAAGGTGAGTGATTTTTGCCACATGATGCTATGCATAAGTGCAGTCTTTCCTGTTGTGTGGTGGCTGGGTGTCTTGTCACGTTCGCATACTGTGTTGAAACTGCTAAAAATACAGCCACAGTTGCTATGAATGCAAATAGGAAACCGTACCCATATTGTTCACTTTGTAGAGTAGGCTCGTGTGCCACACTGTATAATATGTTGCTGTGAGGTCCAGAAAATGGCACCCGTCTTTAGCTGATGTTGAAATTCATTTTCAAGAAACGTGGTTAAGACACAGATGCTTTGTTCTTTTCGAAAGCCAGCCTCAGGGGAGGTAAGAGAGCTTTCAACTGTTCAGGGAGCTTGTAGCAGGCACTGAACAGTGATACAAAACTTCATAACACCTGACCTGTCACCTGCCGACAGTGCCGACCTCAATCCTGTGGATTTTACAGGATATGCAGTCATCCATGAAAATGTTTTTCAGAAACAGCGAGGGATGTCAAATGTTGTTCATCATCATCGTCATCATATGAAGATTTATAGTGCGCTTATTACATATAGCAGCCATAAGTGCAGTACAAAAGTCACGTAAATGTTAGTAAACGTTAAAAGCTAGGCAGAAGAAGTGAGTTTTTAAAAGCTTTCTGAAACTGTTAGGACTAGGAACGTTGCGGATGTGTGTGGGCAGTGCGTTCCACGCAGGCGGACCAGTGTGTGAGAACGCACGCTCACCGAACTTGGTCTTGAGCCGCAGAAGTACGTAGATAGGTTTACGTTGTCGAAGACCGTAGATCAGATCGTGACTGTCTAGTGGCTGCAAGTTGTACGGTGTTCTTCAGATTCAAGATGTCTTGTTATCAACAGATTGACATGTGTTGCATTTCACAAGGTAGGGTAAGAAACACCCAGCAGGAGAGGTGTGAAATTTTGATGCAGGTTTGTTATTAGGATATCTGTTTTCCAAAAATTGTCCAAACAGACAGTTTGACACATGAGAAAAAGGATGCATTTTTAACCCAAAAATATATGTTCGTTGCATTGTGGCCATTGTAGTCAGTGACTCGGTAAACTAAGTACTAGAGTTGCTGGTGATAAGCATTGACTTAACAAGACTAGAGTCACGTGATGCTGTTAGTTATACACTTTGAACCTCATGAAATGATTTGTTATTGTTAATTAAAGTAAGTTTTATGTTGTGTGTGCTAAGGTCCTAGTGTGAAGAAAGTACGACCGTCTGATGCTGATTGCTGACACAGTTCCTGACTGCTGATGTTAGACTCTAACTGGAGGATGATTGTAGGCAGCCGTTCAGCATTGCTGATACTTTGCTCTGTGTATGGTTTTATTTTGCCAAGGTGTCCAACTAAGACAGGTGAATAACAGTGGAACACATGAAAGATAAAATAACACGAGTGTAGTTTTGGAGGCCGTTAAGTGTGCAAGTGCGGACAAGGTGAGTAGACTGACAGTGGTGATGGTGATGGCGTGATTTGAGTAGGCATGAGTCAAACGGTTTGACGGCAAGCAATGCAGCCTTTCAGCGTCATTCCAAAGAATTGAACACTTGAAAACCGTCTAACAGCGTTGTAATAGCGATGTTCAGTGCAGCCAGATTGACCACAGTGACAAGTGCAGATCGTATCCAAGCACTGATTTGGATAGTGAGTGATATTCATGTTCATGATGAAACTGCAAACAGACAAATCGTTGTGGGCTGTGACCGCTAAGCAGGCTTGAAGTATGCGACTGGTTCAAGCTTCTGGTAACTGCGAGATTGGTAGCCTCTGATTCAGTCATCGTATGTTAAGGTAACGTCAAGAAAATGCGAAAATGAGTTAACAGCAGAGAAACGTAGCTTAGTTGTAAATGGCAAACACACGGAATTGAAACAGAAAATGTGCTTTGTGTTGCGGCATGACAAGAGTTGGAATTGAAATGAATGACCAGATCGCAGCGCTGGAAAAAGCGTGTGTAATTGTTAGTCTTCCATGGTTCATAGACGTGAGAGTATAATAGCAACCCGAGTGTCTTGATTATTGCTGCTTTACGTTTCTGTAGCCGTTCGTTCGTTCAGTGCGGCCTGCCCTCCCGCAACAGGCTGCATTACGCGTTACAGCCCACCCGTCGGACTCAGTCTGTCGGGTGCCCACCGTTAACTCCAAAACGGAAAGCTATACAACTTTCAAACTTAGTGGAGAGGTTATCCACGTCACCAGCAGCTGGCAGAGCAATTTTGAGGTCAAAAGGTTAAAGGTCACTGGAGCGGAAAATGTGAAAGTCGTTTTTGGCGCATATTTTCGCGAAAAATGTTGATTCACATAAAACCAAGACCAGGATGACCTCCATTCCATACTTCATGTTTCGCCGAAAATTACTCACTTTCACTGCTGCATTATGCGCGAAAGTTTCGCGCATAATGCAGCAGTGAAAGTGAGTAATTTTCAAGATAACGGGACTGGACCGGACCTATCACGCTCATCATTTTGTTTTTAGTTTCACATTTTAATTTTTGGTTTATTCCGTGTGGTGGACTAAGCTGGCTACCCGTCAGCTTTTTACTGCACGTTAAATACACACTATCGTATTGTATCGTAATGTTCGACTGTGTTGATGTGCATCTGATGTTAACGGCGCATCAGAACAGCGGTGTGAGACTTGGAGGGCCGCATATCGACACTTGTAACCAATTGTTAAGCCGCCGCTAGCGACAGCGAGAGCGAATTCATGCAACGGGCCTGTCCATCTGTTCGTCTGTCCGTTTGTTTGTCTGTCGTCAAAATACAAAAACGCGATTTTCTGGAAAAAAAACTAAGCAATTTACAGCTATAGTGTCTATCGACGACCTATAGGAAGTCGTACGGGGGGCTTTTCATAGAACCCATTGTATGATTATTGGACTCCTAAAATCCAAAATGGCGGAGATCCGCCATCTTGAAAATCGACACGACGTCCTTTTTCTCCGCCGAGGGTGGTCTGATTTGGATAAAATTTTTCAGACTGGTGCAGAATGACATGTCGACTGCGGTGATATGGCCGAAATCTAAACCAGAAGTAGAATTCCAATATGGCGGACGTTTGGGCGAATTCAATGGCATGTCATCGCAGAGCCACCTGCCACATAGCAGGGTGCTGCTACCTGGCAAATTCAATGTCATGATCCGAGAGCTACGTGTCACATTGCAGGGTCGTGCTGCTGCCTGGTGAATTCAATGACATGCCATCCCAGAGCCACGTGCGACGTTGCAGGGTAGGCCTACTGCCACTTGATGAATTCACTGTCATGATCCCATGGCCACATGCCACATTGCAGGATGTCAGAATTCAATCCGCCATATTGAAAATCGTTTTTCGCCATATTTTTTGTTTTCTTAATGCAGTTTTGGGCTTTGACGAGCGGCGGCTTTCGTATCGTCTTTGTTTGATTTGCTGTGTTAACTGAACTTGTGGTTTTGTTTCATTATCACAACATTACAACTTCATTGAATTAGTTGTGTGTTTGGGATCTGGCACTTTTGTAAAAAAAAAGATTGCAAAAAAATATTAGCAGGATCGTTGCAACTCAAGTGTTACATTATGTAGAAGCGGATGTCCATGAAAAAGTTGAGTTTGCACTGATCTGTAGATAAATTACTAACAATGGCGATTACGTTGCATGACCTTGAGCAGACATTTGAGTGCATTGACTATTCGAGATGGAATAGCTCGAAAACGGTAAAAGATACTGGCCATATATCAGAGTTGTTCGGCTGGTAGGGCAATGACCAAAATGACTTATTTCAAAATATTGCGAATACATAGGCATATTTGCAGTGGCTGCCGGGATGGGACGAAGACAGTAAGTGCCAAGACCGATCGAGACATCGACCGTCTCGATCCGAGACAGCAACCGTCTTGAAATATGAACAAAGTTCAAAACACGTGTTGCGTTGGAAGAAATATTGTGGACATGCTGGTGCCAGCAGAGGTCACAAGAAATGGTAACATCAAGTGAATGTGTCAACAACAGACAAATGTCCATCACCAAGTTTGTATTGAGTCGGTCTTTCGTGTTGAGAAATGCTAACGATGCGAGTGACATTTTGTAAAATAAGATTACTCGAGATAATGTCAGTAGTCACGAGACTAAGACAGTAAGTGCAAGACCGAGACGGCGATCATCAAGAGTCGAGATGGAAGACAACACAATACAGATATTCGTTGGTTACAATAGGGAGAAGTATAGTCCGTTTCTGACTGCTGCAAAGTGCATGGTCTCGATGTTGCCTGCGGTGAGAATACGAGTGTGCCGAGTGCAACTGCAATAGCAAAGAGACAAAAATTGCTAAAGTGCTAATTGAATTGATACGTATATATGCTCGGCTTTGCCACACGAGTATGCTGTACATTACACTCGAATGACTCGATCACATTCTTGAGTCGTGAGCAAGAACGGCGCGGCGCCAATGTTTTGAAACTATATAGGGTGGGCCTACAAGTTAGCGAGCAAGGCGAGCGAAAAACTTTTTTGACAACACTTGTTTTCTGCGTGAGGGTAGGCCTGCCTACATGAAATTGAATACATGCAGTAGTACAGAAAAACGAATTATTTGTTTGCTTTTCAATGACTAATTGTAAATTTTATAGGATTTTCGTAAAATTTACTGTCCCCATTTGTCGCCCAAAACCATTTCCTCATTGAAAAATGAAAATCACAGATCGCTCATCGATGTGCATCACCCCGTCTCTGGAATCATCAAATTATCTTTAATGAAAAGTTGACAAAACGCAACAGTGTACAATATGAGGGTAAAATAAGTCTCATTCCATCAGCCTCGCCAGTCATGTCTCGACTCACCTCCTCATTCACTTGTCAGCTCATCTCTGTCATCATCACTCCAGGCTCAAATATCTTTTCAGAAAATCCTTCTCACCTCACCACTGGACTACCTTCACGATCATGCGACCGACCGGACCGCGGACATATCATGCTTCTCGATTTATTTCTAGTTCGTTTTTTTTCTTTATTTTTTTATGTTTGTCCGGTGTAGTGGTCTAAGCG
>Ga0209339_1000592_pt1 | contig 13591 bp, 12 predicted proteins | sample OlaalgELextract3_FD_187376 | JGI IMG/M metagenome (GOLD analysis project Ga0209339, IMG submission 187376) | Olavius algarvensis symbiont microbial communities from Tuscany, Italy - Type A ELBA extract 3 (SPAdes) (version 2) | ecosystem: Host-associated > Annelida > Digestive system >... | reverse complement strand
CAGCAGGACGAGTTAAAAGCCAAGGCGGTGTGGATGGTATAGCAGATGTAATAACATCATTCTTTTTGAAACCAACCGCTTGCAGATCACCTGAAACACGCATTGCAAGAGGAGGTAATTGAGTGGATCAAGTTGTGAAAATAGGCAAGTTCTCTGTCTATCTGATGATGCTTATTATATATTTTGTATATATATTTTTATAAATGTAAGCAGTGATGGGTTCTCTAAATTGAATACAAAATGTTCAAGAAGCATCACTGGTATATTCATTCATTCTTCTTTTGTCATTGTGTTGCTAATGTTTGAAATAAACTGCCACTGTACGACCAGTGATCTCAAATTCAGACCTCATAACGGTGCACCAGTTATGCATGACGTATGCAACCTTCGTGTCAGTTTTTGGCTTTCTAGAGCTTTTCATTCTCTAGTTAGTGGCAGGATAGATCGATGGACAGAGAGAATGCAATTATGCGGTCTCCTAGACAGAGGGCCACACAACAACTTCACAAGCAAAATAAAGTGTCTTATTCATCGTCATCATCGTTAAACCAAAATAACAAAAAAGTGATTTTACTGCAGTATGATTTATTATCTTCATACAAATTTAGATGTGAAAAACTGCAAAACAAATACAAAATAACACATATTACATTAGAGCAGGATTACTATAAATGCCACAGTCGTAGTCAGCATTCGACACGTAAGTTAGCAGTTAGTACTATCAAAATTAGAAAACAAAATAAACGAACACTAAGCACAGCACAGCAATGCTAAACCTTTAGACACTACGGTACTCTATAAATTCTATTAGTATTATTATTGCCGCCATTGTTGTTAGAACATGAAATCTGCTAGTATTTTAAACTAATACAGCATATGACAACTAGTGCCAGGCACAACAAAACTCACCCTGTGCCCCATTACAGGGTGCTGCCACCTGGCGAATGACATGATCCCAATATCTGATTTATAGTGAAAGTTTCATGACAACAGCTGTAACTATTTTTCAATTCTGTTGCATTAGGAAAAAATTGCAACACTGGAACAAACAGAGGTGAACAAAAACATACACCTCGTCAGCAACTGCAATCTTCTCGTATGCGTTTCATGAGCAATAACTGGCTGCTTATTATTGCAATTGCAATAACAGAGCACCACAGTGTGTCATAACTGAAGTTGTGCAGGCAGTGTGTAGTCGACAATGACACAGATGTCGGTCAATGCTGTTTTTCCTATCAGTATGTTAGTCCACTGAAACTCCATCATACATCAGGAAACATATTAAATGCGCACTCTGCTCCACACTTTTCACCCACAACCATTTAATGAAATATTTATCTTCAACTAGGGGTGTGCAGAAAACTGAAAATTTATTTGGATTCGTTTTACAAAAATGAAATGTGCATATTTGACATACGTTCAGATGTTTTTCCGAACTGAACTGCGTTTTTTTCAAACCAAACCAAACTTATTCTGAGTTTCTTCAAAAACCGAACCAAACTAAAAGAATTCTATTCTGCACATATCATTGCAACAGAAATATTACTGACGTTCACTTTACACTGCTGTTAGCAAAGATTTTTTAACCAATGAAAAAATTATTTTACATGCTTAGAACCAGCATTTTCTTAGCTATAATATTTGAAATTTTTGATTCAAAGTCATCAACTTTTCTAGATGTCATTTGAGATAACATAAAATGTTCACTGGTCTGCAGCAGTAAAACAACTGTAAATTTGTATATTTGTAAATATGTATATTGTATACTAACTGAAAATGAGATTATAACCTAATATAATACTGTAATAAAGAAATATGAAACTGCAGCTTTACAGCACTGATTGGCCAAATATATGCAAAAATACAAAACAGACTACTATATTTAAGGCTTAAACAAAACATAGAAATTTGGTGAAAGTTAAGTGATGTACAGACGTACAGACAAATGTGACTGCTATGAAATGTCAACGACGAAGTTCTTTCTTCATGTCTTCTCGGAGCCGCGACAACATCAACTCCATGCACGTCTTGGCATCCTCACTACTGTCATGTCCACTGACTGCCAATCACACACGATACAACATAATATGCACTAATGTATAATATGGGCTACAAGGCGTCAACCCTCAACGCGTGGACCTTCAAAGCCAAGGCCAGTACCTTTAAGCATACAACCACAGCAGAAATGAAGCTGTGCAGTCCATCTGAGAGCCTGACACGATAGGTAAGGAACTAAATTTTGATTGCTTTTGCTTCGATATTCATTTGTTATTAATTACATATAAATTATTATTAATTTATTATTATAACTATCAGCAATTTATTATCTTGCTTTTCCAGCTTGTGTAATTGTCAATGCAGCTCTCAAGGCCAAGGCCTGGACCTTCAAGGCCGAGGCTACCGGTCCGAGGCCAAGGTCAACGCCATAAAAATTTGGCCTCGAGGACTACATCATTGCTCCTAAGCTGACATCATGCATACCACACAGCGGCATCTTACTAAGTGTCATCATCATCATCAGTCAGCAGCAGCAGCACAACTCTGCATTGTTTATTACAATGATTATAAACAAAGCTGCAGCAAAACATATTTTAAGTTAACACTTTACTCTCATTACCTCGCTCAGGCAACAGGTATTGTTCATGTCGTGTGTTCGTAACCAGCAAGCAACACTACGGGCAAAACTACAGCTATCATTACGGAACTTTTAGAGTAAATACACAGCAGCTCTGGGATCATGCCACTAAGTTTGCCGTGTGGCAGCACCATACATCGGGGCGTGGGGTGAGGTTTGTGGTGTCCACAAAACCTGTTTACCTCTGATGGACTTGTATAATATGCAAACGTACTTCGTTTCTATGTCGTTAGCAGACAACAAATGACCATCAATGTGTTATCTAATGGTACTTACAAACAAGCCAACATAAACACTGCATCATCATTACCAAGCACAACAGCTGGCAGAAAAATAACACCATGTGATGTGCTGTTGACTTATCATTTGGATGTTGTCACTGTAAGGGTACCTGCTTACTGTCGCATAGATTCTTGATGGCTAATATATTTCGGCAGCTTTTAAAACCCCACAGCAGGAAAACAGGATAAAAGACTAAAAGTTATACATTTGCTGCTACAATGGGACATGGTGAGGTGTCTGTCATGCACATTAACAAAATCAGCCTGGGGCAAGAATATATCAGGAGATACAACTGTGCTGAAAAAGTTAACCCCTTATAGTGCACAGGCAATTACAGTGCCACATCGAAGAATATGAACTTGGTACACTGGCCATTCATGGCTGGGCTGTTACATTTGGTACAGCGAAGAGGAAACTGGGCGGGGCTGCAGCCCACCGAGGCACCTCCTCACTGTACCAAATGTAACAGCCCACCCATCAACGGCCAGTGTACCAATTACCATATTGCTGAATAATGTTATGTTGCTCTGTAGTTTTAATGTGGCGATTAAAGGGTCAATCACAAACCGTCGTTCTGAATGATGCGCTGAAGCAGGTCGGCAGCCAGGTTTTTGAGAGCTCGCTTGTATGGCCAGCCGAGCCGATGTGGAAACACAACAGATGTGTCTACCACAGAACTGTGAATCAGCTGTGACACGCATACAAACACCATTCATTGACACCCTCTAATACTACTACCACTTTTAACATTATGCTGCACAAAACATTTCTTTCAAAGTAATAATCATAACAGTGATAGAAATAACACAGTATTACTTCAGGTTGTTTAAGCATCTACTTTTCTATAGTTACTCGAGGTGAGTCTGTATCCCTAATGGCCTCCAAAAGTTGAACCACTGGGGATTATGGCAGCAGGATTTTTGTGGGCCAGATCCCTCTTTGCACAAATAACAGCACTAAAACAGGAAGAGTTGAATTCACCAAGAAAACACATAGTAACAGTAATAAACGTGTAAAAGACAGCAACCTCGCCCTGTGCCCACTGCAGGGTGCTGAAGAATTTAATGACATTACCTCAGAGCCATTGTTCATTACACTGAATGTTTCACAATGACAGCTGTCATCGTTTTTACCGCGTGACACGTATGCATAGCACGGACTATGCAGTCACAAGATGTCTGTCTCCCTGTCAGTCCACCCGTTACACGTCAACATTCTGTCAATATCGCTGAACATATCCTCCGATTTTTTACCAACAGCTAGTCCCACCATTCTAGTTTTTTCACACCAAACAGGCTGACAATAACCAATGCGAACACCCTAACAGGGGCGTCAAATGCAAGAGAGGGTATGAAAAAATCACACTTTTCAACCAATATCTCGCTTTGTCTCGGAAATGATGCAAGATAGAGCCATAGTTACTACGGAAGGTAAACAGGAAACTGCACCCATGTTTTGGAATGGTACTAGTTTCAATGACCTAGTTCTAGAGTAGGTTCATGCCACTAGAAAATGCCTAGATACATGCCTGAATGCAAAATGATGCTTTGAAAACAGCATCCTATCACCATGATCTAGTAACTAACCACACAGAGTAAACTAGCTGGTAAGCAGTCGTTCACTTTACTTTAACCCATTTCAAACGTAATGCTTAACTAAACAGATGCAGACAAACCTTGAGTGCAATGAAGTCACTCTCGAGACTGTGTCCAATCAAGATGGTCCGGTCATTAAACATGCTCAGTAGCACGGCTTGTACGTCACGCAGGGTCGTTTTGACGCCATGCATCTGTTGCCGAGTAATGCCACTGAACCGTGTATTATAGTCAACGATCTTACGTTCTGGTCGTACCAGTGCATCGTAGACTGTCTTCAAGTCTGAGTTGATCACTGTCACCCTTGCCAGCTCAACACCTGCTGTTGTATATACCTAGCACACACAATCCACACTGCACAGTTACCTTTACCATCATTATATCAGAAATATCAATATCAGAGAGGGCAGTTACACACAGTTTTAACGCTTTTTTCAGGAAGACCTGGGGCCAGATTTTTTAAACATCTTGCAAGACTTTTCACTAAGTTTTTCTTAACATATTCTTAAGATGTTTTCCACACTTTGCACAATTTTGTTTTCCACATGTTGTCTAATGTGTGTTTGTTACATATTTGCTGGTGATTTCGTAAACAAACGTCATTATTATTGTTTACATTAACTACACGCTAAATTTTCACTTTCGTCACTTCCTAAGACAGCCTTTAGCTCTTCTTAACTTTTCCTAACTTTTCTTAAGATCTTCCTGAGATTTGTCGAAATTTAGCACTTTCTTAAGTTTATCTTAAGTTTTTTCTAAGACGTTCTCAAGTGCGCAAAGTCCGTAAGATCTTCCTAAAATCTTCTTAAGACATTTCGAAAATCAGGCTGCTCCTGGGTTAGCAGCTTAACCCCTGGTCTTTCTTTTCCATTTGTTCCAAATGCATGCACCTTCTTTCGATGATTCAGAACTTTTCATATCCTTCCTGACGTCATTTCATTAAGAATTCTGTTTAGTTTCATCTATCATCGCACAACATCTGACCCAACCAACACCAACTGTCAAACCGGAGATCTGTGTAAGAACTCAGCTTGCGTACTAAAATGTGCTACAATGCATAGTTCTCGAACAGTACTAAATTTCATGCTGACACGATTAACAAAATAATGCAAAAGATCGAACCATTTCACAGTCGAGAGCGTAAACTCCGAAGCCATCATCATGAGCCGAGCTGCTGGCTGTTCGAGGAAGTGTTTTGACGTAGCCAGACATGGACATATATTTGTTCAGCTCGTGAACATGATGCTGAACACACGTCACATGAAGTCCTCTTAAACAAGACGTGTTCAGACAGCTCAAATGCTGCATTGCATTGTCGGTGAGAGCATGGCTGCATAGTTGCAGAAAAGCATGGTGGCGCCCCCTGTTGAGTGAGAATATATTGTACCTGTGTAATGTTAATCCCATCTGCGCAATGTTAGTGGATCAACACCAAAATTTAATCACTTCCAGAGCGTTATCTGCTGCCCATAGCTACTATGTTTGGTCGACCCCCGTGAATTCGTGAGTTATCTGCGTTATGCGTATCCGTTATGCATTAGTACGTCATCCTGCTCAGTCACTGACAGAATGACAGAACAAATGAATGACAGAATGCAATAATCACATAACTTTGTCTTGGCAGAGTAAATAGAGAAGTAGTATGGCAAACTCTCTCTTGGCTCCTAGGACGTGGCGTTTATGATCGGGACACTGTAAGTCACGTGCACAAGCACTGCCCCTTTGTTACATGTAAGCGACAGTGCCACAGTTTTAACACAGCCAGATACTTGGTGATGCCATAAACGTGTTGGCAAACATAAAAATCACATTGTGAAACAGAAATAAATATCAAACGCTTTCTTCTTTCTACAGACCGACACATCTGAATGCAGGGTAAGGCACTTTTATTTATAAAACACTGATTAAAGTAAGCATATATGGAACAGTAACAGGTGTTGTTGTTTTTCTCAATGAAATAATTATAGAATACTACAAAATCACTGTGGATAGTGCCAGTGTCAACAACAGAACAGATAAGATTAAATGAGTTGTGTACCTCTGCCACCTGACAGCCCTTGGCACTCAGATCACCTTGACAGCACGTGTAGCTGTTGTCAATTGCTCCAGCAACTACAATTTCACCACAAGTAACTAACACTCTTGGCACACGCTCGGCTCAGCACTTATTTTCACAAGAAAAAAACATTGTGAAATAATAAGACAAAAATTAATTTGAAAAATCAAAGGGACAAAATGGTGATCCATAATCACCAGGAAAGTGTAGTTGATACTGTGTGTGCGTGTGTGTATAAAACGGCTACAATATAGCACATGCCAAGTTCAGCACTTATTTTCAACCAAGATGCTAACCTAAGTTCACTCATCTGCCCATGTGAGCCCTGCGCTCGTCCAGTCAGCAGCCGGTCAATCTTCAAACTATAACGACTGACTTTGCTAGGCGTGCCTTCAGCTACTCTACCACCAGAGTTTGGAATAAAATCCCAGCCACCATAAGAAATGCTCCAACTGTCCAAACTTTCAAACACTGGCTCAAAACTCACCAGTTGTGTCTCACGGACCATCATTAAACATGACCCAACCTCCCACTTGGTGACTCTGTGCACCTCAGATTTGGTCATTCTCTAACAATGCGTGTGTTATAAGTTTGCGTATTATTATTAATACTATTATTATTATTAATATTATTAGGCCTATCATATTATTATTAATACTATTATTATTGTTTTTTTATTGTTATTAGGCAGATCATACTATTATGTAACAGACGTATCTGATTAACCGACCGCGTTTCTTCCACGCTTTGCCCCAGTGGTAAACACACTGTTCATTGCGACCATATGAGCCGTCAGCGTACACAGTAAACCTCTTTCCACACCGACAACAAATCTTCTCATTGGCTGCATGCAAACACCACAGGTTAACGAAACAAGTAGCCCTCCTGTCACAGAGAGGCTGTGCGATGCTTTGTGTGTGTCAGTAGCTTCAACAGTACAATATGTTGAGTGCAATCTTCTATTGTTAGCCATACTTCCGCTTCAGATTTACTGCTGCATAAATCAAATTCTGTTCTGTTCTCTTCTGTTCGGCGTATTCAGTGATGTACGGCGTTCTGTGCCGTAAACTGATGTACACTGTAGCTGTTATACACTAGTGCTCGGATGACCGTCAATTGTTGATCGTACTAGCTCCAGCAGTCATCGATCGATTGGCCCGAATGGCGTCTAAAATCGCGATTTTTGCCTATTCCACCTGCATTCGATGCCCCGTTATGGGGGTCACCGTCGGAATATTGCCATGGCACGGAAAAACTAGAATGGAGTGGCTACCTGAAGGTGTAAAAATTGTGAAGATATGGTTATTCCTTTCAACAGAATCCACGAACGTGACGGGCGCATACACAGACAGACAGAGACCGCGCAATGACATACACCTTACTTGCATAGCACTGTGCGGCAAAAACTGTTACATCATGTCAAAACAGGGAAATTACCACTGCTCAAAAAATTGTTCTATCTCTACTTCTTATTCCACACTAATAGCTGTAGCTATCTGCTAGGTATATTGTGATAAATTAGCCTAATTAATATTTTATACCACATATGACACAATAAAGGTGACTCTGGTAGCCAGTCACTTGCAAAACAAAACAACAGAATATTAAAAGCAGGAAAATACAATATGAAAACTAGCAGTATAGTACACTTCACTGGGATTAAAGCTTATGGCACTTAACAACATTAAAAAATTAAATTAAATTTATCATATGGTCTTAATTTCAAAAGTGCCAGGCAAAAGTGTGTGTATTACTGAAGACTGATTACACAAAATGTAAAACAAATAAAATCAGTAGTTTTCATTTTATCACATAAATTGACAAACAAACACAAAGTCAAAAGCTTTACACATGGCAACCGGCAGCTCTTGTCAGTGACGGTAAGAGTGGGTTTGGCAAAGGGATGGCATGCATGCAGAGCAGAATATGTACAGCTGTTGTGCGGCTAAAGAGTGGAATGGACAAAAAGACAAGATGTATGCAAAGCAGAACACGTACAGTTTGGTGAAGGAAGAACAGTCTGTGACTTCTCCTGCTGCAGAACATTGACTACAGCTGACAATTGACAAACAAGCACAAAGTCAAAAGCTTTACACATGGCAACCGGCAGCTCTTGTCAGTGACGGTAAGAGTGGGTTTGGCAAAGGGATGGCATGCATGCAAGAATTTAATGACATTACCTCAGAGCCATTGTTCATTACACTGAATGTTTCGGAAGGTAAACAGGAAACTGCACCCATGTTTTGGAATGGTACTAGTTTCAATGACCTAGTTCTAAGTACCATTAGATAACACATTGATGGTCATGTACAGCTGTTGTGCGGCTAAAGAGTGGAATGGACAAAAAGACAAGATGTATGCAAAGCAGAACACGTACAGTTTGGTGAAGGAAGAACAGTCTGTGACTTCTCCTGCTGCGGAACATTGACTACAGCTGTGCCGGCGACTGACGCATGACTCCGGGGAAAACCATTCTCCACCAGCTGCTCTTCAGTTAGTAAGTAACACTTCAGTCGTCGATATACAACGGCCACTGCAACAATACAAACAAACATCAACAACAAACGGTAGTTCACGTGTCCATCTATGCTGTCTACTAAACACAACAACAACAAAAGCTGAATTATTCTATAAGCATCACAATAAAAATTAAAAGAAAAAAAACTCTAACATAAACATAAAAAGTAAAAAATCTACAGCAAAGACATGAAATTAACATCATACTCATTTTTTGTCAAAATTAATCACTACCGGCAGGCCTGCGTAAAGCTCAGCCATGCCGGTACTGTTTTCACTCAGTAGTCCAAAAATAGGTTTTTCGCACCGCAAAGGCAACACACTGCCCCGATAAACGTGAAATTTGGCAAAGGTCCGCTCCCCTGTGCCAAATTTCATGTTTATCAGGGCAGAAATGTGGGAATACAGCCCCAAAACTGTCAAAATTTCGAATTTTGCCCATAAATTTGTCCCCTCAGAGGTCACTAATTTGCACAATTTTATGAAATTCTCAGATTTTATATGCGTCTGTAGGTAGCTTTTAAGTTTTTAATTTGGTTGCTTTCAAGGGACAAACAACCAAGTTATAAGCATTTTCCCACAGTGGGGGCATTTTCCCTCAAATTTTCAATAGCCCCTAGCGGTGAAACTACTGTCGGATCAAAAAAGGTTAGTGGGGTGCAAAAATGGTATGGACCTCCTCTATCACAATGCCAAGTATGATGGGGATCTTGGGTCGTGCGCCGGCTGTAGACGAAAAAGTGTGATGTTTTTTTGTCTATTTGTCATGCTTTGGAATTACAAAGTTTGTGATAATGGAAAGGCTATGAAGCAGTATTATTATCAAAATAATTATGGTGTCGTTGTATGCAGGAAGGTTTGTAGCTGTGCACCTATACTCACCATTTTCTGTGGACCCACAAAATTTTCCCTTAGGGGCAAATTTATACCAAAAATTGCGATTTTTCGCGATTTTTGCGGCTGTAGGCCCACATTTTTAAAGCCATAATGGTGAAATTTGGTATGACAGTGCGGACCTGAAACCCTCTCCACCAAGCCAAATTTTGTATTAATCGCTTAAGGGGTATACCCCTTTTGGGCAAATTTATACTAAAAAAATACCAATTTTGGCAACTTTGGGGGCTATAGGCCCATTTTAAACCCACAGTGGTAAAATTTGACATGATGGTGCAAAACAGGGACTCCCTCCCCAGGCCAAATTTTGTAAAAAATCGCTTAAGGGGGTATACCCCTTTGGGCAAATTTATACCAAAAATTACCAATTTCGGCGATTTGGGGGGCTGTAAGCCCACATTTTAAGAGTGACAAAGGTGAATTTTGGCGTGAGGGTACGGACCTGGGACACCCTACCTGCACTTAATTTTGTAAAAATTGCTTGGGGGATTTGTCCCTCAGAGAAAAATTTTTACCAAAAATTCGAAATTTTCGCGATTTTTAGCTACTTCAGCCCACTTTTCTATACCCATAATGTTAAAATTGTACTTATGAGAATGGAGGGACTTCAGAATCCATTAACGAAACAAATTTTCATCAAAATTGCTCAATGGGGCCTGCTGGTATTGCATTGCCTCGGAGGTGATGCATATTGATTTCCAGTTATTAACTGAATTGTCTAATTAACATTTTTCTATTAAATTTTAAATTTAATTACCAGTAAATTATAAAACGACAACTGCCTTAATCTTAATTGCTATTGAGCTATGATAATAACAATAAAGATGCAACAGATAGTTTTGCTGAAATTACCACTGAAGCTTGAAGGCGGAGAAGGTTGTTTGCCAGAACGGTGAACAGTAAAACTAGTCTGACAAGCCTTTGGACCTCCAAGAACAACCTCGTGAGACACACAGTTGGGGTTCTTTGTTGGCGATGGTGACAGCGGAGTAGTAGCAGTCTCCTCGCGAAGGTGACGCAGCGTATGCACAGCAAGATTGAGATAGATATACTTGGAGGAAGAACGCTCATAAACTAATTTCTCCTCCTCGACTGCCTGCAATATATAAATGTGACAATCAGTTCGGTTGGTCAAATAACTACTACAATTGCTGTGTTCTGCTGGCGCTTCATTCCATGTCAAAGACTTAGACAACACCTTCAAGTGTGTAGTACATACTATCAATGCTGCATGTCTGGCACTCTAGTGTTGACCACATTACAAATGTGATTAACGTATCTATGTCAATGTTTCATGTATGCATGACATCTCATTGTTCTGCTCTGTTAAGTGCTCTCAAAGTTTTGCTTTCAATAAAATTCTTTTATAATAATAATAGCAGCAATAATAGTAGTTTACTGGATATTCTTGGTATCACTGTGCAACAACGCCACACCACTGTTAGTCACAGTTGACATTCTAGACGAGAAGATCCCACACCTGACATCAGTTCCAGCGTCCGGTTCATGTCCAGACATTTCATGATGATTATATCCCGACAGATTATGCCACACTAAGACTGCCATGTCTGAACATTACACTGGCATTCCTGCACACCAGCTGCAGCTCTGATGGCCGACATCCGCTGGGTAAAGACTTTCATGACTATACAACTATGAAATGCTAAGCACCAATGCAGTACACTCTTATCAGTTTATATAAAACAAGAAAATGCCAAATAGCAACTGAGATAAGGTTAAAAAAACTCAACCATAACATAATGAAATCCTCATTTGAACATCACCTCACCACAAACCGATTGGCTGAACCAGCACAGATGAAAGCGGCTACATAAAGTTTGAACGAAACGTTTACAACCAAAACTGGACTTTTCTTCAAACTTTGACCAGCATTAGCCGCCGCAAAAAGTGATAAAGTGGCATCTCATAATCTTTTTCTTATCAATGTAAATCAAAATTTGGGGTAGCTCCTTTATGTTACAAAACTTTGCGAAATAAGGACCAACTTAATGCACAAATGGCATTTATCTATACTGAGTAGCTAGGCACATCATCCTACTATCATACTTACACGTTGTCGAGCATCTGCATCGTCAGGATAAATCTGAACACAGGTGTCAAAGAAACGATCAAGATATGCCTGCCGCACATTAACAGCAATCTTTGACACACCTTCAACCTTCAATATCGGCTTCTTCAGTACTACCTACACACACACAATTATTTCTATAGTTTCTTCTTACAAGATCAATAAACATAAACCAGGACTGCAGTGTCATAATGTATTTTTAAAAGTTATTGCAAACAACAGAACTATGTGTTGATGACTAAACTTTTTTCTTCTTTTTGGATAGATAAACAAGAGGTCAAAGTAATTTGACAAAAAGCGCCTCACGGTTAGGCGTCACCCCAGGGAGTCGAAAGTTGTACCATTGAATTCCTGGGGTAGGGTTTCCTATTAGTGTTCCATAGTAACTATAGGCCTAGGATGCACCGTTTGGCCACAGTGCACACGTGTGACAACCAACCAACGACCAACCAACCAACGACCAACGACGTCACGACACAGCCTATCTCAATAAGCGCCTCTTTTACTAACGTAAAGTGAGGCGCTTGAAAATACAAGGACGTGTGGCCCATGCCAACAGGACATGCGGCCCTCTGTCACAATTGTTCTGCCGGTTACTCCCGATGTGGGTAACCTCACTTGTAAGCTTGAATGTGGAGCAGGTTTCCGTTTTTGAGTTAACAGTGGGCATGAGACAGACAGACAGACAGACAGACATGGCATGGTGTGTAATGCGGCTTCCTAGAATCTATTTTAAATATGACATTGGTAAAACTTGCAGGAGTGTACATAAAGACTAGTAACTAGATAGTGTCAGAATGCTGGACTGCCGGTACAGACAGATAAATTAACATAGTTGTTGAAAAATGCTTATAAGCCTTTCGTCACCAGCCGAAAGTGTAACTTCCACTTCAATATATGAACAAGAATTATTTCACAAATTAACTTATTATTATGAATAATTTTATTATTTTACTGTCCTACAACATGTACATAATGAAACCAGAAGCAGCATGGTGTCACTCGGAAGCTCCAAGAAGTTCAAATGCTGCGGTGCAGAAGATCACTGGAACCAATAAATTTGACCACGTGACACCGATCCTTCGAGAATTGCACTGGCTTCTGATTTTACTTAAAGGGGAATTCAACCTTGAAAAATATATGGCTTAAAATGAAGATTTATGTTGAATAAAATCATATTTTGCATGAAAGTGACAATTAAGCTAAAACAAGGAAGATGTATGACGATAAAAATATGAGAGTGACTGGTTATTCACACTCCAGAGTGCGGCCGTTTCCAATCGCACACCAGCGAGATCTCGCGAGAACTGTCACCACAGGAAACGGGCTAAAAAATGGCGTCCACTGCAGCCTATAATATATATGGTCGGAGAGATGTTTAACGATTTTCGTGCATTTCAAACTGCGTTTAAGGCATTCCAGAACGAAACCAATCAACTTTTCGTAGTGAAGAAATCCAAGAGCGTCAATGCCGTGAACAAGAAACTATATAACTCCGTTATTTTACTTTATTTAACGATTTT
>Ga0209339_1000589_pt1 | contig 13602 bp, 11 predicted proteins | sample OlaalgELextract3_FD_187376 | JGI IMG/M metagenome (GOLD analysis project Ga0209339, IMG submission 187376) | Olavius algarvensis symbiont microbial communities from Tuscany, Italy - Type A ELBA extract 3 (SPAdes) (version 2) | ecosystem: Host-associated > Annelida > Digestive system >... | reverse complement strand
TTAGTTATGCTAGATACCAAAATTATTCAGGCCAGTTCGATATTTATAAAAATAATCAGTTTTTTGCTTCTCCTGTAAATTTGCAAAAACCCTGATAGACTACTTGTATCCTCAGCCGTCGATATGGTTCATTACAAGCCTTACACAGGCTAATGAGGTGATAAAAATGCTTTTTGAACGGTGTCAATTTCTACTTCCGGTTTGCATTTATGGGGGTTTGCAGTTGTCGGAAGGTCGCCAATTTGGGGGCTAAATACTCTAAACCCCATTCGGTAAGAAATTCTCATTTTGTATTTTTAGAAACTCTGTTGGTAGTACTCAAAGGCAAGTGGAAAAATCAAAAATCGCAATTCCACAATTTGAGCAATTTGTCTCTGAAAATTCGAAAAACACGTATGTACTTAGTTTTTTCGAATGCTGTCTCCCTATGAACTCGAACTATATGGGGTATACGTAGGATGAGTTTACGGATATAATACGGGCCCGCCACGAAACTTTACGGTATATAGTTGCGGGGTCTAGGTGGCTACCAATTTTTGTATAAGGGCCACAAAATGTCAAAAATTATGATTTATTCCGAAATTGACGGCTTCCTGTGCACTATCTGTACTACACTGTGGTTCAAAAAAAACGCGCCAACTTTGGCGGACTATAACTACGACCCAGTTCAGTCGATTTTATTAATTTTTAGCAAGCTGTTTGTTAACGATCATAAAAGTCGTCTGGTTGTAAAATTTTCCACCTCACCGCACATATGTTGCCACTATACCTTGTGAAACACAATGCTCTATTTTGGACTAATTACACTGCTTATCGCAAAAAATGCGCCAACTTCGGATCACCATAACTTCAATAAGCGTTAAAGAAAACAGGCCCCCAAAATGGGGGTTTTTGGGGACTTTGGACCATTAATGTGATTATTCATCATCGAGACCCCCAAAAGGCACATCCTTGTGTAAATCCGCATCTTTTAAGCTATCAACTATAAAAATCCGTTGAGGGGAATGACCTGTAGGCAAGTTGACAGAAAGTGTCACGGACAGTCGACACACACAGAGACAGGTAAATTTATATTCTGTCCAGTGTCCATTCATAGCAGTGGACAGAAAATTACCACAAATTTCAACTTCTAACTTTCGCAAGGTAATGCGGCAACGTACTGAAGATATGGTGGGTAGTATTATATGAGTTTTGTTGTAAATTTACTTCTTTCCAGCAGTGAAAGAAATTTGGACATCCATTAAGTATTGACAAAGTTATCGCCATGAGTTTGGTGCACTACTTTTTTGGGGACACAGTATATACTTACAATAACAGACTGCATTTGGTGACAGAAGAGTCTGGGATTGCCAATCAGTCAAGATTAGACAATGAGAATTAACCACAATGGCCATCCTGCCGTACAGTGCAGAAAGTGGTCTATCACAGATGTAAATTGCAAACACTTGGAAGCCTTCTATCACAACTGTCTGAGTAAGAAGACTGTTGAATATAACAATGAAGGATAAAGTCAGATATGAAACTGTTAGAGAAACCACAGGACAGGCAGCCTGAAAGCTAAAATAAAGAAAAGACGACTACATCGGTTTCGTCATGAACAACGCATGGATCCTGATGAAAACAGAAATCAAGGTCGACCATGAATCACTTGGTGGGATATGATCATAAGAGATACTGAACATTCAGACGTGAAATGACAAGGCACTGAGCAAAGAAGAATATGCAAAATAAACTGCACAACGTGCAAGTCACGCAATGGACTAAGCACTATACCTTCAGTGCTTTGAAGTCACTGGGCATCTGACATGTGAAAATCCTGTTCCAGCAATTTATGGGAGAGCTTTGGAGGAATTGGCCTAAACTGTGGTGACCACAACAACATGGCCGGTTAAAGGAAATCGAGAACTGTGTTAGTACATGTAGTGATAGCTGCAAGAAACTTAGCAAACAGGTCATGCATCAGCATCATATAAAAGACAGGAACACTACACCATCGGGCTTCAGCACATTATCACTTTTATGCCTATGTGCTATATGAATCAACATAATAGTTTCTTATTATAGTAACTTTATTGCTTCCCCACCTTAAGGGCCAGATATTTTTTGGTTGCTGACGTCGGTCTGTCCATCAGTTGTCCGTCCGTGGTTACATCAAAGAATGCCTACAGCACTGCACAGCTGGTGGTGGTCACAAAGGACCAACCTTTCACCTCTTCTAGTCTAGGCGACTGGTGCAGAATATGGCTGGAATTGCTCAGTTGGTGATAAAAGCACGAAAATTAGCACAATAATACTCCAGGGTATTTTAAATATTTTTTTGGGGGTGGTGCCAATTTTCAGACCATGTCCCCTAGAAACCGTTGCTAGGCAACAAATTCACCATAGCCAATATATATGTTTGTCTATAAATTCCATTCACAATAGATGCTCTCTCCTGAAACATTGCCTGAAGGCCGTCAGAAGATATGCCAGTTCACACAAAAGTGCCACAGGTGTGGAAATAAAGCAATTAGAAAATTATTATCCAGAAAACACAACACTAGTGTGTGTTCTGTCGGATATTCAATCTTCTCGGCAACAATGACACCGATCTGCATGAAATTTTCCCGGATAATGCTTCTCCCCTATCAGTGGCGATATCTTCTCCCCTATTGGGGAAAAGATGCGGGATCAAAAAGGGCTTCTGGTGGACCATTTTTGGCCTCTCGACACCAATTTTTGCCACTTGACCACAAATATCTCGAAACGATAAGTTGCAGCGGACATCAGCACCATCACGCAGTTACAACAAAGACTTGCTCTGCAGACACTGTTTTCATCACTTCATCTTTAAGAACCTTAAACAGTTCAACGTTGTTGCTGTTCACCCGAAAAAAACTGCTGACCGTTCTTTGATAGAGGGCTGGACATTGTCACCTGTCTCTGGTGACTTGGCCACTAACCTGCTTTTTTCTGGTCTCTCTCCTTTCAGACTGTTAGCAAAGTACAGATCCCACACAATAACTACTCGATGTATCACACAGTGTTCTCTTGCACCGACCAATCGCCTAAACTATGACTTTTCTCCAGACGCACAGTGTAACTGTTTGCAAAAGGAAAGGGTGGTAGAAATGGGTGGTTTTCATGGCTGAAAAGGTGTCTAAAATCACCTCCATATCTTGTCTGACAAGCTACATAGCCTTGCAAACAAAAACTTAGCTATCGCCAACAGATTGCGTGTCAGCTGCGCACACAATACGCTGAGGGCATCTATAGGCATAAATATTACACCATGACCTTGAAATCTAGGTTAAGTGTCACTCAAGGTCACTGGAAACGGAACCATACATGACTTAGTAGTAGTCGAGTAATTTGACGCTGAATACTATTGTGACCTTGAAATGTGGGTTAGAGGTCACTGAAGGTCATTGAAAGCGGTACCATTTGAAAGCTTGGGTACGGTTTCCTATTCGCCTTCTATAGTAACTATGGCCGTATCTGCAGCCATTTTGGAGATATTCAGCATCAAAGAATGGCCTGACCTTCAAATCTGGGTTTGGGGTCCGTCAAGGTCATTGAGAATGGCGCGGTTCGATAGACCATGTATGACTTTCTATTACTCCGCCATTGTAACTATAGCTCTATCTTGTACCATTTGCGAGTTATTTGACGTTGAATAATACGGTGACCTTGAAATCTGGCTTAGAGGTCACTCAAGGTCATTGAAACTGGCGCCATTTAAAAGCTTGGGTGCGGTTTCCTATTCACCTTCTATAGTAACTATGGCCGTATCTTTAGCCATTTCGGAGATATTCAGCGTCAAAGAATGCCCTGACCTTGAAATCTGGGTTTGGGGTCGTCAAGGTCATTGAGAATGGCGCAGTTCGACAGACCATGTATGACTTTCTATTAGTCCACCATTGTAACTATAGCTCTATCTTGTACCGTTTGCGAGTTATTTGACGTTGAATAATATTGTGACGTTGAAATCAGGGTTAGAGGTCACTCAAGGTCATTGAAATTGGTGCCATTCGAAATATTGGGTGCGGTTTCCTATTCACCTTCTATAGTAGCTATGGCCGTATCTGTAGCCGTTTGTGAGATATTTAGCGTCAAAGAGTGGTGTGACCTTGAAAACCAGGTTAGGGGTCGTTCAAGGTCATTGAAAATGGCACCATTTGATAGATCGCATACGAGATCCTATTTGCCTTCCATAGTAACTATGGCGATATTTTGTATCGTTTGCAAGATATAGCGACTTATTGGTAGAAAATCGCGAAATTTTTATACCCCACCTGTATTTAGCGCCCCCGCAGGGGGTGACCCCGTCGGAATTTTGTGAAAATGTTTGATGCTGGTAAAACTAGAATGATTGGGCTACCATATAGTGAAAAACTGTGACGATATGTTAAGCCGTTTTCATCTGATACTGGAACGTCACGGACAGACGGACGGACGGACAGAATTGCTATATCAATATCGCGCGTCAGTGTGCTGACACACGATAAAAATGGAGTACTCAACTTCGCAGCAGATAGATGGTTTTCTGCGACTTCTTTTGATCCGTTTTGCTTGTTAGTTGAACAGCACTACCTTGGTGATGGGAGCCGTCAATGCCATATATGGTTTGTGTTGTCAGCCTTTCCTCCACAAACCTGCCATACTGCTGCTTCCCTCGAGATCATATCACAGTGAGGCATTTGACTGATTCCTTGTCCATGATGTCTTTCGAACGCAGTGTTAGCATAGTTGAACTCTCTTAGTAGCATATTCTGGTTCTCTAACTTTTTACTGCACGTTAAATACACGGCATCGTATATCTTATCGTATCGTATCTCTCTTCCTCAAATGGGTTCCCCATGCCATCTATTACTTCAACCAGTGCACTTACCTGAGTAGCAAACTGCTTTTGTATGTTTGTTCACGGTGGCTTTTGTTGATAACATCTTTTGTTTTCCCTATCACTGAAGACTCAAACTCGGAGGTGATACGGACAAGTACTGGCCCAGCTTATACTGCCCAGCATAAAAGGCATCCCGTGTCAAGCCATGATTCCTCCTTTTATTACACTCATCAGCACGTTAGTCAGACAAATTACAATTTACAGCCGATGGCAGCTCCGATATATATCGATAAAATATCAGCATTGATGTATCATGGAGGCTCAATCAGTTGGAAGGAAACCCCAAGATTTGATGCCGTAGTTTTGCAAAATTTGTAAACACATATTTTGTGTTGAAATTTTAACAAGTGTATCGGACATGAATATGAAAGGCGCCACTCGCCGAAGCCCAAACTGCATTAATAAAACAAAAAATACGTTCTGTGTGGTACAGCAATATGTTCCATTACCGAAATGCTGTTTCACTGAAATCGGGCAATCGGCTGCTGAGTTATGGCCAAAAACGACTTTTAGAATGGCGGCTGCCCACCATCTTGAATTTAAATAAAAATCATATTTGGTCACGACCGACATCGAGTTCCAAATCTGCATTTGTGTAACAAATTTTATCAAAATTGGATAATTTTTCGTTGAGATGTGGTGATTTTATGATTTGCATTATGGCGGCCATCGGCCATCTTGAATTTTTTGAAATTTAGACTTTATATCATGTGCCCTCTATCGTCATGCTTTTCACAATTTTCAAGATGGCGAATCTCCGCCATCTTGAATTTTACGGGTCCCATAATGAGTTCTTTGCAAAGCCTATGTAGGACTTCGTATAGGCTGTCAACAGAGACCATAGCTCTAAACTGCTTAATTTTTGAGAAAATCGCATATTTATGCATTTTGGAGACAGACAGACAAACGGACGAACGGATGGACGGCATCGATACATTAAAATGCTGTCACGAGTGGCTGCTTAATAAATATTTGTATAAATACTCTAATATTAGCATAATGTACCGAACATAAAAATACACATCATTCCATCAAGCAAAATTGGTTTTGTAACATCCTAAGTTGCTGGTTGCTAGAGAAAACTAGTTGCTTAGCAACCGTTGCTGAGATATTTAGATTTTCAAATGGCACTACCCCTGACAATGTTAAGTGAGTTATGACGGACATCTGTGCAAACTTCCATGCTTTTATCACCACCTGAGCAATTTTTGCACTGATCGCCTAAACCAGTCTGAGAGATATGGACTTGCACTCAGCATCAGCACAGCAAACCACTGTTTTGGTTGGTTGACTGTGGGCACAGCAATCGCTGACACGTGTGAATTTATCCACAGTCTGTATACTGCTGAAAGCTAGAGACGAGACACAAGAGATAGAGAAATCTTTTTGCTGCTGACATTATGGGTCATTCCATATATATTCAGTTTTACACAGCAAGCTCTGAAAAAAGTGACCTACACTAAAACAGTGGATTATGGTCGTTCAAGGTCATAATAATTGGCACCAATCGAAAGCCTATGTGAGACTTGCTATAACTTGTGTAGCGGACTGGAGGCCTTTCGCCTTCACAGGGAAGCTTTTCGTTAGTCCAGCGCGAAACACTAGTCGAGACTTCGTCTTCCGAAGACTGGTTTCCTCCAGTGGCCGATACATCTCTTTCCATGGGTATAGGACTTTCGGCAGTTCTGCTGCTGACTCCGTTTCCCATGGCCGGGCGGTGGATTCTACTGGACGGAAGGCTATCGGACAAACTGTGACGAAATGTAAGTCTTTCGTCAGTGGATGATTTTCGTCTAGCAAAACGAATGGATCGGCAGTCCTAAACAGCTGTGGAAGCGACCTTGGATGACCTTCGGATAGTGGCTTTCCTTTGGTGCTTTCGCCTGGAAACCGTTGGACTCGCTGGTTTCGTCTGGAATCCGCAAAGTCCCACTATCCTTTCGTGACGAAAGGTCTTGACAGTACGACGTCTTAGATCAAAAGAATAGCAAAGGCCGAAAAATTGGTCTTTTATAGGGGACGACAAACCTATAATAGCAAGATGAGGGGTGGCCGCGGACGAGTCCTCTAGGTAGGGGTGCTTAAAAATTAACTACATCTTTTCGTTTGGCTTCGTCCCCTTTCGTCTAATTAAAAATCCGCTACATCCTCCCTCACCTTCCCATCTTTCGCCCCCAAAAGATCTATTACGGGTGGACTGAATGGCTTTTCGCCTTTCGTAATTTTCACGACATCAACAATACCCCTTACACTCCCAAATTTTGGTTGCGAAAGGCGCGCACATTTTGCTTTATTTCCGTAAATCTCGGAGCCATCTTTTATGTCTGACCGAAATCTTTTCGTGGCAGAGGTGTGCGATCTTTTGCTAAGAGGCCTCTCCATCTTTTAAGTTTGGTCAGAATCTTTTGGTGGGTCTTTGATTAGAACGAAAAGCTACGTACACGACTACAACAGGTTATGTGAAACAAATAAAATACAATCTCCAATACTAGGTTAGACGAAAACCTAGGTGAAACATACAAGTTACACAACAGCAATCAATATACGAAATGTAACAGTCAATATACGAAAGTAAACGAGTCGTCATAGTCTATCAGATGAAACGATTAAGCAACGCATATTGACGCACTTCGATAGTCCATCACAGAGCTACGCGTGTCACAGTTAATAGAACAGATCAGTGATGTTATCAGCGAAAGCGAAGGCAAATGAAAGCTGGTAGGTCAAGCGAATTCGTCGGAATCGCGGCTTTCCACTTCTTCGACTGCACTCTCTAGCCAACTCAGGAATTCTTTGCGGCGAAGACGAAAATGGCAGGTGCTGGCGAATTCAGCTGCACAGTTCTCATTGAGCGGCTTGCATGCCTCTAACGACATTCCTTTTACTTCTGCGTTCTTCCGGAGTCCATTGGTAGATGCTCGTCAACTCCTCGACAACCTCCGCAGATGACTTGTCTGCGATTTTCGCCAAATGTTTCGCCAACGTGGACGGCGCTAAGTCGATCTTTCGTTTCGACTTTGGCATTAGTGCCTTTCCTTTCGTCGACCCGGTGCTTGGATAGTGGCTTGGTAAGCCTCTCAGTCTCATTTTTCGTTGTCCAGGACGGAGTGGTCTTGTCGGTTTTCGTCCTTCCATAGGTAGAGTTTCGCGAGATGGACCAGCGACGGGTTCTGACGTTTCGGCAGCTTTCGCGATTGATGTTTCGTCAGCTTTCGTCGATGTCACTGCCTCATCTGTCGTCATTGTATGGCGCGGCGAACGACGTGGTGTGGTTCATCGGGGTAGCGGCGAAGGCTCCTGTGGTGTGTCTCCGACTGCCTCTTCCTCAACGAAAACGTCGCTATCTGCACTACTGCTGCTGACGTCCCCGAACACGTCTTCTTTCGTCAATTTGCGAGCTGGCGAAAGACCTTTCGTCGGCTTGGCGTTGTACCGAGCGTACTTCGCTTTCGTTTGCTTGTCCAGTGGTTATCCGTCAGTTCCTTTGCCGTGAATGATTCCTCAATGTCGATTCATATTCGATACTTGCGAATTTCGCGTAATCAGGGCAATGAAAGGGTTTCGTTGCTTTCGTCAATGATTGAGATCCACTCTTTCGTTCTATGTGTTTTGTTCATGCCATGGCGAAACGTAGTTCTGCACGGTGTGAACTGGATGGCTGTTGCGAAACGAATGATATTTTCGTCATTCTGTGGCTTCTTATATAGGCAGGTGGCCGCCCACCGACCTGCCAGCCAGTCAGTGGTGTGCTGTGCGTGCGCTGTGCGCAGCTAGAGCTAGGCGAACAGACGAAGGCGGCGACTCGCCTGCTGCAATGGCCCGTACTGTAGGCTGCAGTCTTTCGCCGTCAATTCTTTCGTTTCGTCGTTTTCGTCTAAGACGAAAGATACAACGAATCTGCTTCGTCCATGGCGTCAAAAAAAAAGGTCAAAGGTCAAGGAGATTATAGTGCTCACAAAAGCTCGATCATTTCTAGATGAGCTTAATCTAGAGCACTTAACCAGTTGAACCGTTTAACCTAGGCGAGTGGTTGTAAATATCTTGCCCAAGGATATAACGCGATAGACGTCAGTGGAGCGGACTCGAACCCACAACCTTGCAGTTGGCTCAGTCTGCAAGCTTCGGGCCGAGACGCTACCCACACAGCCACCGCGCCAACCTTTATACCTGCTCGGTCTAATCAGCGTTCGCCGCGCGTACTTTCGCGGCGGTTCATCATATTCGTACTGTGGCGAAGCGGCCAAAGTGGTCGCTGCAGTCGCCTCAGACGAAACTATCATTTCGCGGTTTTCGCACGTACGAATCGCTTCTACTTTACTACTGTTTCATGGCAATTCGGTGCGAACATTTTCGGCCATTGCCATACTTTGATCTAAGTCTGGGCTAATTGCTGGCGGTAATTCGGCGCGAATATTTTCGCCCATTGCCAAACTTTGGTCCAATTCTGGACCTTTACATGGTTCGTAATCCATTTTAGACGAAACACTCGTTTCGTCGTAGGATTCAGCTGAACCATTTTGTGGTGCTTTCTTCCGAACGTCTTCGGTTCGCACCACACTACTGGGTAATAGTTTGTCTTCGGTCCTCCCGCCCGAAGCGCTCACTTCGTCTGGAGGCTCTTCAGAACCATCACGTAACTGTGATTTTGTCTGTGGTTTCACCAACCACGATTTCGGCGGCGTGCCTAAGAATTCCTTAAGTTTATCAATATGCAATTGATTTCGCCATCCTTCGAATCTCGGCAGTAAGAGACGAAGGGATTCGCGTTATCAAGAACGGCCCTTCGTACTGCCTTCGCCATTTCATCTGCTTTCCTCTAAACTTCGCGGATTAAAGTATAAGACCCACTAGCATACTTTAAACTTGTTCGGTTTTACCGAAATGTCATAGTACTTTTGTTTCGCTCTGCACTTCGTCTTAGTGTTTCGCGAACCTCCGCGAATGCTGCTGTCATTCGCTCGCGAACGTTTTCCACGAAACGATCATAGCTTTTGTCGCAGTCTTCGTCGACACTTCCATAGACTGTGTCCACTGGGTTTCGCACTCTGCGCCCCAGGACAAGGAAGTTCTGCGAATATCCGGAGGCCTCGTGTCTACTAGCACGATATGCCGCCATGGCGAAAAGCAAGCGAACGTCCCAGTCCTTCTGGTGTTCGGTCAGGGTTTTCGCCAGAATCGCATTCATTGTCTTATGAAATCTTTCTACTTGGTTCATGGACGGCTTATACGGCAAAGTACGAAGTTTTTCAATGCCGAAAAGACGGCAAGCCTCGCGCATTATTCGTCTGTCCACTACAAAGTGAAATTGGAGTGCCGAGTGTTCAACTAGCACTTTAGCAATCGTTACAGCCTCCATGTTACGAAGGGGAATGGCTTCTGCCCACTTCATTTACGAATCTAAGCATGTCAGAATCCATACGTGGCCAGTGGCCACGATCCGATTTCGGATGTGGGCCCGTTAAGTCAATATACCATCTTTCGTATGAGAGGTCCTTGTTTCGTTAACTTACCTCGGTGATACGTATTACATTCGGCACACTGCCGAACGAAACGTATAGTATTGCCTTTCCAAGAAGGCCAGTAGAACTTTCGTCCGACTTGGTCTAACGTCTTTGTACGCCAAAGTGGCCGCCGACCGTACCAGCGTGGCATAGACAAAGTACTTCATCTACATCACTTCGTGGCACTAATAGCTGTAAATACTTCGGCTCGCCACTCTTTCGACTAGTGTATTTCCGAAAGACCTTTTCGTCATGTATCTCCAGGTCTTCCCATCGGAGGCAGAGCTTTTTCGTCAGCTCTGACATAGCCTCTAAATCTTCGTTTACTGGCCTTTTGTTACTGGCCAGGCGAAGACGAATTATAGGCCCTATTTCGTCATCTGTCTGCTATCGTTTCGGGAGGCCCTCCCTCACCTAAGGGTTGGTTTCTCCTCCTGTTTCGTCAATGATCCGAGCTTTCGGAATCGGTCTTTCATTTTCAACAGGTACTGTGCTTTCGCCTACCGGTCTACGGCTTAGCCCATCAGCATTGCCGTGTCTTCGTGCTTCGCGGTGCACAACTTCGTAATCATATTGCTCAATGAATGCTAACCATCTCGCTAGCTGAGGCATGGGTTCAGGCATCTTCCGAAGCCACGAAAGCGCCACGTGGTCAGTCCAGATAACAAAATGTCTGCCAAGTAAGTAATGGCAAAACTGCTTCAATCCATTGACCACAGCCAACAGCTCCTTTCGAGTGGTTTTGTATTTCATCTCAGCCTTACTTAATGTTCTTGACGAAAACGCTATGACTCGTTCTTCGTCATTCTGCTGCTGCAAAAGGACGGCCCCTAGGCCATAGTCGGAGGCATCCGTATCCAAGATGTACATTCCTTCGTCAGTCGGTAAGGCAAGCATGGGTTCAGATACAAGTTTCATCTTTAGCTCTTCAAATGCCTCTTGACATTCTTTCGTCCAAACGAATGGAATTCCTTTCTTCATGAGGTTGTAGAGTGGCGAAGCTATCGATGAAAAGTCTATGACAAAACGGTGGTAGTAGCCACAAGTCCCCATAAATGCTCGCAGTTCGGTGAGGTTTTTGGCAAGGAGGCCAATCTCGAATGACTGCTATCTTTTCGCTCTGCATAGCGATTCCTGCTTCGGACACAATGTGTCCTAGAAATTCAACCTTTCGTCGAAATAGCGAACATTTCGACGGCTTTAACTTCAAATTCGCCTTTCGTATTCCGGCGAAGACTTCGTCTAGACGTTCCAGTTGTTCGGCAAAAGTCCTCCCGAAAACAATAATATCGTCCAGATAGACCAGGCACGTTAGGTATAACAAGCCACACAAGACGAAATCCATTAGTCGCTGAAAGACACTTTGTGCACAGGTCATACCAAATGGCATTACAGTGAAATGAAAGCATCCGCTTCGTGTTACGAAAGCTGATTTATCACGGTCCTCTTCGGCAATAGGTATATTATAGTATCCAGTGCGAAGATCCAATGTACTGAACCACGAAGATCCGGACAAGGCATTCAAGCAGTTGTCAATGAGAGGTAAAGGATAGCTGTCTTTCGTCGTGATGGCGTTTAATCTTCAATAATCCACACAGAAACGAAGCGATCCATCCTTCTTTCGTACTAAGACAACATTCGAAGCCCAAGGACTGGCTGGGGGCTCGATAATTCCATGCTTCGTCATTTCGTCAACTTGCCGGTCTATGGTCTCAAGGTGCTGGAATGGATGACGACGAAGTGGTTAACGAATCGGCCGGTTTTCGTCGGTGTCTATCCGATACTCAACCAGATGCGTTCCAATGTCATGTTCGCCTGTCGAGAAGATAGCTCGGTTTTCGTCAAGAAGCTGCTTCACCTTGTTTCGTTGCTTTTCGGTCAATTCTTTCGGCAGGTCGTTCGTCATGTTTGCTATGACCTCGGCCTGTAGTGAGCTCATCTCCTGTTCGTCTTTCGTCTGAGGGTTCGATTCTATTATTTCGGCGTTGTGTAGCACTCCTAATTTCGTCCCTTTCTGCAGTGTTTGTCTTCATTTGTCTATATTCAAGACCGGTATCTTGACATTCGTAAATTTTGCCGGTATCACGCTTTGTGCGCTGTATACTTTCGTAATGGCTGGTACTTCGCCATTCTCTATCATTCTGACGAAAGGTTTATCCCTTCGCGAATGATGACTAATTTGTACTGGTACTTCGGTCTGCTGCGATGGAGGTAGGATAATGTCTTCCTCCACATAGATCCTTCGTATATTCGCTTCATCTTGGTCTTCTTCATGTAGATTCATCCACTTACCATCGGCGAACTTGATCTGCTGGTTTCAGCAGTCCCAAACAAATTCGCCTTGTTTCGCCAGCCAGTCAATGCCGACAATCAATCCATTAAGATCCGGCGTGATCAGGATCTCAGACTCGATGTTTTGTCCTCCGACGGATAGAATCACTTTCGCCACTCCGTAGACGATCATGTGTTCACCATTCGCCATCTTCACTGAAGTCACTGGATGCGAAGCGATGGTCCAACGAAACTTTTTCGCCAAGTCATTCCCAGCGGTAGTAATGTCGCTTCCAGTATACACTAAGGCTCTGATTCAGTGCTTCTTATACTCGACTATAATGCACGTCCGAATCCGCTTTTCCCAAATAGCACGAAGGCTTTTCGGTATGGCCCTATAATTTTCGTAAAGTTGCTTCTTTTCGTCAGCAGTCTCCTTCGTAGAATCCCATAACGAATGTCCACTATCTCCACACTCAGCGTGATCGGAGTCGGTGTCCCTACTCGGGTGCTTGTCCCAGGGCCCCTGTTCGACCATTTCTTTTATACCGAACGTGTTGAAATTGAACGTGCTGGCTGCAGAGTCCAGCGTTTCGATGCGTAGCAGCAGCAGACCACGGCGTCTATTAATAGACCTCCGCTGCAGCGTATTCTGCTGCTGCTGCTGCTGGATGCCCGCCCATATAGACAATACGTGGTTGTATTGAAATTTGTAACGAGTTAACGATGTTCGCGAACAAATATCACGACAAACAAATAAGCTACGTCTGTGAATTTTTCAGCTATGAAACAATGTTACGCCGTCTCTGTAAATCGTTAATATCGCGCCTGTACAATGCGCAAACCGCTATTGCAGCGGCGTTCAATACGCAACATTCAGACGGCTAAGCGCCGCTGCAAAAACGACTAAGTCCCGTCACTGTCACCTATAAACTCAAAATTTTTCCA